>JFBN01306721.1_pt1 | contig 20306 bp, 13 predicted proteins | sample 768741 | NCBI WGS metagenome assembly JFBN01 (sample SAMN01983846, study PRJNA193217) | chicken gut metagenome | biome: terrestrial biome; isolation source: ceca of Broiler chicken | host: Gallus gallus | place: United Kingdom: England | collected 2010-09-07
CGCCCGTCTCGAACCCGCCGTTCGGGATCTGATATTCGGTAGCCGTCTCCGTCTGCGGCAGGATATTCTTCGCCGTGAAGGCATCCTGCGGCACGTCATCCGCGCTCTCGTAATAGGTGATGAAACTGTCCGCCGTGACAAGCCCCCAATTGCTCGTCGCGTTGTCCGTGATGCGCAGCCTGATCTTCGTACCCGGCTCTATCCCGCAGGCGGTGAGGTCGGCTTTGTAGGAGATCATGTTGGCGAGGAAACTTGTCGTATTCAACCCATCCGTACCGTTGTCGGTGAACAGCAGGTTCGCAAAGCGCGCAAGCTCCGCGCCCGTCTCCGCGTCCAGCACCGAGAGGTAGCACAGCGCAGGGTCTCCCCCGCCGCCGAGGCTGAACGTGATCCAGCCGCTGCCGCCGAAGGTGAACGCGTCGCTCGTCAGCGTGCCCGTGCCGCTCTCCCTGTCGATCCCCGTAAAGAGGTATCTGCCGTTCTTGTTGTACGGGAAGTTCTCCGCCCACCAGCCCGAATCCGAGGAGACTTCGCCGATGTCCCCGTCCATCGTCCAGCCCGTGAGGTCGCCCGTCTCGAAAGTGCCGTTCAGCACCTGGTATTCGCTCTGCGGCTCGTATTCGCTCTCCGTCTTCAGTTCGTATGCCTCGGACGCGTACATGAAGGTCGGGCGGCTCTCATAGTAGGTGACGACGCTGTCCAGCGTCATGCAGCCGAGATCGTCCGAAGACGTATTCTCGTCCACCGCCTCGATGACCATGCGCCTGCCGAGAAATTCGGACAGGTCGGCATAGTACTGCACGAGGTTGAGAAGTTTCATCCCGTTCTCCACGTACGGGAACTGGAAATCTTTTTTATATTTTTCGTTGCTGAACCGCGCGACCTCCGTCTCGCTGCCGTCCTCTTCCAGCACCAGAAAGCGCAGGTAGGTGAGCGAATTGTTCATGCACCCGCCCAGCTTGAAGGAGACGTACCCGCTGCCGCCGAGCGTGAACGCGGAAGAGCGCATGCGCCCCGTCGCCTCGGGGCGGTAATACCCGTAGTGGTATTCCCCGTCGCGGTTGTACGTGATGTTTTCGTTCCACCACACGTCGGACGCGTTGACCCCTTCGTTGGAAAAGGCAAGCCCCTCCGTGACCGTCCAGCCCGCGAGCGAGCCCGTTTCAAACCCGCCGTTCGCGATCTGGTATTCCGTTCCTTCCGCCTCCGTCTCGTACACCTTCACCTTATCGTAGACGGCGCCCGCCGCCTGTTCGGATTCTTCGCTGTAGGTGCGGATATCGTCCACGGAGATATAGCCGTAATAATAGGAACGGTCGTTGTCCACGATGCGCAGGAACAGCTCCTGCCCGATATACGCGGACAGATCGAGGGAATAGGTGTAATAATTGTCCGTGTTATACACGTGCGACGCATACTGCGAAGGGTTGACGTACGATGTGGTGTGTTTGAGGAAGTACGTATTCTCCTGTTTGGCGATCATGCGGCCGCTCTCCGCGAGGTAGACCCCGACGTAGCACCGCTCGCCGACGGGCTTTTCCGCGCCGTCCTCCCCTTTGTAGCGGGTCGCCCCGCCCGCAAGTTTCATAGAGATCGTGCCGTCGCCGCCGAGGATAAAATCGGAAGAGCGAAGCACGCCCGTAAAGGAGTACGGGATGCTCTCGTCAAACCCTCTGCCGTACAGGTGCCAGTTGCCGGACTGCCCGATGGCGAGCTCGTTGTGGTTGGCGTCGTCCTCGAAACGGAAGGTGCTCCTCGTCGTCACGTTGTCCTCGCCGAACGCATTCCCGCTCTCCACCGTCCAGCCCGTGAGGTCGCCCGTCTCGAACCCGCCGTTCACGATGCTGTACACGCTCTCGTCCGCCGCCTCATCTTCGGCGCAGGCGGCGAAGGAAAACAGAAAGATTATGCTCAGCAAAATGCAAGCGAATTTCTTCATATTCCCTCCTTTATGCGTCCAGAATGCTGCCCGTGTTGCCGTAATAGGCGGGCGTGACCGTATCCGTATAGGCGGAACCGAGCGTATAGACGGTAAGCCCCGTCACCGAGAGCGCGCACCCGTCCGCAAAGAAACGCAGATAGTCCGAGTCCTCGTAGCGCGGATACATCCTCGACGTAAAGCTGACGGCGCCGTTGACGTACACCTCGAGCATGGAGCGGTCCATGTAGACGATGACCTCGAACCGCGTGCCCGTATTCTGCCATACGTGCGAATTGGAGAGATTGCTGACGTACTGCGACGCCTGCGAGCGGTCGATATACACGCCGCCGCTGCCGAACACGATGCCCGTCCGCTCCGTACTGCCCAACGAATCGGTGTACGGATTGTAGCGCACGTACAGCCCCGCGCTGTACTCCGCCGCCGACGGCGCAAGCTCCAGCGTCATGCGGATCTCGAAGGAATCTCCGCGCAGACTGCCGAGCGCCGCGTTTGCCTCTTCCCACGTCATCGTGCCCGCGTTCTCATAGACCGTTGCGGTGCGCAGGCTCTGCAATTCCTCGATGGGCTCCAGCCCGATGGAGTGCCCGTCGTCCAAAAGATACAGCTCTACGGGCAGGCTCGCGTTGTGCGCCCAGCCCGAATAGTAATTGTGCGTCGTGCCCGGCTCCTTCCCCTGCGCAATGGCGAAGAGGACCGTCCTGCCCTGTTCATAGGTCTTTCCCGCTTCGGCGTCCTCCTCGGTCAGATAGGTAAAGCCCGTCTGCCCCGTAAAGATGCCGTAGCCGTAGTCCATCAGACGGGGCGCCTCATAGCCCTCGTCGGGGACGAATTTCAGGCTCTGTTTGTCGAAGGTGCCGATCCAGTAATAGCACTCGACGGTGCGCGAATCGTCCGCATACTGCGGCGTGAGGAAAAAGACGTACTTCGTCTGCGAACCGTCCTTCGTCGAGACCGGCAAAAGCTGGATGCACTCCCAATGGATGCCCGCCTCCTCCGCCGTGGAGCGGAAGATATAATCGTGAAACTCCCAGTCGCGCATGTCCGTCGAGGTGAAGAACAGCGCGCCGCCGGACTGCCCGTCGTAGCCCGAGCCGACCATCATGTAATAGATGCCGTCATCCTGCCAGACGAACGGATCGCGGAACTGGTTCCGCTCCCCGATCCCCGGCTCCTGCGTGATCGCGACGGTATCTTCGACCACCCACTCCGTGAGATAGGGATCGGAGGGGTCGGCGCAGTGCGCAAAGGCGATGTTCTGCCCGCTGTACGTTGTCGTCGTCGTGCCCGCGGTGATGACCAGCCAGGGCGTGCCGTCGGGGCCGATGACCGAACCGCCCGTCCACACGCCGTCGGGGCAGATGCCCTCCGTAGGGACGACAGCCTCCTTCACGTACTCCCAATGCACAAGGTCTGTACTCACCCAGTGCGACCAGCGGATCTGCGCCCAGTACGGGCCGCCGGGATTGCTCTGATAAAAGAGGTGATAGTACCCGTTGTAATAGAACCCCGCGTGCGGCTCGTTCATCCACATCCCGGGCGGGATCGCATGGTACTGCGGGCGGTACCGGTCGCCTTCATACACGGAGGAGTCGAGCATGACGTCCTCATAATCGCAGACGGGGTGCCCGCTTGCGTCCTTGTCCGCATACAATGCGGCGACCTCCGCGTGCGTCAGTTCCGTATCGTAAACGTACACCTCGTCCAGAAGTCCCGCAACGAGGTTGCAGTCGATCCCGTAGACGGTGGCGGGAGAGATATATTTCCCCACGCGCAGCGGGTCGGAGGCTGCCACCATTTCGCAGCCCGCGTATTCGGCATAGATCTGTTCGTAGACAAGCTCTCCGTTCAGATACAGGCAGATCCTGCCGCTCGGCGCGTCATACGACGCCGCGACGTGGCTCCACTCGTACAGCGGAAGGTAGTTTACGGGGTCGTAGAACGCCGCCGTAAACACGTCCCCCGTTTCGGGATCCTCGAGGGCGACTTTCAGCCCCCACGTCCCGAGGTAGCCGTAGCCGAGCAACCAGCCCTCGTTGAACCCTACGTCGCCCTTGCCGACGATGCAGGTAAGCCCTTCGGGGTTGAAATTGTTTTCAAAGACGCGCGGCGCAACCCACGCGCTCACCGTCAGGCTGCCCGTGCGGATATTTTCAAACGAATCGTCATGGATATAGTTGGAAATGCCGTCCATATACAGGCAATTCCCCTTTACCCCCTCGCGCCACAGCGGGTCGCTTGCGGGTTTCATCAGGTTCGCCTGATTTTCCTCCGAAAACACGTTCTGAATGGTCAGCGACCTGCCGCTGACCGCCTCCGTCGTCTGCGAGCCCTGCCCCTCGTCAAAGGCGTAATAGGCGACGGGATCGCCCGTTCCCTGCGAGGCGGGATCCTCCGCGCAGCCCGCCGCGCCGAACAGCCCGAAGGCGCACGCCGCGGCAAGCAGGCACGCCGCCGTTTTTTTGAAAAATCTCATTTTCCCTCCTTCAGATCTTCAGACCGCCCGCGCCGATGCCTTCGACGATATACTTCTGCGCAAAGACGTAGACGAGGAAGATCGGGATACTCGTCACCACGAGGGACGCCATGACTTCGCCCGTCGTCACGCCCTCGATGCTCTGAATGGTCGTGAGAGCCGCCTGAATAGGATACAGGGGCCACTGCCCCGGCTGCGGGTTGGGCAGCACCATGGTGGGCCAGATGTAGTCGTTCCAGACGCCGATGAACGCGAACGTCGCGACCGTCGCGACAATGGGCGCCGAGAGCGGCATCATGATCACGAAAAAGATGCGGAGCTGCGATGCGCCGTCAAGCTGCGCCGCCTCGATATACTCCTTTGAAATGTTTGCGAAAAACTGCTGGAACAGGAAGATATTGAACACGCTGACCAAAGGCGGCAGGATGACCGCCAGCACCGTGCCGGACATGCCGAGCGTATGCACGATGGAGTACAGCGGAATGATCGTCGTCTCCACGGGCACAATGAGCAGGAACATGATGAGGAAGGTCACGAACCCCTTCCCCGGGAAGTTGAACTTCGCCATGACGTACCCCGCGAGCGCGTTGACGACAATATTCCCGACGACGACCGCCGCCGCATAGCCGAAACTGTTCAGCGCGTACTGCCAGATGTCGTACTGCGTAAAGACGCTGGCATAGTTGTCGAAAAAGGTGCTCAGGTCCTGAAAATTCGGAATGAAGGTCGCAAAGGAGCCGAGGTCGCTTGCGTACTGCATCTCCGTCTTGGTGCTCGTCACGATCATCCACACGAGCGGGAAGATGAACAGCACCGCAAGGAGAATGCAGAAGAAATAGAGCGCGACGCGCGACGAAATAAACTTCGTGCGGCGCAGGATGTGTTCTTTCTCCATCTCAGTCCTCCTCTTTCAGCAGATAGCGCTGCAGGAAGGTGATCGCCCCGATGACGATGGTCATCAGAAGCGCGATCGCCGACGAATAGCCCACCCAGCGGTAGGTATAGCCTTCTATGTACATGAGGTAGTTGAGCGTGATCGTAAAGGTCTGCTCCCCCGTCATGAGCATGGGCTGCACCATGACTTTGCAGGCGCCGATGAACACCGTGATGATGACGAACGTGAGCACCGAGCGCAGCCCGGGCACCGTGACGGCGAGGAACTGCCTGCCCTTGCTCGCGCCGTCCAGCTCCGCCGCCTCGTAGAGCGTGGAGTCGATCCCCTTCAGCCCGGACAGGAAGATGAGCATCTGATAGCCGCAGCCCTGCCACGCCGAGACGAAGATGATCCAATACATGGCGCCCTGCGGGTCGTACAGGAAACTGATCGGCTCCAGCCCCAGCTTTACGAGGAAGGAGTTCAAAAGCCCGGAATCCCCGCCGCCGAGGATGCGCACCCACAGATAGGACGTGACCGTGAGGGAGATGACGACGGGCGCAAAGTACAGCACTTTGAACACGCCCATGCCGCGCGCCTTTTTGTTGACGAGCAGTGCCAGCCCGAGCGCCATGCCGATCTGCAGCGGCACGACGAGCACGACGAATTTGAGCGTGTTCATGATCGCGTTATAGACGGTGCCGTGCGCCCCGATGTTCTCAATGATGTCCGCAAAATTGTCGAACCCGACAAACCCGACGTCGTTGGGGCGCAGCAGATAATAATCCGTGAACGCATATCCTAGCGAATAGACGATGGGCAGCAGGACGAACAGGCAGATGAGCGCCAGCGCGGGGAAAAGCATCAGATAGGCGCCGATGCTCTCCCGCACGGAATAGTGCACCGTCCTGCGCACGGCGCGCTTTGCCGCCACAATGTCTTTGACGATGAATACAGCGAACAGCAGCAGAAACGCGCCGATGATCGCAATGCTTGTTCCTATCATGATCTCCCCTTATCTGCCGTAACGCTCAAGGTACGTCTGGAGCTGTGAAGCCTGCCCCGAAACGATCGCGGAGGTCGTCTGCGTTCCCTCGCGGATCTGGTTGATGACCGCGCGGAACCTGCTCGAAAATTCGGGATAGGCGATCGTGCCAGGGCGGGTCTTGCCCGTCTTGTTGAGCTGATCGTAGAGCACGTATTCGGGCGAGCCCGCCGTGTACCCCTTCTCCTCCACCGCGCTCCTGCGCGCGGGGATCATGCCCGTCGCGTCGGTGATGGCAACGGAGCTGTCCGTCGAGACCAGCCATTCGAGCACGATGGCCGCCTTCTCGGGCGTCGCGCACTGCGTGGTCATGCCGAACGACCAGCTCCCCGTAGCCGATGCCGCGATCCCCGTATCTCCCTTCGGATAGGGAAGGATGCCCCAGTCGTCGCCGAGCTGCTGCGTGTATTGGTTGCGGATCTCGGGGATGGACCAGCCGCTGGAAAGGTACATGGCGATCTTGCCCGTGTAGAACCCGACGTTGCTCGCGTCGAAGGAAGTATAGCCGCTGCTCACCCAGCCGCGCAGCCTGTCGAACGCAGCGACCGTCGCCGCGGAATCGAAATAACCCGTCGCCGTCATGCCATCCGAAGAGAGGAACGTGCCCCCGCCCGCGAAAATGAACGGATACAGCAGGTAGGTCGCCATCTCGTCGTTCGCGTTGTAGAGCTGCAGGTCGACGGGCAGGTCGCATTTGCCCACGAGGCGGGCACAGATGCTCTCGAACTCGCTCATCGTCCAGGCGTCGTCCACCGTCATGTTCTCCACTTCGCTCAAAAGCCCCGCGCTGCGGAAGATCGCCTTATTGTAATAGATGCCCGCGCTGGACTCCTGTATGGGCAGCCCGTACAGTTTGTCGTTGTAGGTATTTTTGCTGATCTCGAAAAAGTCGCTCTGCGTCTCTTCGGAAATGAGGTCCGTAATGTCTGCGAGGATGCCGTTCTCGGCATAGTTCCAGGTGTTCGGCGCGTCGAACGTGATGATGTCGGGCAGCGTGCCGTTGTTCAGCATGTTCCCCAGCTCCGTCTCGTACCCCGTGGCGCTGTTCGAGCGCGGGCTGTAATCGACGCGGATCTTGATCTTGTTCTCTTTCGCAGCGTCGCTGCTGTTGAACGCGTCCGTGATCCTGTTATACGCCATGCCCTCCGCGGACTGCTGCGCGACGTGCACCATCATGTCGATGATGGTATTCCCCTCCGCATCCAGCTCTTCCTCCTGCGTGTTGCCGCCGCAGGCGATAAACGAAAATGCCATCACAGCCGCAAGCAGGGCACTCAACATGCCGACGATCCATTTCTTCATCTTTCCCTTTCTCCTTTTTCATTTCTTAATTTTAAACGTGCTCCGGTGCGGAGACGCCCTTCACGTCATACTGCACGAACTTTGCGGGCAGAACGGTCTTTAACGGGACCTCTTCGCCCCTGATCTTTTTCAGAAGCGCCCGCGCCGTCTCCCGCCCGAGCTGTTCCACGGGCTGTTCGACATAGGCGATCTTGTCCTTCATCTCCCCCGTCTTGACCTGCACGCCGTCATAGGAGGCGACCTTCAGCCGCTGCGGGATAGCTATGCCGCAACACTCGCAGTGCCGGAAGATGAGGTTCGTCATCGTATCGCCCGAAACGAACACGCCGTCTAAGTCCGGGTGCGCCGCAAAGAGCGCCTCAACGAGCGGCTGCTCGCCCCCGTGTATGACGACTTCGCACTGCACGATCTCGGGCAGTCCGTGTTTTTTCATCGTCTCGCGGTAGGCGCGCTCGCGCTCCATGACTTCGGATTCGACCAGCGTTTTCCCGCCGAGGTAGGCGATCTTCTTGCAGCCCGCCGCGACGAGCCACTCGCACGCGCGCACGGAAGAATCGAAATTGTCGCTCGTGACGAAGGGAACGTTGTCAAAATGCCTGTCTATGGAAACGACGGGGTATTTGCTCAATTCTTCGTCCTTGTAATCGTAGTGGGTGACGAAGATGATCCCGTCCACGTCCTTCTTTTTCAGCTTTTCGATCATGGCGTATTCCTTGCTCTGGCGGTTCTGACTGCTGGAAATCAGCAGGGAATACCCGTTCTTATCCAGCTCGTCCTCAATATAATAGGCGAGCTTTGAAAAGAACGGATGATCGATGACGGGAACGAGCAGCGCCGCGATCTTGTTTTCGTTTTTGCGGAAGCTCACCGCCAGCGAGTTGCGCTTGTAATCGAGGCTACGGATCGCATCCAGCACATTTTCACGCGTCTCCGCCTTCACACCCTTCTCCCCGTTCAGCACACGGGAAACGGTACCGATCCCGACGCCCGCACGTTTTGCGACGTCCCTGATGCTTGCCATACCTATTTCACCTTCTTTGCCTTGCGGCGTTTTCTGATCACCAGCACGAGCAGCACGATGATGAGCGCCGCCTCCGCGCAGCCTACGATATAAAAGAGAATATCTCCCCAGCCCGCCTGTGCTGCGGGCTCTTCGGGTACGGGGTCGACGGGCGCCGTGACCGTAAAGGACACGCGCGAGCCGTCCGCAAGGACCAGAGTTACGGAATTGACGCCGCCCGAGAGGGCGTCCGCCCCGATCGTCAGCACGCCGTTTGCCGTACCGTACAGGGAGGGCGCCGCAGGGAAGCCGTTTATCTCCACTCCCGTGACCTGCGCCGCACCGATATTGACGTGCACGTCCGTCTTTTCCGTCAGCGTCACGCTGCCGACGGTGAGCGGAACGCCCGCGACGGTCAGCGCAAACTCGTCCGTGCCGCCGTCCGTCACGGCGAGCAATGTGTACTGCCCCGCAGGCAGCGTCCGCAGATAGGCGGACGAAACGATCAGCTCGTTGCCGCTCACGGTATAGAAAGAGCGGTCTATCATCGCATTGCCGAGCGTGAAGTTGAACACTTCATTCACATAGGCGTCCGAAGAAAGGTAAAACGTGACGTCCGTACCGTCATAAGTGTACGCGCCGCCGTGCAGTTCATAGCTCTGCACCGAAGAAAACACCGCCGTGCCGTTGAACACGTTCAGCCCGAGATACCCGCTTTCGGGCGCGTTTTCGTCCGTAAAGGAGCCGACTTCCTGTCCGTTGCAGAAATAGGTGAAGGTATTCCCCTCCGCACGGATGCGCAGCGTGATCGTGTCGAACGTGCCGACCTGCACGTTGATGAACTCCTGCTCGGGCGACCACACCTTCACGATCCTCTCCGCGCGGTCATAGTTCGCAACGTAGTAGAACTCCATCTCCGCATCGGCGCGGAACACGAGCGCCGCCGCACCCGCCGCGGAGACATTTGCCGTCGCCTCAAAGGTGAAATCTGCCGCAGTTTCGTCGGAGAGCAGGAACCCGTCGCCGGACATCGTGCCGCGGATCCCCTCAGAAACGGCGTGCCATTCGCCCGCCCTGATCCCCCCGACGGAGAAGGAGACGCCCTCCGACGCCGCGCCGCCCGCAAGCACCTCCACGGTGACGCTCTTTCTGTCCAGAACAGTCCCCTGTTCGTCTTTGAGCAGCGCAATCAGGGTCGTCTGTCCGCTCGAAAGCGCCGTCAGTTTCACGCCGTTTTCGGTGGGCGTCAGAGAGACGATCCCCTCGTCCTCCGCCTGCCACTCGACGCTGCCGCCGCCGCTCACATAGGCGGCGATCTCCGTCTCCGTCGTGATAACGGTGTCGAGCACCGCCTCTTCGGCGGAGAGGGTCAGTTTCGTATCCTCTGCCGCCGCTTCGCCGCGGAAGGTGCTGCCGATCTCCTCCACGGTGAGATCGAGTAGCGCGCTCTCTTCGCCCTCGATGAAAAATTCCAGCCCGTCCGAATAATACCCCGCAAAGGTATTCGCGTAAAAGACCTGCGTATAATCTTCGCAGAACATCTCTAAACTGCCGCGGTCGAGCAGGATGACGAAATCATAGACGCCGTCCGCGGGCGCAAACGCCGTGCCCGAGGAATAGACGGCGGAATAATTCGCGATGACCGTATTGCCCGAGGAGGTGTGCGTCCTGTCCAGATAATAGCCGAGCGACCTATCATACCCGATCTCGGTGTATTCGCCGTCGCCGATAAAGACGCGGAACCCGAACCGCTGCGCCTGCGTCTCCACGCGCGCCGTGATGCGGAGCGTGTTGCCCGAGACGCCCGCAAGGAGGTTTTCGTCCGCCGCCGAGACCTGCAAGTCCTCTTCGGAATAAAGAGGCGTCTCTGCGGCAATGCCGCCCAGCGCGGCGATCGGGGTCTGCTGCAGCGCCCAGATCGCGCGGGGCTCCCCGCCGACCGTTCCCTCCGCCTGTGTGAGGGAATAGCGGACGGGGAAGGTGAACCCGCCGTTCCAAATAGAGCGGTTGTTTGCCTCCGCGCCCGTATCGGGCCCTACTGCCTGCCCGCCCGAAAGCCAGACGTGCTCGTCCATAGGCGCCTGATACCCGGGCTGCCCCGCAAACCAGCTCAGCCCGACGATCTCGCCGTTGTATTCGCTCCTTGCGTCATCGATATAAAAGGTCTGCGTGGCGTATGAGCCGTTCGCGTTGTCGAGGTCGAAGATATGCACGTCTTCGGGCTGCGTCGCATCCGCCGTCAGCTCCATGCCGAACTGGTCGGTAAAGGTGATGCCGCCGTCCGCTTCGTTATAGGATAGATCGCCGACGACATAGCCGATGCCGCCCACGTTGATGACCCACTTGTCCCCGCCGCCTGCGGAAAGTTTATAAATGTCGGGGCACTCGGCATAGATCGGCATATCCCCCGCAAACGTCCAGTCCGTCAGGTTTTCGGACGTATAAAAACGGAACTGCCCGCCGCCGACGAGGATGCCCCACACCCCGTCCTGCACTTCAAACACCTTCGGGTCGCGGAAGGTGATGCCGTTTTCGACCTTCGCTCCGTCGATGATACACTTATGCTTGATAAAGGACATGCCGCCGTCGAGGCTGTACGCCATCCACTGGTCCTGGTCGGGACCGCCGTCCACCGTGTAGTAGATGATGATATTCTTCGCGCCGTTATCGTAGTCCGGAGAACCTTTGATCGGATTGAACAGCCCGCTCACGTTCTCCCTGTCGATGATCGCCGAGCCGGACCACATGTAGTTCCCGTCCGTCGGCAGGAGGGCGAGGGGAAGGTTTTCCCACGTCACGAGGTCCTTGGAGCGGGCGTGCCCCCAATACATATCCCCCCACAGTTTCTGGAAGGGCTGATGTTGATAATACAGATGATAATATTCGCCGTCGAACACCAGCCCGTTCGGGTCGTTGTTCCAGCCGCTGAACGGCGAATAGTGATACTGGTTCCTGTACAGCTCTGTATAGCGCGTGAAATCGCTCGACCCGAAATACACTTCGTCGAACGAGGCGGTCGCGTTAAAGACGTTCGCTCCCAGCGCGCCGCCCGTATAAGTGACGGTGCTTTCGTCGTTCAGAACGACGTTCTGCAAAGAGATCGCCTCGTCATATTCAAAGCGCAGGATGTCATCCACATAGCACTTCACGGAGGGCGCATCTCCGCCCGTGACGGCGACTTTCAGGTAAAATTCGCTCTTTGCGGCGACCCTGCTCTGCACGCGGTCAAGTTCCGCCTTGCTGACCTCATCGTCGATATAGCTGTTCTCATAGCCGATATAATAATCGGAATACAGTTCCGTCGCCGAGAGCGTCCCGTCCGCACCCTTGACAAAGTACATGAGCTTTGTGCGGTTCGCCTCGCGGTCCACGTTCAGCACGAACGCACCCGCGTCCGTAATGCCGAACGCGATCCCCGCTGCCTGCCCGTCGGTAAAGCGGACGCGCGCCGTATATACATACGAATCCTCCGCAGAATAGCTCTGCCCGATCTCGCCGATCGCGTCGCCCTCCGCACTCATTTCAAAGGCCGGCTCCGTGCCCGCATACACCGTGCATACGGCAAACAGGACCGCGCAGACGGCGCACAGCGCGGCGAGCGCCGCCAAAACCAGTTTTCTCGTCTTTCCAGCCATTCCCGGATCTCCTCTCTTCCCTCTTATTACAGCGCGAACTCAGCCGTTCAGCCGCTCGCGCACTTCCTCCGCGGACGGCAACCCCGCCGTCGCGCCGTAGCGTTCCGTGGCGATGGCACCGCAGACGTTCGCATAGAGCAGCAGTCTGCCCGCATCGTTCTCGCCCGCATCGATGCGGGAAAGTGCCCCCGCATAAAACGCGTCGCCCGCACCCGTCGTATCCACCGTCGCCGCGGGAACGGTCGGGCGCTCGGTGAACGCGCCGTTCTCGTACAGCCGCGCACCGCGCCTGCCCAGCGTGACAAAGATCTTTCTCCCCTCCGACAGGCGCAAAAGAGAGCGCTCTCTCTCCTCCCCGAAAAAGAGGTCCGCCTCGTCGTCGCTGAGCTTTAAAATATCCGCCCGTTCAAGCCATGCGGAATAGATGCGCCTTGCCTCTGCAGCGGATGTAAAAATATCTTCCCGATAGTTTACATCGAAGCTGAGTTTCTTCCCGCTCTCTTTCACCGCCGAACAAACCTCTTCGGCAAACCGCCTGCCCTCCTCCTCGCTGAGCATCAGCGAACCGAGGTGCACGATGTCTGCATCGGCGAGCAGAGGTCTCACCGCAGAAAGCTCCAGGGCATAGTCCGCCGTGTGTCTGCGGTAAAAGGAAAAGCTGCGCTCGCCCTCCTCGCTCAGGGTCACGAACGCGAGCGTCGTGTTGCGGTCGGGGGAGACAGAGATCCTGCTCTGCAGCCCCTTCACGCCGTCCGCGTATTCCCGCAGAAACCTGCCGACGGCATCGTTCCCGACGCACCCGAAAAACGCCGCGCGGCAGCCCAGCTTTGCAATGCCGCACGCCACGTTGAAGGGCGCTCCCCCCGCAAAACAATCGAACCGCATCGACTGCTCTCTTTTTGAACCGATCATGTCGGCGAGGATCTCGCCTATGCAAAGAATCATCGTAACTCCTCTTGCGCCTCATTTCTGCACGCCGCGGCAGCGCTCTGCGCAATCGCCGCCCGACGCGCGTTCGCCGCACCGACTTGCGCTATTGCATTCCGATGCACGTTCGCCGTTTCGTTCCGCGCTATTGCATTCCGGTGTACGTTTGCCACTCCGTCCCGCGCTATTGTTCGCCGCACCGACTTGCCGCCGACCGACACACACGCGCCGCCGCGTCCTGTTCTGCATTTCTCGCGCTCTGCCGCCGCACAGCTTGCGGCGTTCCGCATTTTGGAAACGTTTCCATTTATTGGCAAAAAAATGCGGGCATTCGCCCTCGGCTCTTTCCGAATTGCTTGGAAACGTTTCCATTTTTCTATTACAGTATACTACCGCTTTTTGATTTTGTCAACCCTTTTTTCTCATTTTTTTCACTTCTTTTCACGCAGGATTGCATTCTTTCTCCGTTTGGATGCAATTTCAGACTGTTATATACTCGTCAGGTCTTCTTTTTTGCACAGCAGCCATCGCACTTTACGCAGGCGGCGATCCCAAAGGATTGTCCCTCAAAAGCGGCGTGCGAGGTGGGCAGTCCTCACAAACAGCGCGCTCGCAGTACAAGATGCCCCGCAATCACTTCAAAAAGGCTCTCCACACGCCGCTTACCGCACTTGAGATTGCCATACATGTGTTTAATAAAAACCAATGATTCGAAGTTACTACTTATTGGTTAAAATATAGTATCCATAAAAATACGTTACAGTCTTTGACACAAGCCCCCTTAGAGAACTCTGTATTTCGATTCATGAACAAGAAACGTTCCGAAGGAAAGCATTTCTACGTTTACATGACCGCTGCCGCTAACAAGTTTTTGAGAATCTACTACGCTCGCGTGACTGAGCATTTGAACTCTCTCAAATCTGCCGCTTAACCGTTTCCCCGCTCATTTCAAGTCTGCGTTTCTTGCGGAGGCTTTTTTTCATTGCTTTTTTATGCCCGAAAATTTCTTCAACTTTCTTCCTCATTTCCCTTGACTTTTATTTGCAGGTCTTATTTTTTGATTCGCGCTTTATAGCCTCGCATGGCTTCGAGAAGAATTACACGCTTTCTCCGCTTTTCGCGGTGCGTACTTCTCTATGAAGTTGTTGTTTTGTAAACCGTGCGCTCTTTATGAAACTTTGCGTTTCGTGCGATCCTTACGGAAGGCGGCCGCCCTTTGCTTGCAAGTTCCGCAGCGTTACCGCTTCGTCTCTCCCTGCGCCGTTTTACACGTCTATTGTACCGCTTATTTTTCAGCTTTTCGCCAGACTCAATCGGAACAAAATCGGGTAGAAAACGGGAAACAACCATAACAAAAAGCAGAATTAAATCATTCTTCTTACGAAAAGAAGCCCCGTTCTCACGGAGCTTCTTTCCCTTAATACACATACCTTCTCGAACACATGTTAGCTCTGATTGTGATTTTTGGGCAATCCCTTGTATTCGTCCAAATTCACCGTGCGGATATGTGCATAGCTTGTCCCGTGCGCTTTATGATCTTCTATCATTTTACTGTACAATCCCAACGGCGTCGTGCCCGTGGCAAGTCCCAACACAGCGTAGGGATTGTTCTTCACAACCCTTTTCATAACCTCAAATGCCTTCGCGCTCATTTCTTCATAATCTTTTGTGATAATGATTTTCATAACTCATTTACTTTTTAATTATAGAATAAAAGTCGTTTTTAATAAATCGATATCATCCGAGCTTCCGCCCGCCATAATTTCAAATGTTCCTGCTTCGGTAACGCGTTCTTCCCGTGCATTCACAAACGAAAAATCGTTGCGGGTAAAATCGAATTCCAACGTTTTGCTTTCACCCGCCGCAAGCGCGATTTTACGAAAAGAAATCAACCGCTTTACGGGAGTGATCACCGAGCTTACAATATCTCTGAAATAAATTTGCACAACTTCCTTTCCGTCGCGCGCGCCCGTATTCGTTACCGTTACTTTCAATTTCAACTTCTTACCGTCGAATTGCAACTGCGAATATGCGAACGAAGTGTAGGAAAGCCCTTTCCCGAAGGGATATAACGGCTTGCTCGGCATGTCCACATAAGAAGATGCGTGCCAACCGGGAAGCTGATTGTAATATACGGGTTGCTGTCCGACGTGATACGGGAACGAAATCGGCAGCTTGCCGCTTGGATTGAGTTCGCCGAAAATCACTTTTGCAAGCGCTCTGCCGCCGAACATGCCCCCGTTAAAAAACGTTAAAACGGCGTTGCTCGAATGATCGATTTCGGGAATACAGAGCGGCTTTGTTGCAATGAGCACGCTCACGATCGGCTTTCCCATACGGCACAGCTCCGTAAATAATTTCTTCTGCGATTCCGTCAACTTTACGTCTGCGCGGTCGCGCCCCTCCGCCGCAAGATGCGGGTTGTCGCCGCAGGCGAAAATAATCAAATCGCACTCCTCTGCCGCCTTTACCGCATCCGCAAATCCGCTTTCATCGTCCGATTCAATATCGCAGCCCTTTTCGTAGACAACGTGGCAACCGAACTGCTTCCCAAGCTCTTGCACACCTTCAAGCAACGTACAATAGGGACGGTGCGGCGGTTGTTCATAATCCGATAACGGATGGGTAAAATACGTCCAATCCCCGTACTGACAACAGATATCGTCCGCGCTTTGACCGACGACGAGAATATTTTTATGCTTTTTTCCGAGCGGCAAAACCCCGTCGTTTTTTAACAGCACGACGCTCTCTTCCGCGATTTCTTCGGCAAGCCGCAAGTGCTCTTCACAACCGAGATAATGCTCGTCCGACTGCTTAAAGGGATCGTCCAATAAACCGAAACGCTCCTTCACGTTCAAAATCCGCATGACCGCTTCGTCAATCAGCGTCTCGTCCACCTCTCCGCTTTTCACGAGGGAAATCATGTTTTCGTAAAATTCTGGCGCGTTCATCATCATGTCGTTGCCCGATTCCAACGCAATACGGGAAGCAACCCGCTCATTCTCCGCAAGGTGTTGCTCGTGAATCAAATGCGACACGTTCTGCCAATCGGTGACGACGAAGCCTTCAAATTTCAGTTCGTCTTTCAAAATGTCGCGTAGCAGCTTTTTATCCGCCGTGCAGGGCGTTCCGTCTATGCTGCCGTACGCCGTCATCACGCTTGCACACCCCGCCTCGATCGCGCGTTTGAAAGGAGGAAGAAACGTTTCCTTAATCTTACGGTAAGTTACCGAGGTGTCGTAGCTGTCGCGTCCGCCCGTCGCCTCGCCATAACCGATATAGTGCTTTGCGCAGGCAAGAATCGCACCGTCCGCACCGTCGCTCTGATAGCCCTCGATGATCGCCGCGCCCAGCTCGCCCGCCAGATACGAATCTTCGCCGAACGTTTCCCCCACGCGCCTCCAACGGACATCCCGTGCCAAACACAGAACGGGCGAAAACGTCCAATGCAGTCCGTCCGCGGAAACCTCCCGCGCCGCCGCCCGTCCCATCTTTTTGACAAGCTCGGGCGAAAACGAGCACGCCATGGAAAGCTGCGTGGAAAACACGGTCGCCCGCTTATTCAAACAGTGCCCGTGAATGGCGTCGATCCCGAACAGAAGCGGGATCCTTGCGCCGCTTTCCGTGGCGATTTTCTGCAAGTGCCGCGCGTCGTCGCCCATGACGTGCAAAAACGAACCCACGCCCCTGCGCACCCATTCCTCCGATTCTTCTTTCCCGAAGCACGTATAAGGAATTTGAATCAGCTGCGCGACTTTCTGTTCCACGGTCATACTTTTTAACAGCGTTTCTATTCTATTCATTATTCTCTACCAAATTAAGGAACGCGCGCGCAATCACCATTGCGCCGATTTTTCCGGGATGGACCCTATCCCACGTAATGTAAGCAGGATAATAAAATTTCAAAAGACGGTCAAACGCTGCTTGCAAATCCACCACGGGAAATCCATGCTCATCCGCAACGCGTTTACAGATTGCGGCATATTCTTCTGTTCGGTGGCGCATTTTATCCTCTCTGTTCGTTTCAAGATAATATGGCGTCATAAAAATCATCTTCGCTTTTGTCCGTTTCATGATAGAACGCAAATTGTTTTCATACTCCTGCGGCAATACGGAAAGCTCCGGGATTTGCGGACTGTCGAATTGCCGCCACACGTCGTTGATTCCGATTTCTACCACAACGTAATCGGGATCCAGAGCGTTTACGTCCGTTTCCCATCTGTTCAACAATTTTAACGAAGTGTCTCCATCTATGCCCATATTCACACAGCGCAGATTGAGCTCGGGGTAATCGACCGCAAGAAACATATCGATTAGATTGACGAACCCATTTCCGAGCATGTCTTTTCCGTCCCCGACGGGAAACGCTCTTCCGTAATTGGTAACGGAATCGCCGATAAACACGATTTTACTGTCTTTTTTAAATAACATATCATGACTCCATAATTTAAATTTTATATCACGTTTGCCGTTACGCCGATATGGTAATAACAGCAATACCTGTTCACGGAATTTTCCATTACCGCTTCGGGCGGCATTTCTTCCAATTCCGGAAGCGTTTCAAGATTGCCGCGCAAATAATCGATCAAACGATTTTGACAATGTGTTATGCGTTGTAAAAGTCCGCCGAGACGAATATCCTGCACATCAAATCCTTGCGGTTTTTTGTCTCTCATCCAATACTCTTCAAATGCCGTATAAAAATCCTGCATGCGTAATTTTATTTCCGACATCTCATCGCAAAGCGTTTGTAACTGCTTTTGGTCCCCGTCCGAATATGCACCTCGAATACGCACTCCGAAATCGTATTTCAATTCGAGAACACGACAAAGCGTTTCTTCCATCTTGAAAATATAACCGTATTCCTGATTCTTCGTTTCCCGTGACAGCTTTTCTGCCAAATCAGCGTAAAATTCTTTTCTGCCCGCAACTGCAGCACGGTTTTCTCTGCCGAGAAAAACATCGTTATATAACAAATATTTCGCCGCATTGCTGAATTTCAATTCTTTACACGGCACGACGCGGTTTGGTTCGTCCAGCAGACAGAACGTATCGAAATCAATTCCAAAAGCTTGTTTGAACCGTTCCCGAATCAGAGCCTCGTTAAAATTCCCGCGCGCATATTCCGACGAAGCAAACAACGTCGGCAACGCGGCAAACGGGCTACACTCGCCGCCGTCGTCTCCCCACAAGGTAATACAAGCCTCATCGATCCCCATTTCCTCGCACGCAAGAAACGCCTGCTTCGTTGCGACGATACTGTAACGGTTATCGGGGCAAAAGCCCATCCACGTCAACGCGCCGCCCGCAAACGTAATATTGTCCGTTAAACATCGATATTGTCCGAGCTCTTTGATATAATCTTCTTTTTTTAAGCCGTAATAATCCCAAACAGCCAGTTTCAAACCTCTCGGTATCTTTTCAGATACGCAATGCACGCTTTCCTCCGTAGCGTTCGGCGTTTTGAATGCCATATTATAAAACATATCTCCCCACATTTCACAGGTGAATCCGTACTTTTCGGCAATTTCAAGCACGCGAACCAAATGTAGCTTCATTAACTCGACGGGAATCTCATATCCGTGTTTATCCAAATAAGCGCCCCTTCCAACGTGATGCGCCTCGTCCATACCGATATTGACTTCGCGCGCCGTAAAGCATTCCGCAAGTGTTTGAAAGATATGGTCAATCAACTCATATGTGCGTTCGTCCCCGATCAGCAAAATATCGTCGATATCTTTGATTGCATAGTATTCGTCCCAAAGAAAAATCTGATTCAAATGAGCAAGCGTTTGGATATACGGTTTTAGCGTGACCCCCTTGGAAAGAGCATAACGATCTAATTCTTTTAATTCTTTTTTAGTATATCTTCCACGTAAACAACCGAAATGCGGCTCATTGTTTACTTCAAAAGTATCTTCTGTATACAGCCCCAAAACGCGATACCCCATAATCGACAGTTTGTCGATCAATCGTTTCGTCGCCGCCACAGTCATAACGGAATTGCGCGAACAATCTACCATCACGCCGAGTTTATTTATCATTAATTTTCTCCGTTTTGAATATATTCCGTCTGACCGTTATGCAAACGCGACCGTTCGGCGGCAAAGCTCATGATATGACTTTCAATAGAAACGTCAAGATAAGTTATACCCTCCGCTTTTTCGCCGTTCAATGTCCGAAATATATTTTGCATCATAAAATAGTCGCCGCCGCAATGTCCTCCAAGCGTTGCCGCAGAAGTATCGACCGCAACACGGTAAACCGCTCCGCCGAACGGACGAACTTCAATTAGTTTATCCTCCATAATCCCGTAAAGCTCCGCCTTCGTTCCGTATATTTTTATATCGCGGTAAACTTCACGGCTGAACGCCGTCATGGTGTGAGCCGCCGTTTTACCGTTTGCAAACCGCGCAATCGTTACCTGATGATCCACGACGTCATTGTCGCAGGCATAAACGCAGCGATCATATTGCGTGTGACGCAAATCTTCCGTAATATTTTCTTTTGTATGCTCCCGCGTTGTAAAATAATTTGCGCACCAATCCTTCCCCTCTGCCGTATAGAGGGTTTGCGCCTTATAAATACAATCTTGCAGCGGACAGTCCGAGCAATACTGTGCGTGTCCTTCCGGCGCGTGCGCTTCGTTAAAGTAAAACAGGCTTCCGTACGAATTTACGCTTTCGCACTTCTCATTCATGAAATAACGCAAAATATCCATATCGTGACAGCACTTGGCGAGAATCATAGGGCTGCTTTCTCCCCTGTTCCGCCACGGTCCGCGCACATAGGAATGTGCTTGATGAAAATATCCGACGTTTTCGCTTGCATGAATCGAAACGACCTCTCCGAGTTCGCCGCTTTCGATTACATGTTTGATCGCAGAATAAAAAGGCGTATAGCGAAGTACATGACATACGATTACGTTGCGCTTATATTTTTTGCTTGCCCTGTAAATATCAAGGCAATCTTCCTCGGTATTTGCAATCGGTTTTTCCAAAAGCAAATCATACCCCGCACGAAGAAACGCAACCGCATGTTTTTTATGTTGATTGTCTTGCGTAGCAATTGCAACGAGATCGGCGGATAAATTCGCTTTGATCACTTC
>JFBN01432857.1_pt1 | contig 20289 bp, 22 predicted proteins | sample 768741 | NCBI WGS metagenome assembly JFBN01 (sample SAMN01983846, study PRJNA193217) | chicken gut metagenome | biome: terrestrial biome; isolation source: ceca of Broiler chicken | host: Gallus gallus | place: United Kingdom: England | collected 2010-09-07
CACAACAGGTAATAAAATGTAAATTAGTTTATCTATAATATTTATATGGTTATTTTAAATATTATTTTATTCACTATTTATGAAGATACTTTCACTATTGGTCAATTCCAATTTACGAAAAACTTGTCATAATTATATATAAGGAGGGAGCAGGTATGATTCATAAAATTGATAATAAAGCTTTAGGCACGAAAATATCCTGTTTTCGGCGATTAAAAGGATATACTCAGGCGCAACTAGCAGAGCGAACAGGTGTTAGTTTAAGTTATATAGCCAAAATTGAAAGCGGTCTTGTCTCGAACTGCGTTTCTTTGCCAGTTGTAAATGATATTGCTAAAGAGCTGGATATTAGTATTGATGATTTAGTAGACTCCAATAAAAAAATAATCATGGGGTAATAAAAATGACTCGAAGTTATAAAAAGAGTAAATTGCAACTGAATGAAGAACAGTTGTTAAGGATAGCTGCTAAAATCACATACTATCGAAAACTGCACGGCATGACGCAGGAAGACTTGGCAAAAATGGTAGGTATAACAGTATCATATCTTTCACGGCTGGAAAGAGGAAAAAATCCCACAGGCGGCAGTCTTTGTGTAATGATAAAAATCGCCGATGTTTTAGGCGTTAAAATACAGAATATAATTTATTAAATAAAGAGAGGTTTTATAATGGCAGAGGCAAAATTTACGATATTAGGAACATCAGGTTCAGGAAAAACATGTTTTTTGTTAGGCTTATACCAACAACTGAGAAAAGGATTTAATAAATTTACTCTTGTTCCAGATGAAGATACTGCTTATGAATTGGATTTGCGTGTAGAAAGAATGCTAGATATGTCACAAAAAGATAAACGACTTCCAGCAGGTACAACAGATATATCTAAGTATTGTTTTCAGTTACAATATGGATATAAAAAAGTTATAGATTTTGATTGGATAGATTATAGAGGTGGTGCTTTAAGGGATAAAAAGAGTGGTAATACAGATGAATATAATCAAATAAAACAAACGATTATTGATTCTAATGGGATATTTATATGTGTAGATGGCGAATTATTAATTGAGGATAATTTTGATATCAAAGTAGAGAATGTACAAAATAAATGTAGTTCTATAATAAACTTTTTCATAAGTGAATTTGATAAAAATAATAAATCTTTACCACCAATAGCAATAGTTGTTACTAAATATGATATATGTAGAGAATATACAAATGAAGAAGAACTTTGGGAGATTATGCACGAAGCTTTTGGATCTTTATTTGTAAAGCCAACTAATGAAAATAATGAAAGAATAATTTCTGTAATACCGGTATCATTAGGAAAAGACTTTCAAGAGGAAGATTTTTCAGGTAAGTTAGTACCATTAAATATTCATTTACCTATATTTATGGGAATATGGTTTGAACTTAGAGATTATAGAGGTTTTTTAGATTATGAAAGCGGTGATGTAAAAGAAAAATATCAAGAACAGATAGATACATTAAATAGAAAAATAGCTGAAGAAAAAGATTCATGGTTTTTTGTTGATGATAAGGCAATATCTAATTGGGAAAGCCAAATTGATAAATTAGTAGATGAAGGAAATGATAAAATAAACTTTCTAAATGAAGAAAATAAAAAGATGGGTGAATATATGGATATACTACAAAATGAACTCGAAGGTATGTTAGTATTTTCAAATGGCGAAATATATCATTTTTAAAATATAGTGAGGTGATTTAAATGCTGGAATTAGCACCAATTATACATTCGAGAACTTATCATTGTGATTTTGTATCTAAATTTATGGTAAAACCTGAAGATTTTACAGAAAATGATATAGAGTGGGCAATGAAAAAGATATTAGCAAGTACATCATCGATAGATACATTAGAAGGGGAACGTTTAATAATATTAAAAAAAGATAATATTAATATTGCAGGAATAACATGTTTCATTCAATATTTAGCGGAGAAATGTTCTTCTAAAGATATAGCAGAAAGTCTTAAAAAATATTATTATGATGAAAGAAATCGTTTGATGTATGCTTTTATAGGATTTAACATAAAAAATTTATCTTCTATAAGTAAAATACAATTGAACTACGATTTGTTAGCTAAATGTTTTATAAAACAAATAGAAGGTATATGGAATAGTTCTTTTGTAGAAAGTGCAAATAGTAAATATGAAAAATATTTTCAAAGGGAGACTTTGCAACTTTCAGATGAAGATATTAAAAAAATTAAAAATGATAAGGCATATAATATTATAGTATATGATTCAAATGATGAGACGAATAGAATAGTATTTAATTATTATTTAAATAAATCGACAGCTGACAATATGACTTTCTGTTCAAATATAGATGATTTGAGAAAAATAAAAGAAAAAGATTTTTCGATTATTACAACAAGAAAATTAGATAATATCGTACAAAAATTAAAGACATTAGAAACAGAAGAAAAGAAAGAAACAACATTTTCTACAAATCTTCCTTCAGAAAATAGGTGTATATCTGAAAAAAAAACGATAAGTGGTCCAAAATCCAATATAGGCAAGATTATTGTAGGTTCAGTGATTATTCTAATTATAATTATGGTACTAATGATGAAATAGATGAAGCTATTATGTATCTTATTGTAGAAGAAGAAAATCTTAAAGTTAAAGACAGTCTTAGGGTTTTTGATAGATGGAATTGGTTAAAAAAAGAAAATAAGAAATATGAATTAATTTGTTGTAATGGAAATCAAATTGGTGAAAAAGAATACTGTATATCTTTTTTATATAGATTTAAGGAAGAAACTTTAGAAACAGGTAAAAATGAAAATGAAATTAAACAACTATTAAAAAATAAGTGTGATAGAAATTTTATTCTGGATTATAAGTGGAGGTTAGCTTCAATTAAATTTTTAAAAAGTGAAAAAGATGAAACGCAGGAATTCTTGAATATAATATTATTTTACAGGTGTGTTTTAAGAGAATATTATTAAGAAAGAAGAGATTTGATGCGTAAAAGTATATTTGATGTGTTTGAAGATGTATCTCCGCAAAAACAGGATACAAATATTCAAACATTATATGATTATGAAAAGCACTATATGGAGCTAGTTAAACGATATAAAGATGAGATTAATTTTATTGAAAATTTGCTTAAAAATTATAGAGACGAACAAATAAATTTCTTTGAAAAACAAATGCCGGCAATATATCAGAAATTAACAGTTGAACGTATTGATAGTGATATGAAGAAACTTTGGCTTAAACGACTGGAAGAAAATATGAGTAGAAGTTTTTCTATCAGTGAACAGCTCATTACGAATTACACAACTAAGAAAATTAGTGAGTTCAAGGAAGCTGTAAACGAAAAACTGCATGGTATGTAAGGAATGATGTACATGATGAATACTGATTTTCCTTATTTATGCTTTTTAAGTATCTTACAAAAAGGTCGCCAGAGATTAGTTGATGATGTCTTAAAAGGTAATCCAGATTTATATAGTGCTTTGTATAAAGACAGTCATAGTCGGGCATATAATGATTATATAGATTTTTATGAAGTGAAATGGATTAATGCTCATTGGCAGGAAATATTAGATGTTTTAGATCAAAAAAGTATTTCTGTAACAGATAAGAAGAAAATATTATCTTTGTTTTCTTCATGGTATAGTTCTTTTATTAAACAATGGAATTATTCTGCTTTTGATGCTAACTTCCTTGATGAAAGAGTTAATATATTAAAAAGCTTGATTGTCCAAAATACGAATTGGGAAACAAATTTAAAACGAATGAAAGTATCTATTGCTAAAAGTGAAAAAATATTAAATGATAAGATGAAGGAGATATAATAAATGGCTGCATTGGTAAATATGTTTAAGATGTTTAATAAGTTGGATGATATTGTATATGAACCAGTAAAAATGGTATGCGATCTTTGTCGGCAACCGATTAGAAACGCAGAAGCTGCTAATGAACGTAAAAAGATGGAAACAGAAGCTAGGCTGCAGCAGCAAATGAAAGAACATGAGATGGAATTAAATTTAAAGCGTCATCAAAAAGAATTGGATATTGAAGCCAATAATAGAAGAATTAATGCTGAAATTGATGATATGATTGCTCGAAATGAATTGGAAAGACAATCTATGGTTGTTGAAGCTATAAAAAAATATCAAGAAGATTTAGGTAGAGTATCAGTAGAATTATCTAATAGTATTGGTAAAATGTCTTTGGAATTAAGAGAACGTACACAAGCATTAGTTATTGAAAAAACCAAAGAATATGTAAAAATACAAAATGAAATACAAGATAGGGCAAGCGATAGGCTGGAACAACTTGAACAACGTTTTCCTAATGGTGGAAGAAGTAAAGAAATTATGGAAAATGCAGTTGAAAAACAACTTATGAGCTTATTAGATATAAGTGATAAATTTATGATTGCTATGAAAGATGACATTGCCAACATGACGGAAAATATCAATCAAATTACAGCTCAAGCGGTTGCTAATACAGATAAATATTTATCTCCTATGATGGCTAGAGCTTTATCAGACGGACCGATGCGTAAAACAGAAATAGAATATACGAATAAGAAATATATAGAGTAAAAAGAGTGTGATAAATTATGGCAGATAAACGAATCGAATATATGTGTACGTATTGCGGCAAAAAGGAAATTCGCAATACATCTATGGGACGACCGCTTCCGGGCAAATGTCCGAGAAAGCCGGGTAATAAACCGCATACATGGACGGTAAACCGTCATTTGAATTAACTTGGCACATTAGAATATTATTCTGCTTCAGCTGGTTATTTTAACAAACGCGAAAGTCGAGAGGTAGTTTCATAAAAAAATAGGTAAACAGCACTGTTTGTGTTTGCCTATTTTTTTTGAAATCACCGAGAGACTTTCGTGTTTGTGGTATAAAAATAGTTTTATACTATAAAAACTTTTTGTTTTATGATGAAATGTATTATATAAAATAAAAAGAAGTGATACTATGAAGAAATGAGATTTATATCTTAATAAATTAATATAATTTAAGAATAAGCAGTTAAAAAAGATAATTATCGGCATAAGACGTTGCAATTTACACTTCATAAACTATGATGAATTACTAAGTCGTTAGACGGCTCCGCCGTGCGAGAGTTCGAATCTCTCTTTCCGCTATTTTGTAAGCATTAGCGATATCAGATTTTTTCTGATATCGTTTTTTTATTTTTAGGGCAGGCAATAGCAGAATAAAGATGGTATACTTGCTAAATTTATGGGTATGCCATTAATTATTAAAAGGAACTGGTAAATTTTAAAATTTTAGTACGTTGTTAGTATGTTTTTGAGGTGGGTAAATAAATGAATTTTTAAAATTTTTTTGTGTAGAATAGTATTTTTTTAGCTGATAATACTAATGGGTTTATTTTAATATGTTCAACTTAGAAAGGATGATTTTGATGCCTGTTTGTAAAAATGAAAAGAGGAATTCATGGTATGTCAGCTTCTATTATACTGATTGGACGGGTACACGCAAAAAGAAAAAGAAAGAAGGCTTTGCTACGAAAAAAGAAGCGATAGAGTATGAACGCAGCTTTATGGAAAAAACAGCCGGCAAATGCACGATGAAATTCAAGTCACTAGTGGAGATTTATCTGGAAGATTGTCAAAAGCGGATAAAGAATACAACGTATGCTTTAAAGAAAAGTATCATCAAGAAATATATCAATCCATTTTTTAGCAATATTGCACTCAATGAGATAACACCAGAACATATTCGTCAATGGCAGTCGAGGATAATGGAAGATAATTCGCAAAAAAGCGGTCAATATCTGCACAATATTAATATTCAGTTGTCGTGTATCTTCAATTTTGCTAAAAAATATTACGGTATAGATAAAAATCCTGTTCAAGTATGCGATATGATGGGCAATATGAAGAATAAGAAGATGTCTTTCTGGACTTTAGCGGAGTTTAAGCTTTTTTTGGCGGAAATGAATAAGAAAGACCCGTTGTATCTGGCGTATAATTTACTGTTTTGGACAGGTATACGGCGCGGCGAACTGTTGGCACTGCGTCCGAAGAATTTTGATTTTGCCGAAAAAACTTTATCGATTACGCATAATGTCGTTTTCGTAAACAGCCGTCCGCAGCTTACCACACCGAAGACGGAAAGCAGCAAAAGAACGATTAATATGCCGGTTTTTCTTATGAATATGGTGAAAAGATACATTTATGAACACAAAATCAGTTCGGATGAGTTTTTATTTAACTTTTTACCTAGTTACCTAATGGAAAATATAAAGTTTTATAGCAAAAAAGCAAAGATAAAACCGATAAAAATTCATGATTTTCGCCATTCGCATGTATCGCTTCTGATTGAACAGGGATTTTCGCCGTTGATTATTGCGCAGAGATTGGGCCATAAAGATGTAACAATGACATTAAGAATTTATGCTCATCTCTATCCGAATAAGCAGCAGAAATTAGCTGATGAATTGCATAATCTGTATAAAAATAATATCGATAAAAATAAATTTTAAAATTTTAGTACGTTTTTGCTAGGTTAAAAGCTGCAATCTCAGTAAAATTAAGGGATTGCGGCTTTTTTTAATTGTTTTTATAATGTACAAAAGCTGTGAAGGTTTGCTCGGTGCAGTGATAGTGAACTGTTAAAAAATGAACATAAAAAGCAAATTTGCGTTATGTGGTAAAATAAATATGTGTATATATTAAGGAGGAATGTATTTTGAATGTTGCACAGGCTAAAATAGGAAATACGTATATAGTCGATAAAATCAATCTGACGGGAGCTTTGGAGCGCCGTCTGGAAATGCTCGGTATGACGAGCGGTGTGAAGTTGGAGGTGCTTAATAAGAAAAATCACGGAGCCGTGATTTTGAAAGTGCGCGGTACGCGCTTTGCCGTAGGCAGGGAAATTGCAGAAGCTATCGAGATTGGAGGAAATGCAGATGAGTAAGGATATTCATGTCGCTTTTATCGGCAATCCGAACTGCGGCAAGACGACGCTGTTTAATGCCTATACGGGAGCGCATTTGAAGGTGGCGAACTGGCCGGGCGTTACGGTGGAGAAAAAGGAAGGCGCAATGCGTTTTCACAATGAGAATTACAAACTGGTCGATTTGCCGGGTATTTACAGTCTGACTTCCTATACGATGGAGGAAAAAGTTTCGCGTCAGTACATTCTCGATGACGAAGTGGATATTGTCGTTGACGTGGCGGATGCTTCGTCTTTGGAGCGCAATCTGTATCTGGCGCTGCAGCTCATTGAGCTGGGCAAGCCGATGGTGCTGGCGCTCAATATGATGGATATCGTGGAAGAGCGCGGTATGGATATCGACCTTCACCGTCTGCCGGAAATGCTCGGTATTCCTGTCGTGCCGGTCAGTGCACGCAAAAAAAGAGGCTTGGAAATCCTCATGCACGCCGTAGCTCATCATCAGGGGCGCAAACCGAATGACCGCATAGAACATCAGCATTCTGAGCAGGAGCTGAACAGTAAGCATCGTCATGACCATCATAAAGACTGTGTTGTCGTTTACAGTGATGAAATCGAGGATAAAATTGATATAATCGAAGAGGCTCTGTATGAAAAATACGGTGAGTTGCCGAATATGCGCTGGCATGCCATTAAAGAGCTGGCGCAGGATGCGGAAATTACGGCAAAATATCCGCTCGATTTGCCGGACGTGCTCGACCGCAGCTATGAAAAGGACATCATCAAGCAGAAGTACGATTTAATCGAGGAAATAATTCAGGAAGTACTTGTAAATAAGGATAAGAAAACACAGGCAACGGACAGAATTGATAAATATCTTACGCATCCGATTTTGGGTGTGCCGATATTTCTAGCGATTATGGCGTTTATTTTCTTTTTGACGTTTACCATTGGGGATATGTTTAAGGATTATCTGGTAGAAGGCATCGATATAGTAAGCAAAAATTTGACATTGCTATTAGAGCAATTTCAAGTAAATCAGGTTGTTTCCTCGCTCTTAATTGACGGGGCGATAGCCGGTGTAGGCGGGATTTTGGCATTTTTGCCGAATATCTTCATTTTGTTTCTGGCGCTTGCCGTGCTAGAGGACAGTGGTTATATGTCGCGCGTGGCGTATGTAATGGATGGCATTATGGGCAAAGTGGGGCTTTCCGGCAGGGCGTTTATACCGCTTTTGCTCGGCTTCGGCTGTTCCGTGCCGGCGATTATGGCATCGCGAGCGTTGGAAGACCCGCATGACAGATTGAAAACCATTTTGGTTACGCCGTTTATGTCGTGCAGTGCGCGATTGCCGATTTACATTTTATTTGCCGGAACGTTTTTTCCGGATAATGCCATGCTGGTAGCTTTTTCCATGTATGTGCTTGGCATTGTTGTGGCGATTGCGGTGGCGAAAATTTTCTACAAAGTGGATGCGCCGACGCATAAAAACGTACTGCTGATTGAACTGCCGGAATATAAATCGCCGAATGTAACGTCGATTTTTCTCTATGCATGGGAAAAAGTCAAATCGTATCTGTCTAAAGCCGGTACGACGATTTTCGTAGCGTCGATAATCATCTGGTTTATTTTGAACTTCAATTTATCCGGTATGGTGGAAATCAATGACAGCTTCGGCGCATCTATTGGTAAATTTCTGGCGCCGCTGCTCATTCCAGCGGGACTGGGACTGTGGCAGATTGTCGTGGCGCTCATCTCTGGTATTGCCGCAAAGGAAGTTGTCGTGGCAAGTCTCAGCGTGCTTTACGGTATCAGCAATATCAATTCAGCTGAAGGAATGAGCGAGATGGTAACTCAGCTGGCGCAAGCCGGTTTTACGCAGCTCAATGCTTATGCGCTGATGGTGTTCTGTCTTTTATATACGCCGTGCATAGCAAGTATTGTTACGATAAAAAAAGAAACGAATTCCACGAAAGCAATGCTGTTTTCCATTGTATTCCAAATGGTAGTGGCATATATAATGGCAACGCTTGTATATCAAATTGGCAGTGTGATTTTAAGATAATTTGTTATATGAAAACAGCTCTTGTACGGATATAAAAATCTATACAAGAGCTGTTATTGTTTGTTATAATGAAAAACAAGGCAAGTATTTATAACTGTTTGCTGGCTACCCGTCATTTATGATGGGAGGTGATAGCATGAGCATAAATGATTTAATCATTATGATTTGCGATATTGTTGCTGCCAACAACGTATCTATAATCATCGCTTTTACAGCTGTGCTTTTCGTTATCGCTTGCGAGCTTAGAAAATAAGCCGCTAGTTAGCCGTTAACGTAAGCGACTTTTCACCATATAAAAAATGATGAGTGCCAGAACGTTGCCAGACGTAAAAGAACATTATAGATACTTGCCGTTATTTTTTATCATAATTTGATTATAGCGCAGAATAAAAGATATTTCAATCTGCTTATTTGGGCTGACAACTTCATTTGTTATTGCTTTATAACTTTACGGCTAAAAACGGTATTGAACAAGTGTAAAAGACATTGCAATACCATTTTTATTTTTACAAATGGTCTGTTTGTTTACTGATAATATACACTTTTACAAAAGTTCCACTGTGAATATATTGCTTAAATGATTGTGTAATGTTAAAATTTTAGTAAAGATAAATTTCTGTTAATTGTAAATTTTTTGTAAGAGGTGATAGTATGTCTATTTATAAAGAAACGATTAAATTGACTTCACACGGAGAAACTCCTACATTTTTTGATATTACACCGCAGGTAAAACAGGCGATAGAAAACAGCGGCATTAAAAACGGCATCTGCACGGTAATTTCTCCGCATACGACATGCGCCGTATTCTTTGAAGAATTTGTGCATGATTATACGGAAAGCGGCGACGAATTTTTACAGGCGGATTTGAATGATATATTGAAAAAAATCATACCGGACAATATTGCGGAAGGTCAGTACCGTTATCCGGGTGAAAAGCATTATGAAGCAGTGGCTTCCTGGCCGAATGCGGAAGATTATCTGCCAGGCGGCGACAGAACGGCGCTCTTGAATTGCGATGCGCATTTGAAAGCGACGATAATCGGCTCGAGCGAAACGTTTGAGGTTGACGGCGGCAAGCTCGGTGTAGGCACGACGGGTTACGTTTATTTCGTGGATTTTGACAGAACACGTTCCCGTACGCGCAAATGCAAAATCATCGTTATGGGTGAATGAGATATTTACTAGGTATGACGCTGAAAATCCGTAAGCGTTTATAAGCAGAAAGTATTCAGTATACATTTTATGTTTAGAGAGAGTTTCTGTAGAGAAATGGGAGGTCTAAGATATGATTATTTCATCGAAAGAATTGTTGCAAACAGCGAAGGAAAAACATTTTGCCGTTCCGTCTGCGAACTTTGTCGACCAGCTGTCGGCGAGAGCGCATATTGAAGTAGCGGAAGAAATGAATTTGCCGCTCATTCTGTCTTTTGCGCAGAGCCATAGCGTGTATCAGTCGCTGGAAGAAGCGGCGGCGCTCGGCAAATATTATGCGGCTAAAGCGAAAGTGCCGGTTGTCTTACATCTCGACCACGGCGAAGATTTCACTTTTGTCGAAAAAGCTGTTGAACTCGGTTTTACTTCTGTCATGATTGACGCATCGAGCAAATCGCTGGATGAAAATATAAAGATTACAAAGGAAATTGTGGATATGGCGCATGCGCATGATGTCTGCGTGGAAGCGGAAATCGGCCATGTCGGCACCGGTATCAGCGTGGATAAATTCAGCGAAGCTCAGTCTATTTACACTTCCGTCGATGAAGCCGTAACGCTCACGGAAAAAACAGGTCTTGATTCTCTGGCTGTATCCATCGGCACGGCGCACGGCAGTTACAAAGGAACGCCGGTCATCAATTTTGAACGATTAAAAGAACTTTCCAAAAATGTTCCTGTACCGCTCGTTCTGCACGGCGGCTCTTCCTCCGGTGATGAAAATTTGGAAAAATGCGCGCTCGGCGGCATTGCAAAAATCAACATCTACACCGATTTTATTTTAGGTGCGTACAATAATTTGCAGGAAAAACAGGCGAAAGATTATTATAATGCGAAAGAAATACTGAAAGACGGCATGAAAGACGTTCTGCGCCGTTATTATAAAGTATTCCATACGCAAAATATTTAACAGGTGAAAAATTAGGAGGGTTTCTGATGAGAAAAATTCGTACACCGTTTTTTATGGTAAATCCGAAATCGTATCTGTACGGCGAAAGACTTTTGAAACTGGCGAAAGCTGCCGATGAATTTGCTAAAGACAAGGATTTCGACGTATTTTTCACGGCGCCGTTCGTGGATTTGCGCATGATTGCGGAAAATACTTCCAACTTAATCGTAACGGCGCAGCATATGGACAGTCTTAAAGCCGGCCGCGGCATGGGCTACATCGTGCCGGAAGCACTCGCTGAAGCAGGTGTAAAAGCCGTATTTTTAAATCATGCTGAACATTCGCTGAAAGTATGCGAACTGGTGAAAGTAATGCAGCGCGCCAAAGAAAACGGCATTTATACGGTAGTATGCGCTGACTCCGTAAAAGAAGCGCAGGCGATTGCCATGCTGAAACCGGATATTTTATTGTGCGAACCGACGGAATTAATCGGCACGGGCAATGTCAGCGACAAATCGTATATTGAAGCGACGAACAATGCCATCCGCAGCATTGACCCGGAAATTTTAATCATGCAGGCAGCCGGTATCAGCACGGGCAAGGATGTATATGCTACGATTATCAGCGGTGCTGATGGCACGGGCTGCACGAGCGGTATCGTCTGCGCCGATGACCCGGAAGGCATGGTCAAGGAAATGCTTGATGCCATCGTTCAGGCTGTAAAAGACAAAGCATAAAAATTAAAAATTAAATACAACACGGCTTAATGGATAATAATACTATAGATTTTACACATAGCAGCAGTAAGAGATAAAAGCAGAAGAAGTCATACGATACTCTGTATCAGCTAGTTAATAGCATTTACCCCCACCAGATACAGGGTATTGTATGGCTAAAAATTTGACTGGCAGAATGAGTAGGATTTGTAGTATTTATTATAAATCTGAAAATTTATAATAGTTAAAGGAGCTGGATATTATGGAATTTATTGCGTTTTTAGCCAACGGTTTTATTGAACTGTTTAAAGCCGGTGCTGCTACGTTCATCGGTTGGGTAACGGGGATTATCCCGCTTGTTGTCGTACTCATGACGGCGGTAAGCGCCTGCATTAAGTTAATCGGTGAAGACAGAGTATACGGCGTGGCTCAGAAGCTGACGAAGTACACGATTACCCGTTATACGATAGTGCCTATTCTGGCTGTAATCTTCCTGGCCAATCCGATGTGCTATACGTTCGGCCGTTTTATGGAAGAAAAATACAAACCGGCATTTTATGATGCGACGGTTAGCTTCGTTCATCCGGTAACGGGTCTGTTCCCGCATGCCAATGGCGGCGAACTGTTCGTATACATGGGAATTGCAACGGGTATAACGACGCTCGGTCTGCCGCTCGGCGATTTGGCGGTGCGTTACTTTATCGTCGGTATAATCGTTATCTTAATCCGCGGTATTGTAACGGAAAAAATTTATGCGAGAATGTCGTCTAAATAATGCCGCATTGAAGGTATAGATATGAATGATATAATATAGAACATTTGTATCTAAGATAAAATACTTTAACATTTGTTCTGATTTAATAGTATTGTAAATATAAGGCTCAGCATGTATAATAAAATCATCAAGTGAGTTACGAATGATTGAGCAATAAAAAATATTCTATTTATTGGAACAGGTGCGGCTTATGAAAAAAATAATTGACGACATCAGATTGATTTATAAATGCTGCAGCTTGTATTACGAGGACAATATGAGCCAGCAGGAAATATCAGAAACACTGCAGATATCGCGTCCTTCAGTGGCCCGGATGATAAAAAGCGGACGGGCGAGCGGTATCGTGAAAATTGAAATAAAAAATCCCGATAATCTCGTTTTTGCCAATATGGAAAGAGAGCTGGAAAAGAAATTTGGCTTGGAGGAAGTGGTCATCGCTCCTACAAATAATGCCGACAGTATGAATGAGGATTTGGCGAAAGAAACGCTGCGCTTCATTACGAGGATTGCAGAGGACAGAGAATATATCGGGGTTACGATGGGTATGACGCTCAGAAATATCACGCGTACCAATTTATCCAACACAGAAAAATTAAAATGTACTTTTGTTCCTATTATCGGCGGTATCGGTGAAAGCCGTTACGATATACATTCCAATTATATAGCAATGGCTTTTGCCAATATATTCAAAGCCAACTGTTTGCAGTTTTTTGCTCCGCTCATGTTTTCCAAACCGGATTTGCTGCATAACTTTTTGGAAGAAGAATCCATGCAGAGCATTTTGAAAAGCTTCAATAAAATAACGACTGTCATTATGGGGATTGGCATACTGGACAAAGACCAGTCCACCATACTGAAAACAGGCTACATCACGGAGAAGATGTTTGACGATTTCGTGCAAAGGGGAGCTGTAGGCGACGTTGCCATGCAGTTTTTTGACAAACACGGCAATGTCGAAGCGTTCGACAGTTTCAACAAGCTCGTTTCCGGTATGCCGATTGACAAGCTGAAGAAAGTACGGCGCAAAATCGGTATCGCCACGGGAGCCGGCAAGGTGGAAAGCGTGGTCGGCGCGATAAACGGCAAATTCGTTAATATTCTTATTATAGACTCTGACTGTGCGCAGGCGTTATTAAATTATAAGGAATGATGACAATGGATTTTACGATGCTGTTTGTATGTCTGCTCGTTTTTATGGTGATACAGGCAACCGGTACATACGTACAGGTGAGGCAGTATAAAAAGGCGGTGCGCCGTCTGCACAAAAAAGGCAATGTCGGTATCGGCAGCAGACGTTCAAGACTGAAAAACAATATTGTGATTATAGCTTGCAACAGCGAAGGGCTTATTCTGGATGCGGAGCTGATGGAAGGGCTTACCGTATTCACGAAGTTCAAAAAGATGCCGGAAGTCATCGGCAGAAATGTTTTTGAACTGCGCGACGAATACGCAAAGATTTCCTCCAAGAAAGAAAAGAAACGCTTCCGCGGCCATATGGAAGCTGTAAGAGCTTTATGCAATCGGTTGGAAAGCGACGGACAGGAAGAAGCTGTAAGTTGATAAAGATAAAATAGGAGGAACAAAAATGGAACTGATAGCAGCAGTAGCAAATGGATTTATTGAGTTATTTAAAGCGGGAGCGGCGACCTTTGTAGGATGGGTAGCCAATATCATACCGCTGGTTGTAGTACTGATGACGGCCGTAAGCGCCTGCATCAAACTGATTGGGGAAGAAAAAGTATATAGTATGGCAGGTATTCTGACAAAGAGTATTTTCACGAGATATACATTGCTTCCGATAATTTCCGTACTGTTTCTGGCCAATCCGATGTGCTATACATTCGGCAGATTTGTCCAGGAAAAACACAAACCGGCGTTTTATGATGCGACAGTGAGCTTTCTCCATCCGGTAACGGGATTATTTCCTCATGCCAATGGCGGTGAATTGTTTGTATACATGGGAATTGCAACAGGTATAACGACACTCGGTTTGCCGCTCGGTGATTTGGCTGTAAGATATTTTATTGTAGGTATAATTGTAATATTTTTACGCGGTGTTATTACAGAAAGAATTTATGCGGTAATGAGAGGCAGAAAATAATTTTTTAAAAATAGAGGAGGCAATTTCCTATGTATAGAGCTATAACAATAAAAAAAGGCAGTGCAGGCTGGGGCGGCCCGCTTACTATGAAACCTACGGATAAGCGCAATAAAGTCGTAAGCGTAACGGGCGGCGGCATTCATCCGGTAGCTGCCAAAATTGCGGAAATGACGGGTGCCACTCCGATTGACGGTTTCTCCACCGGTGTGCCGGATGATGAAATCATGGTTGTTGTTATCGACTGCGGCGGTACGGCACGTTGCGGCGTTTATCCGAAAAAGAAATTATATACGGTAAATTTGACGGCTGTCGGCCAGTCCGGTCCGCTCGCCAAATTCATCACGGAAGATTTATATGTTTCCGATGTTACGGAAAGCTGCATTTCCTATGCAGATGACAGTCAGGTAGCAGCGGCTGAAACGAAAGCCATCCCTGACCCGAAAAATGCTCCGGCTCCGAAAACGAAAGCTCAGGCTAGAGCGGAACTTGCGGAAATGAATGCAGGCAAGAAGAAAAACTTTATCACCCGCATGGGTGTAGGCGTCGGCGCCGTTGTTAATAAATTCTATCAGGCCGGACGCGAAACGATAGACATGACGATAAAAAATATTTTACCGTTCATGGCGTTCGTAAGTATGATTTTGGGTATTATCCAGGCTTCCGGTATCGGTGATATCATTGCTCAGACAATTTCGCCGATTGCCAGCACATTGCCGGGTATGATTGTGATTTCCATAATCTGTGCATTGCCGTTCATTTCGCCGGTGCTCGGACCTGGTGCCGTAATCGCTCAGATAGTCGGTTCTCTCCTCGGTGTGCAGATTGGTCTTGGCAATATTCCGCCGCAGTATGCGCTTCCGGCACTGTTCGCTATCGACGCGCAGGTTGGTGCCGACTTCGTACCGGTAGGTCTGTCGCTTGGTGAAGCAGAACCGGAAACGATTGAACTCGGTGTACCGGCAGTTCTGTACTCCCGTCTTATCACAGGCCCGCTGGCTGTAGTTATCGCTTACGTATTCAGTATCGGCTTATATGCTTAATATATTAATATAGAAGAAAAGTGAGTAAAGGAGATGTTTTACTAGATGAAATACAGTTCTGAAATTACAGGCTGGGGCAGCGAAGCGAAAGCTTTTCTGAAAGAGTTGAATTATATCATTCTGTTCAATGACAATGCTCCGTCCGAACTTGCCGAAATATCCATACTGCATACGGTTGCTGAACTTAAAAGCGACATTGCAGTAGGCGACACGGTTATTATCGGCGACAAAGTCTTTGAAGTTACGGCTGTAGGCGATGAAGCACAGCATACATTCAAAGAACTCGGTCATGCGACGATTAATTTCGCCGGACGCGACGTACCGGATTTGCCGGGTCATATCATGCTCAAAGGTGATGAAGCATTGACGGAAGACGACATTCAAAAAGGCGTCAAGATTGAAATATACTGATTTTCAGTAAATTTTCCCTAATAAATAAGGTTTGCCTGATAAATGGTATTTTGTCGGGCAACCAGATAAAAGGCAATTAATATAGTTTAAATGATTTAGAGAAGTAGGAGTGTGGATTTTATGTTAAACATGGACCAGAAACTTTTAAAACGTGAAGAAGAAGGCAAAATCATTCGCACCGGTATCGTCGGCGCAGGTCAGATGGGCCGCGGCATGGTTACGCAGATGGCTATCATGAAAGGTATCTCTCCTTCTATTGTAGCAGATATCAATTTACAGAACGTAATCAACGCTTTCCATTATGCTGGTATCAGCGATGAACAGATTGCTGTTGCTAAAACTTTGGAAGATGCCAACAAATACATGGAAATGGGCAAATTCGTTGCAACGGACAACTCCGACCTCATCTCTCAGGCCAACCTCGTTGAATGCGCTATCGACGTAACAGGTGTTCCGGAAGTCGGCGTTAAAATCGCTATCGACGCAATGAACAATCACAAACACGTAGTAATGATGGACGTTGAAACGGACGTTGTTATCGGTTCCTATCTCAAAAAATTGGGCGACAAAAACGGCGTTATCTACACAGGCTCCGCCGGCGACGAACCGGGCGCAGTTATGGAACTGTACTCCTTCGCTAAAGCTATGGGCATGGAAGTAAAAGTAATGGGTAAAGGCAAAAACAACAAACTCGATTATGAATGCAATCCGGATACTGTTTTAGCTGAAGCTACCCGCCGCAAAATGAGCCCGAGAATGCTCTGTGCTTTCAAAGACGGCACGAAAACAATGGTAGAAATGACTGCTATGAGTAATGCAACAGGCCTTATTCCTGATGTAATCGGCGGTCACGGCCCATCCGCAAGCCCGGCTGAACGCTGCAAAGAACTTAATGAAATCTTCAAACTGAAAAAAGACGGCGGTATCCTCGATAAACATGGCGTTGTTGAATATGTAAACGGCATTGCTCCTGGCGTATTCGTAACAGTTGCAACGGAAAACGAAGAAATCGCATATCAGATGCAGTATCACAGCATGGGACCTGGCCCGCTCTGGACTTTATACCGTCCATACCACTTATGCAACCTCGAAACGCCGCTCACAGTTGCTAAAGCCGTTATCGACAAAGAACCGACAATCATTCCTATCGACGGCCCTGTAAGTGAATGTATCACTGTTGCTAAACGCGACCTCAAAGCAGGCGAATACATTGACGGTATCGGCGGTTACACGACTTACGGCTCTATCGCTACTTCGCAGGAAACGTATGAAAAAGGCTATGTAATCTACGGCTTAATCAACAAAAAAGCACGTATGCTCAAAGACGCTAAAAAAGGTCAAATCCTCACTATGGATATGGTGCAGCTCGATACAAGCACTCAGCTCTATCACGTTCGTCAGGAACAGGATGCTATGTACGGCAAATCCTATGCAAAAAAATAACACTTACTAAAATGCTTTAATAAGTGTTAAACAAAAACAATATAAAACAAAAAATATAACCATAAATAATATTACCAAATACAAGAAATTAAAACAAGATTACAACAATTAATAAAAGGTCTATATCGGCAAAAGGTTTTCCATATAGACCTTTTATAGTGCCTGTTGTGTTAGCAAAACATCAAGCCTGTAGCAGCAGTATAATACTTTATATCCGCTCGATGTTGTTACTTAACCTTACTTGATATAAAGTACTACTGCTTTAGGAATTTAACTAGCACAACAGGTTTTATATTAGTTCCAAATAATTTAATGAAAAATTTTTATCAATAAAATGATTTAAAATGAAAAAGATATTGCATTTATGCAACGCGTTTGATATAATTTTATTAGAAATTAACTGTATTTACGGCAGTTTTTTATTGAAAAATCTTTAAATATAAATTATAATAAATTTGTTTGATTTAGAAAGTTGTATTTTGGTTTAACAAGTTGTAATACAACATTGGGGTTAATAAAACAAATATTAATTCTAAGATGAAAAAGGGGTAATTAGAAAATGACAGACATCAATACTTTATCCGTTAATGCCATCCGTGTATTATCGGCTGACGAAGTGCAGAAAGCAAACTCCGGCCATCCGGGACTTCCGCTCGGCTGCGCTCCTATCGTTTATGAACTCTGGGGCAAACATATGCACCACAATCCGAAAAATCCGCAGTGGGCAAACCGCGACCGTTTCATTTTATCTGGCGGACACGGCTCTTCCATGCTGTATGCGCTTTTACATTTGTTCGGCTACGGTCTGACGAAAGAAGACTTGGAAAACTTCCGTCAGGACGGCTCTTTAACACCGGGTCATCCGGAATACGGCCATACGGTAGGCGTTGAAGCTACAACCGGCCCGCTCGGCGCAGGTATGGGTATGGCAGTCGGCATGGCTATGGCTGAAGCTCATTTAGCAGCAACTTTCAATAAACCGGATTTCCCTGTTGTTGACCATTATACGTACGTACTCGGCGGCGACGGCTGCATGATGGAAGGCATTTCCTCCGAAGCATTCTCTCTTGCAGGTACGCTCGGCCTGTCCAAATTAATTGTTTTCTACGACAGCAATAAAATTTCCATCGAAGGTGATACGGATATTGCTTTCACGGAAAACGTACAAAAACGCATGGAAGCATTCGGTTTCCAGACAATTACAGTTGAAGACGGCAACGATTTAGCAGCTATCGGCAAAGCAATCGAAGAAGCAAAAGCTGATAAAACACGTCCTTCTTTCATCACGGTTAAAACGCAAATTGGCTACGGCTGCCCGGCAAAACAGGGTAAAGCTTCCGCTCACGGCGAACCGCTCGGTGTGGAAAATGTCAAAGCCATGAAAGAATTCTTAGGCTGGCCGAGCCAGGAACCGTTCTACGTTCCGCAGGAAGTATATGATAACTATAGCGCACTGGCAGCAGAAGGCGCTAAAGCTGAAGAAGCTTGGGACGCACTTTTTGCTGATTACTGTGCTAAATATCCGGAATGCAAAGCACTTTGGGATAAATACTTCGGCGAAGTTGACGCACAGGCTCTCTTAAACGATGAAGAATATTGGGCATATGAAGATAAAGCCGTTGCAACGCGCGCTCTTTCCGGTACAATGATTAACCGTCTGAAAGACAGACTGCCGAACCTCTTCGGTGGCAGTGCAGACCTTGCACCGTCCAATAAAACGCATATGAACGATGCGGGCGACTTCTCCAAAGACGATTATCTCGGACGCAATCTGCATTTCGGCGTACGTGAACTTGCAATGACTGCCATTGTAAACGGTATTCAGCTGCATGGCGGCTTAAAATCTTACGGTGCAACATTCTTCGTATTCAGCGATTACACGAAACCGATGCTCCGTCTGGCTTCTCTTATGAACTTACCGATAACGATGGTATTCACGCATGACAGTATCGGTGTAGGCGAAGACGGTCCTACGCATGAACCGGTTGAACAGTATGCAATGCTCCGCTCCATGCCGAACATCAATCTGTTCCGTCCTGCTGACGCAACGGAAACGGCTGCTGGCTGGTATCTCGCCGTAACGAGCAAAACAACGCCGACGGCTCTCGTGCTTACCCGTCAGAACCTGCCGCAGCTTGCAGGCAGCTCCAAAGAAGCATTAAAAGGCGGCTATGTAATCGCTGACAGTACGAAAGAAACGCCGGATGCAATCATCATTGCAACAGGTTCGGAAGTATCTCTTGCACTTGACGCTAAAGCTCAGTTAGCAAAAGAAAATGTAGATGTCCGCGTTGTAAGCATGCCTTGCGTAGACCTCTTTGAACAGCAGTCCGCTGAATATAAAGAAGCAGTGCTCCCGAAAGCTATCCGTGCCCGCGTAGCGGTAGAAGCAGGTACAGATTTCGGCTGGGGCAAATATGTAGGCCTTGACGGTGCTGTTGTAACAATGCACGGTTTCGGCGCTTCCGCTCCGGCAGCAACACTGTTCAAAAAATTCGGCTTCACTGTGGAAAATGTAGTAAATACAGTTAAATCCGTACTTTAATATTTAGAGAAAAAGACGATTGCTTTTGGCAGTCGTCTTTTTTTATGTGTTATTAGAAAGTGCCGTTCGGCGCAATATAAGTTAAAGAGAAATAATTTCTTAATTTATTTTTATATTGTGCCGGGCAATTTTTCTTTGATGGCACAAAGAAAAGTTGCCGAAAAAGAAA
>JFBN01305742.1_pt1 | contig 20288 bp, 20 predicted proteins | sample 768741 | NCBI WGS metagenome assembly JFBN01 (sample SAMN01983846, study PRJNA193217) | chicken gut metagenome | biome: terrestrial biome; isolation source: ceca of Broiler chicken | host: Gallus gallus | place: United Kingdom: England | collected 2010-09-07
CAGCTCCTCATCCTCGCCGGTGAGTTCCGGATTCCAGGTCTGCAGCGTGGCGTAGTCCACGCCGATGGCCTTGGCCGCCTCCCCTGCCGTCTGGTCTTCCTCCACCGTATAGCTTGCCGGATCGGACATGGCGTTGAGGGTGGAAATGACCGTATCATAAGGCACAATGGAGGACAGGAAGTAGACGCCGTCCACCAGCGTGATGTCATGGACAAACTCCACCCGGCGGTCGGAATCAAAGGCATCCTCGTAGGGTGCCTTGATGGCATCCAGATAGGCGCGCAGATGGTCGCCCTCGGTGGTGACAAAGCGCAGCTCTCCGTCAATGTACACGGCAGTACCGTCGCCGATCTCGTCGCTGGAGGCGCTGAGAATGGCGTCGGCCACCTCGTTCTCGGTCATGACATTGCCCGAGACTGCCAGGGTATAGGTCGGCGTGATGTTCCAGGCATCGTCAGTGGTCTCCACCCCCGCCGCTTCCATCACGGCGCGGGCGCGCTCAATACGGGACTGTACGTCATCCCGGGCACTGTCAAACACCTGCTCGCTGGCTACGTAGCCGACGGGTTCCCCGTTGACGCGAACCTCCAGCAGGTAATTGAAGCTGAGCTGAGTGCGCACCACCCAGACCAGTAAGACCGCCGCCGCCACCGGCAGAGCGTAGGAAAGGGCATTCCACACAAGGGGCAGGTACAGCTTGGTGCCGCGCTTGAAATACTGGATCTTCTCGGCGCGGATCTGTCTGGCGTCCTCATCGGGATGTTGCTGCGGCAGAGCACGAATATGACTCAGGCCTGAACGCATACGGGCCAGGGGTTCCAGCAGATCTTCCAGGAAGGTAATGATCCCGATGGCCAGCGGCCGGATGATCATGAGCAGAATGTCCCACACATGGGAGAGGACCGCTCCTGCAGCGTGCAGCGTAGTGCGCCCCGCGCAGACCACCGCATACTCCAGCCAGAAACCGAACATGTACAGGACATCACCGATGAGCGACGCATGCGGCAGCCGACGGATCATCTCGCCAAGACGGTTGCGGCGCTCCGACTTTTTCTGCTTTTTGTGCCAGAGGCGGACAGTGCGCTTGACGCGGTGAACATCCAGCCACTGGGAGAATCGGCTGCGCTCCTTATGACGGCGGGAGGCGGTTTCTTCGGTATGATTTTGTTCCAAAGATTTTTTAGTCATTTTCTCTGATAAAATACGCAAAAGGCGTTTTGGGTTCCACTCCCCTTGTCTTGGGGGAAAGTTCCTGTATCAGGGCAAACAGGGTGTCGAAAGATACCGGCGGCATGCCGCATTCCCGGCAAAGCTCCCCCATGTCAGGCGGCAGCGGGCACCGGACGGAATGCAGCGAACCGTCCAAAGGATGGCGGAAAGCCAGCGCGGCACAATGCAGTGCGTGGCGGCCGATCCGTTCGGTATGGCCGCCATAGAGGGTATCCCCTGCCAGCGGACAGCCCAGATGGGACATGTGCACCCGGATCTGATGGGTGCGGCCGGTAACAGGGATACAGGCCGCCAAAGTATGGCCACCGCCTCTTGCAAGAACGCGGTAACGGGTGATGCTGGGTTTGCCGTCCGGAGCCACTGTCCGGCCGATGATGGAGTCACCCCGCCGGGCAATTGGGGCATCGATGGTGCCGTCATCCTCCGGCAGAAGTTCCTCCGTCACGGCAAGATAACATTTATGCGCCGTTTCGGCCAGGATGGGCGCTGCGAAGGAATTGCCCGCGCAGAGTACCAGCCCGCTGGTATTTTTGTCAATGCGGTTGACCGGGCGGAAAACACCAGCCTGTCCCCTCTGTTCCAGATGCCACAGCCAGCCGTTGGCCAGCGTTTTGTCCGGATAGTTGAGGGTGGGATGCACTGCCAGACCGGCGGACTTGTCCAGCACAGCGGCAAAGGCATCCTCGAACAGGATGCCGAAGTCCACCGGCTGAGGTTCCACCTGGGTGGGTGGATCGGGCGGCAGTGCAAAGGTCAGCTGCTGCCCCGCTGTAAGCGGCATATTGGTGTGAATGGGCGCGCCGTCGGCAAAAAAGCCGCCGCACTGGTGCTTGACCCCGCGGATCAGTCCCGCCGAAAGCCCCTGAGCGCGCAGGAAACTGTCGAGACGGCAGCCCTGAGCGTCGGATGGGACCCGGCAGGAAAGATACAGCATATACGCCCTCCCGATCTGTTGCCTGACACGGCCGCGGGCAGGGCAAAGCCCACCGCACGGCAGTGTATGGATAGATTATATCACATCGGACAGTGGGTTGCAAACCCAAACGGGAGTGTCTCCGGCTTGCCAAATTGTGCCGGATGTGGTATACTTCCACCGAAACGAGTGGAACATACGGCGGCGGAACGGCTTTGTCCGTTCTGAGGAAAGTCCGGGCTTTTCAGAGGCATGACAACTGCTAACGGCAGCCGGGGGTGACCCCAGGGATAGTGCAACAGAAATAGACCGCCTGGCCTTCGGGCCCGGTAAGGATGGAAAGGCGAGGTAAGAGCTCACCAGCGCACTGGCGACTTTGCGGCTATGTAAACCCTGTCAGAAGCAACATCCGTATGGGACAGATGCGGAGCCTCGCGCGTCCCGGAGATGGCATGCGGGATTTCCCGCGGAGCCTTGCGGCAACGCAAGGTCAAGATAGATCGTCGTTTAATACAGAACCCGGCTTACGGTCCAGTCGTTTTTCTGACACAATACGCGGCCGCTGCGATGGGATTTGCCCCTCCGCAGCGGCCGCGTTGCTTTTTGAACCATGGCAAAACAGGCGGACTGGGTATCTTCCCCGTCCGCCTGTTTTCTTTTTTGCCGCCGCGTTACAGCAGCAGCTGAAGCAGCAGCACCCCCACCACGCCGGGCAGTCCCAGCACCGCCGCTGCAAAAGCAGTCAGCCGGTTGAGGGGCAGCGTCACCCCGGTATACGGTGCCAGCAGCCCCACCACCGCCAGCGCCGCGAGCCCGCAGACAGCACTGCCCAAAAGCGCCGCCACCGCGTGTTTCTGCCGTGCGGCACAGCGTGCCACAACCAGCACGCAGACCGCCCCGGCCAGCATCAAACCGAGGGGCATGGTTTGTCACCTCCCCGCACCGCGCGCAGCAGCGCACGGTAACGACACATCAGCGCCGCGCGCTCATAGACCAGCTGCTCAATGCCCAGCGCATCCTCCGCCTGCTGATAATTGCGCTCATTGGCAGCCAGCGCCGCCACAATGCGGTTCAGTTCAGCTTCCTGTGCACGGCGAAGTTGGTCCTTCTTGTTGCGCCGCATACGCGCCCCCTTTCCCTCTTCCGCCTTACAGCAGAATGCAGATCAGGCCGTCACAGCCGTCGTTGATGATGCGCTCGAGAGTCACCTGCAGGCGGCCCCGGGCCTCCTGCGGCATATGCAGCAATTTGGCCTGCAACCCCTCATTGACCAGCTCATTGAGGCTCTTGCCGAAAATATTCGTGTTCCACAGCTTGCCGGGGTCGCTCTCGAAATCCTGCAGGATGCTCTTGATGAGTTCCTCCCCCTGCTGCTCGCTGCCCACACTGGGGGAGATCTCGGTGCGGATGGTGGCCTTCATGATATGCAGCGACGGTGCGCTGGCCGAAAGCCTCACCCCATACTGCCCGCCCTGGCGCACGATCTCGGGCTCCTCCAGGGCAAGCTCATCAATACCGGGCATGACAATGCCGTAGCCGGTGGCCTCCACCTGGTCGAGGGCCCCCTTGATCTTGTCATAGGCGCGTTTGGCTCTGGCCAGGCTGACAATACAGGGCAAAAGGCTCGCCTCATCCACAATGTCCAGCCCCGTCTGCTCGCCCAGGATCTTGTAGAAGATATCGGGGGCGATCCGGACCGTAATATGCACGCTGCCGGTGGACAGATCCATGCCGCACAGCGATGCCCCGGTGATATATTCGCAGTCGATGGCCGGCTGTTTGCCCGCCACGTCCCGCATACGGTGGACGCCCGCGGCAAATTCCAGCATCGCCTCGTACACCGAGCTTTGCAGCCAGTGGCCGGGTTCCAGCATGGTGACCCACGGCGGCATGGTGACGGCAATCTCCCGCACGGGGAACTCATACAGCAGCCGTTTGAGGATGGCATCCAGTTTTTCGGCGGTGAGCTGGGTGCAGTTCACCGGGCAGACCGGGTGGCCGTAGTCCCGTTCCAGACCGGCAGCCAGGCTGCGGCTGGCTTCGCTGTCGGGATCGGTGCAGTTGAGAAGGATCAGATAGGGTTTGCCGATCTCATCCAGTTCGGCAATGATGCGCTGCTCGGCATCCAGGTAATTTTCCCGCGGGATCTCGGCAATGCTGCCGTCGGTGGTGACCACCAGCCCCACGGTGGCGTGTTCCCGGATCACCTTGCGCGTACCGGTCTCGGCCGCGAGGTCAAAGGGCACCGCCTTGTCAAACCAAGGGCTTTTCACCAGGCGGGGGGCATTGTTTTCCTCATGGCCAAGGGCGCCCTCCACCATATACCCCACACAGTCCACCAGCCGGGCGCGGAAGCTTCCCCCGCCCGACAGCTCCACCTCCACCGCTTTTTCCGGAATGAACTTGGGCTCCGTCGTCATGATGGTACGCCCCGCCGCAGACTGGGGCAATTCATCGGTGGCACGGGCACGCTGGGCGTCATTTTTGATGTGGGGCAAAAGCATCAGCTCGGCAAAGCGCTTGATCAGTGTGCTCTTGCCGCTGCGCACCGGGCCTACCACCCCGATATAAATATCGCCACCGGTCCGGCTGGCAATGTTCTGATAGATCTGTTCCTGCGTCATTTGTGGGCCTCCTTTCACAGTGCCGCGGGGATCAGCAGGCAGGTCCGGGCAGTGGTCATCTCCTGCACCGGTGTCCCGGGATCGGATTCCATATGATTGGCCGCCGCCAGATCTTTGGCCCGGGCATGGTAACGTTTGGCGATGTCAAACACCCGCTCTCCCTCCGATGCATAGTAGAGGTAGAGTGCGGGGCCGTCGTTCTTATCAGGGAATTCCTCCCCCAGTGCAACATCCCCCACGACCGGGACGGCGGTGACCTTCAGAAGCTGGCCGTCCACTGCAATCTCGATTTCCACCCGGAGCCGGCCGCCAGTCTTGCCCGAAGTGATCTTGGCCACCACTGCATGCGCCCGCAGGCAGTAATCCGCTGCCGTTCCTGCAAAACTCTGAGGCAGCTGCCATGTGAACCCCTTATCATAGCAGGTCAGCTCTCCCCGTGCATCGGCACAAAGCACATGGGCCGTGCCTTTGCCACCGAAACAGACGGTGTTTTCCTGCTCCCCGGGCGTGGGCATCAAAGCACCCAGCGTGACAAAACATCCCTTGACCTCCAGATCCGGGTCTGGAAGATCATCTCCCGCTTCGGCCAGAATGGTCTGGCGCAGGGAGCAGGCATCCTCCAGCAGGCGGCAGACTGTCCCCTGGGTCTCGGTATGGCAGAGGGTGGAGTAGGCATCCGCCACCGCCGTGTACTGTACCGGCCGCCACAATTCGGCGTGGAGCTTCCATGTAACGGTCAGTGCAGGGTCGCCGGCATCATCGGCTGCCAGTGCGCAGCCCAGAACTTCGCCCCAGAAAACACACTCGTCCCCTTCCGCAGCGCCGGGCACCTCCATGGTCTGGCGGACAGGAATTTCCTTTTGGCGGCCGGTGATCTCCTCACTGCCTGCCGGACGGTAACATGCCTGCACCCGCAGCATTCCCTGGCAGCTGACCTGCCCTGTCTGCACCGTGCAGGTGTCCGGCACAAACAACCCAGAAATGTCCAGGATCACCTCATCGCCGCCGGGCAGGGAGATGGTGCTCTCGGCAGTAAAGGTCTTTTCCTCCGCCGCTGCGCAGACCTTGCCGGAAAGCACCCGGGTCCGCTGTTCAATGCCGCAGTCCGCCAGGGAGGTCAGCAGTTCCAGTTCCTCCACCGCCTGCACCATCACCCCCAGGGCATAGGCCCCCCGCAAATCAATGCGGTGCTCACTGATGGCCCGGCAGTTGCAGTATTCCAGCTCCCCCCAGACTCCCGCCGGGCCTGTCTCATAGCGGCCCTCGGGCAGATCCACCGATTTTTCAAACGGGAACTTCTGCTCGATGCGGTAGAGTTGGGTTCCGGCCTCGTCCGACTGGTAGTAGACGGTACAGCGAAGGTAGCCTTCCCCCTGCCATTTGGCAGCAGCGGTATGGTTCTGCATCAGTACCGGCTCGATCAGGCACTTGACGATCTTGAACACTGCCGGAAGATAATCCGGGACGAGGATCTCGGTCTCCACCGGCAGTTCCAGCCTCGTCTCCCATCTGCCGCCGTATGCGGCAATGGTGTCTTTGAACACCTTCAATTCCATATGTGCATGCCCCTTTCCACGCTTTCTTGTGCATCTATATGCGGCTGTCCGGCAATTCAGACTAGTCCTTTTTCTGCTGCATCGTGGCGGAAAGGCTTTATCCAAAAAGAAAAGCATCCCCCGGGGTGTCCGTTGGGACTTCCCGGGGGATGTTTTGCTCTGTTATTTCACCTTGAACACCGCGCGCAGCAGCCAGCTGAGCGCCTTGGGGCATTTGACGACAACGATTTGCATGGCATCCACCTCCATTTGCTCGTGTACGCCATTGTATGCCGTCTGCCGAAAAAACGTCACCCGTCGGCACGGGTCAAAACAATCAGGCCGCAGCCTCCTGCACAGGAAAGCTCCGCGGTGGGGGCGGTGAATTCATTGCTGACCCCCAGCGGATAGTCCGGCGTCAGTGTGGCATCCGACAAGGGATAGTACACACCCGACATACAGACGCCCGTCAGGCTGCCGTCAACGGGAAAGAGGGAGAGGTACATCCAATCCCCGCGCGGCAGGCTCAGCGGTTGGCCGGGCAGCAGGTAGTGAAGCTCGCTGCGCTCATCGGCCAGAATCACCTGCACCCCCGCACGGGCAAGAAACAATCCCGTGGCAATGTTTGCCAGCGTATGTTCCATCCGTGCACCGCCCAGGGCGCCCAGCAATGTGACCTGTTTTGCGCCGTGCTCCAGCAGCCAGCGCGCCGCGTACTGGGTATCGGTATCGTCCTTGACATGAGGCAGCACGATCATATCGCCCTGCGTATCCGGCCGGGGCGCTGAGTCAAAGTCGCCGACGATCAGGTCGGGCTTTACCCCCAGCACCGCCGCATTGCGATATCCGGCATCACAGGCGACAATATAGTCTCCCTTGTGAATATAGCGGCGCATCTGCGGCGACACCCCGCAGGCAGACAGAATGACGGCACGTTCCATGAGGTATTTTCTCCCCTCTCATTCAAAAAGCCGCAGGCCTGCGCGGGTGCGTTGACGGCACGCCGGCAAAACCTGCGGCAAACAGTGCTTATTTTTCCCAGTCTTTCAGCTGAGCGGCTTCCTCGTACATGGCAAGGTAGCTGTCATACCGGGACTGGGAGATCTTGCCCTCGGCGAGAGCCTCCCGCACGGCGCAGCCCTTCTCCGAGCGGTGGGAACAGCCCACAAAACGGCATTGCTGGCGGTAGGGTTCAAATTCCGGGAACACCAGTTCCAGTTCTTCCTTGGGGATCCGGCACAGCCGCTGGGTCTCCAGGCTGGCAAAGCCCGGCGTATCCGCAATGCGGCCGCCGCAGACTTCAAAGATTTCAACCTCCCGGGTGGTGTGGCGGCCGCGGCCCAGCTTTTTGCTGATGGCCCCGGTCTCCCGGTCAAGATCTGGGGCAAGAGCGTTGATGAGGGTGCTCTTGCCCACGCCCGAGTTGCCACAGAAGGCACAGAGATGCCCCTGGATCCATCCGCGGACCTCGTCCAGCCCTTCCCCGGTGTCGTAGTGGAGAAGAATCAGGGGCAGACCACTGCCGGTGTAGGATTTCCGCAGCATATCAGCCGCCGCAAGATCGGTCTTGGTCACCACCAGCACCGGCTGGACATTCTGGTAAAAAGCCGACGCCGCCAGCTTGTCCAGCACAAGGGTGCTGGGGACCGGCTGGGTGGTGCTGGCAACAATAAACAGAACATCCAGATTTGCTACCGGAGGCCGCACAAAAACATTTTTGCGGGGCAGGATTTCGTCGATCATATTGGCGTCGGCATTGAGTTCCACCTGATCTCCCGCCACCGGCGTGATGCCGCGTTTGCGGAAAATCCCCCGGGCACGGCATTCGGCAATGCCGTTTTCCGTGCGGACATAATAAAAGCCGCCGACGCCTTTGGTAATATACGGCGTCATCCCTGATACAGGAAGGTTCCGTCGGAACGGTAGACCTTGCCGTCGCCGGTCTGGTAACGGTCCTCCCAGTTGCCGTCACCCAGGTCTTCCGACCAGGTCTTGACAACGGTATTGGGATCGCCGTTGAGTTCTCCGTCAGTAGGTGTTGTCACCGGCGTCTGCGGAATACCGCTGGAGACATACAGGCGCACGCTGGAGCCGATGCGGACCTCGGTACCGCCTGCAGGCGACTGACTCAGCACCGTGCCGGCAGGCTGGTCGCTGGGCTGTTCGATGATGGACGGAACCAGCTGCATGTTGGCCAGGGTGGAGCGGGCCTTCTCGGAGTCGAGGCCCTCCACAGTGGGAACCAGTTTGGTTGTCTCAATTTTGGGCTGGGCGATATACAGGGTGACCGTGGCATCTCCCTCCACCTGCTGGCCGGCCTCGGGAGAGGTGCGCACAACGGTGCCGGAGGTGACGCTGTCGTCAATGACAAAGCTGTTGACCACATTGCTGACCCCCAGGTCCTTGAGGGCCTGCTCCGCCTCGTCCTGGGTCATGCCGATGACCGAGTCGGGGATCTGTACCCAGAGGGTACCCAGGCTGACCTTGAGGGTGATGGTCTGGCCCTCCTTGACGGTACGGCCGGACTTGGGGTTCTGCTGATAGATCACGCCCTCCTCATACTGGGAATTGTACTCGTAGACCCAGTTGGGGGTCAGAAGCGAATAGTATTCCGAGGCGCGAAAATCATCCTCTGTCTCGCCCACAAAATTGATGAGCTGGACGTCCGCCCGGTTGGAGAACAGGGGGTTGGTGGAGTTGGCAAAAATCAGGTAGACCAGAATATATGCGCCGATGACGAAAGCCACCGCCATGCCCAGGAAGATGGGCACAACAGAGAATGGTTTGGCACCTTTTTTGCTCTTGCGTTTGTTTTTCACGTTTTTCCCTTTTGCAGCCGCAGATGGCTGTCCTGCGCGGCGGGCATCGGATGTCCGGATGGCCCCGCGGCCCTTGCTGTCGTTGACAACCTTGTTGATGGTCTTGCCGGGGTTATCCTGGGTCATATACTCATACTCAAAGCGGATGGACGGATTGTGCTTGAAAGCATCAATGGCGTCCAGCATCTCACGGGCAGACTGGTAGCGCTCGTTGGGGTCCTTGTTCATGGCCTTCTCGGTGATCTGGCGCAGTCCCTCCGGAACATTGGGCGCCACCTCGGCCAGCGGACGGGGCTTCTCCGAAATCTGCATGATGGCAATGGACACGGCACCGGTGCCGTCAAAGGGCAGCTTGCCGCTGAGCATCTCATACAGCATGACGCCCACCGAGTAAATGTCGGTGCGGGCATCGGTCTTGTCACCCTTGGCCTGCTCGGGGCTGATATAGTGCACCGAACCGATGGCCTTGTCACTGACGGTCTGGCTCTGGGCACGGGAGAACCGCGCGATGCCGAAGTCCATCATCTTGATGGACCCGTTGGCCAGCAGCATGATGTTCTGGGGCTTGACGTCCCGGTGGACGATGCCCTTGGAATGGGCATGCTCCAGAGCACCCAAGATCTGGGTGGCGAAATGGACGGTCTCCTTCCAGGTGAGTGCCCCGCCGCGCTGTTTGAGGTATTCTTTCAGCGTGATGCCGTCGATATATTCCATGACGATATACTGCATCTTGTCCGAGACAGACACGTCGTATACCTTGACGATGTTGGGATGGTCAAGGATCGAGATGGCTTTGGATTCGTTTTTGAAGCGCCGGACCAGCTCTTCATTATCGAGGAATTCCTCTTTCAGCACCTTGACCGCCACTGCGTTGCCGGTCTGGGTATCCTGGCCGCGATAAACGTTCGCCATGCCGCCCACACCGATCAGGCTCTCGATCAGATAGCGGCCGTCCAGCTTTTTGCCGATCAGATTATCCATTTGTCTCCTCCGTTGATTCCACGCCCATCAGCAGTACGGTGATGTTGTCCTGACCGCCGCCCAACAAGGCCCGATCCACCAGCACACCGGGTGCGTCAAAGAATGTGGTTTCCTGTAAGATGAGGGCGATTTCTGCATCTGAGACCATATTGGTCAAGCCGTCAGTGCACAAAAGGATGATATCGCCTTTTTCGATGCCGCAGCGGTTGTACTCCGGCACGATGTTGGCCGACACCCCCAGCGCCCGGGTGATCAGATTCTTCTGCGGATGGGCCGCAGCCTGCTCCCGCGTGATCTGACCGCTGTCCACCAGCTGCTGGACCATGGAATGGTCCCGCGTGAGCTGCCGGATCTGACCGTCCCGGAACAGGTAGGCGCGGGAATCCCCCGCGTGGACAATGTGCGCCATATTCTCATAAATGTAAGCGCACACGCCCGTTGTGCCCATTCCCAGCATGTCGGGATCCGACGTAGCTTTATCATAAACTGCCCGGTTGGTAATGTCAAATCCCCGCATGATGAATTGCTTCTCCTCGCCGTGGCGAAGAGTCTTGAGCTGGCGGGAAAAATACTGAAGCATGGTATCGGTGGCAATCTTGGCCGCCACACGGCCACCGTTCGCACCGCCCATGCCGTCGCAGACGATGCCCCAGCCGGAACCGTCCGTCAACTGCTGGCCGCAGTAGTTATCCTGATTTTCCTGCCGGCAGCTGCCGATATCTGTTAGCGCCGCAAGTTTCATGAATGCTGGTTCCTTTCCATCGTCATTTTGGCGTCCTCCCTGCGCAGCTGACCGCAAGCCGCGCTGATATCCGCGCCCAACCGGCGGCGGATGGTCGCATTGACGCCGAGCTGTTCAAGCAGATCCCGGAAGCGGCGAACATTTTTGTCGTCGGTGGCGGAGTAGGGACTGCCATCCACCGGGTTGATCGGGATCAGGTTCACGTGAGCGCCCATGCCGCGGATGAGGTCGGGCCAGTTCCCTGGCCGTCTCGGGCGAATCATTGACGCCGCGCACCATGGAGTATTCGAAGCTGATGCGCCGCCCGGTCATTTTCTGATAGCGGCGGCAGGCCGGGATCAGTTTTTCCAGCGGGTAGGCATCATTGACCGGCATCATGCTGCTGCGCATCTTGTTGTTGGGTGCGTGCAGCGACACCGACAGGGTCAACTGGAGTTTGCGCTTGGCCAGCTCGTCGATCTTGGGCACCAGGCCGCAGGTGGACAGGCTGATATTGCGCATGCCGATGTTCAGACCGCTGGGGCTGGAGATGATCTCCAGGAAATCCATGACGTTATTGAAATTGTGCAGCGGCTCCCCAATGCCCATGAGGACAATGTGGGAAACGCGCTCCCCGGTGTCGCGCTGGACGGTGTAGATCTCGGAGGCAATCTCCCCTGCAGTCAGGTCGCGGACGCGGCCCGCCTGCGTGGATGCGCAGAAGCGGCAGCCCATAGCGCAGCCCACCTGGGTGGACACGCAGACCGAATTGCCGTAATGGTAGCGCATGAGCACTGTCTCGATGCAGTTGCCGTCCGCAAGTTCCAGCAGGTATTTGATGGTGCCGTCCCGGGAACACTGCTTGCGCCGGATGGAGGGCGCCGCAATGGTGCACTCCTCCCGCAGGCGTTCCAGAAGCGCCTTGGGCTGATCGGTCATGGCGTCGAAGTCGGTAACGAGCTTCTGGTGGAGCCACTTATAGATCTGCCCGGCCCGAAACGACGGCTGCCCCAGCGAGGCAATATATTCGGCAAGCTGCTTCTGTGTCATGGAAGAGAGGCAGCGTTTTTCCATCAAGATCCACCTTCTTATTATAATGCATTGAGCGGAAAATTTCTAAACTCTTTCTAAAATTGCTGTAAAAAAGCCGTCCGATGCGGTTTTGTGGGGCAAAAACAGCGTTCCCCACTTTCCCGCCACCGCGCCCTCCGGCACAGTTTGCGGCGCCACAACGTGAAATTCCGGATGGTTTTCACAGAACGCGCGGACCTGATCCTCGTTTTCGTTCACGTTGATTGTACAGGTAGAATACACCAAACGCCCGTTTTGGGCAAGATACCTGGCTGCATTTTGCAGGATCTTTTGCTGTAAAGTCACAAGGCTTGACAGGTTTTCCAGCGTCTTGAACCGGATATCCGGCTTCTTGCCGATGACTCCGATGCCGCTGCACGGCACATCGCACAGCACCCGGTCAAAGGTGCCGAGTGTCTTGTCAAACCGGGAGGCATCCCCCGCGCGTACACTGCCGCAGGTTACGCCGCAGCGGGCAAAAGCCTGCTCAATGAGCGGCAGACGGCTTTTGACTGCATCCGCACTGACAAGGCTGCCCTCATTTTGCATGGCTTCAGCCAGGGTCAGGCTCTTGCCCCCCGGTGCGGCACAGAGGTCCAGCACCCGCTGGCCCGGAAGCGCATCCACGCACCCGGCTGCAAACTGGGATGCCAGTCCCTGCACATGGAAAAGCCCCCGGGCAAAGGCTTTGGTGGCTGCCGGGGATGCCGGGAACCGGACGGACAGGCAATGCTCCCACGGACCGGGACGGACCTCGCAGCCCTCCGCACGCAATGTGTCGGCCAGAGCTTCATCCCCGGTTTTGAGGGTGTTGACCCGGATGAAGGTATCCCCCCGGTGGTAGAAGGCCTCGGCAATGGCAAAGGCCTCCTCCCCGTAATCCCGGTACAAAAGCGCCGCAACGGCATCCGAAAGACTGTACTGTACAGCCAGCCGTTCCACCGGCTCTGCGAAAGTCAGGGTCGCCTCATCAAAGGCAGCGGCGCGGCGCAAAACAGCATTTACCATGCCGGCTGCGCTGGTCTTGCCAAAGGCCTTGGCCAGCTTGACCGACTCATTGACAGCGGCGGGCAGGGGCACATCCAGAAACTTGGCCTGCGCCAGCCCGGCGCGGAGAATGGCCCGGACAGGAGCATCCAGTTTGGCCACCGGCTTGCGGGTAAACTGATCGAGGCAGCAATCCAGAAGGCGCTGGCGCTCCAGGGTGGTGTAAAAAATACTTGCTGCAAAGGCTGCGTCCCGCCGGGAAAGAGGCGGGTCACATTTTTTGAGCTCGGCATCCAGCACCAGGTTGGAATAGCCGTCCCTCTCCTGGTGCATGAGGGCGCGGACTGCCAGATACCGCGCCGTCACAGGCGGTCCCCCACTTTGAGGCGGCGTCCCGCAGCCCAGGCAGTGCCGTCCATGGGGCGGCCGCCCTCCGGTGTGACGCTGAGCAGCTGCAGGGCATCGGCGTGGCAGGCAATGGTCAGCGGTTTGAGGGCCAGCACCGTGCCGGGCTTGGCGTCCTCCGGATTCCCTGCGATACGGCTTTGCAGAACCTTGACCTTTTTGCCGCCGTATTCAAAGAAGGCGACAGGCCAGGGATTCATACCGCGCACCAGATCATGAAGCTTCTGGGCCGTGGTATCAAAGGTGAAGTGGGCCATCTCCTTGGTGAGGGGCGGGGCCTGGGTGGCCTGAGAGTCATCCTGCTTTTTGGGGGTAAGTTTGCCCTCCCGCAGCAGCTCGACGGCACGGACCAGCGTGCGTGCGCCGATGGAGCTGACTTTGTCGAACACCTCGCCCGAGGTCTCCTCCGGGCCGATGGGGACCTTCTCCACCATCAGGATGTCGCCGGTGTCGCAGCCCTCGTCCAGCTGCATGATGGTGACGCCGGTCTCGGCATCCCCGTGGATGACCGCCCACTGAATGGGGGCGGAGCCGCGGTACTTGGGCAGCAGCGAGACATGCAGGTTGATGCAGCCGTATTTGGCAATATGCAGCAGCTCCGGTGGCAGGATGCGGCCATACGCCACTACCACCACCAGATCCGGTGCCAGGGCGCGGAAGACCTTTTCCGCCTCCCCGTCCCGCAGAGTGGCCGGCTGGTAGACGGTCAGCCCATGCTGTAACGCAAGCTGCTTGACAGGCGGTGCCGTCAAAATCTGCTTGCGGCCCACCGGCTTGTCAGCCCGGGTATAGACGCCGCAGATCTCATGTCCGGCGTCAAGGAGTGCCGCCAAACTCTGGGCTGCGATGTCGGGCGTTCCCATGAACAGAATCTTCAAAAATACCTTCCTCCCTGTACTGCGCGGTCAGTCGTCGCGTTCCTCGGGGTAGTCGTCCTCATAAAAATGGGTGGCGAGGTCCATGATGGTAATGCCGTCCAGATGGTTGTTCTCATGCTGGATGCAGCGGGCCAGCATGTCGTCCGCCTCCATGGTGAACTCCTTGCCGTTGCGGTCCTGAGCCTTCACCTTGACGTGCTTGGAGCGGGAGATCGCTCCATTATGGCCCGGGAAGGACAGGCAGCCCTCGTACAGTTCCACCTTCTCATCACTGAGTTCGAGGATCTCGGGGTTGATGAACTCGATGAACTTGTACTCGTAATTTTCGGGCAGTTCCTCGGGCATGTCACGGTCATCCAGGCAGATGAACAGACGGCGCATGATGCCCACCTGAGGGCCTGCCAGACCAAGGCCATTGGCCTCAATAAGAGTCTCCTTCATATCGTCGAGCAGGGTTGCCAGACGGTCGTCAAACTTGGTGACCGGGCGGCAGACTTTTTTCAGAATCGGGTCGCCGTCCTGTACAATGGTGCGAAGAGCCATAAGTGAATACCTCCAATATGCATGTGGGTCCCGGCCACGGAAATCATTGCCGGGAAATTATTTTGTATGAAACCAGGAAACCACGGCAAGCACCGTGTTCCAGGCAAGCAAGGCAAAGCTGATCCAGGCAGACGTGGCAAACGCGTGAAAGAAGTCCACCCGGGTCACGAGATGGCCTTCCCAAAGGCCGAACCAGAACTGCAGAACGCTGGAAAAAGGAATCCCGTCCACCTGCAGTTCCGGCACCAGCGCTCCCGCCAGGTTGATGGCCAGGTCCGTTGTGACAAATACCGATCCGACCAGCAGGATGGCCGAAAGAAAGCGCAGGGTACGAAACATGGGTGACCTCCTTTTTTGTGGCATCGGTCACATATCACCGTCGGAATTGAAGTCCAGGGCGATGGTGGCCTTGGCGGGCAGTTTCTGTTTGGCGTAGGCATCCAGTGCTGCACGCATCAATCCTCGGAAAGTGGCATCGTTGCGGCATTTGATGGTGAGTTTGTACCGGTACTTTCCATTGAGCATGCCGATATTCATGGGGGCGGGGCCCAGCAGGCGCAGAGGAATGTCCGGCTGCCGGGCGGCAAGGTCGGCAAGAATGCGGGCAAAGGCAAAGGCCGCCTGACAGACGGCTCCCTCCCGCTTGCCGGTAAAGCCCACCACACAAAAGGCGCAGAACGGCGGATACAGGCTGAACTTTCGGAAAGCGATCTCCTGCCGGTAAAAGGCAGGATAATCCTGGGCTGCTGCCAGTTTGAGCACCGGATGTTCCGGCACAACGGTCTGGATCAGTGCCCGCCCAGGCAGATCGGCACGGCCGCCCCGGCCGATGACCTGGGTCACCAGGCTGAACACATTTTCAAAGGCCCGGAATCCCTGGCCGAACAGCATGGAATCAATGCCCAGCACCCCCACAAGAGTGACCTTTTCAAAGTCCAGGCCCTTGGCCACCATCTGGGTTCCCAGCAGGATATCATGCTGACCGGCTGCAAACTCGGCCAGCATTTTCTCGTGGGAGTTTTTCTGGCCGGTGGAGTCCTGGTCCATGCGCAGGATACGGGCCCCCGGCAAAAGCTGTTCCAGCTCCTCCTCCACCCGCTGGGTGCCGAAACCGCTGTAATTGAGCTTGCCGCCGCACTCGGGGCAGCGCTGGGGCACCGGATGGATCTGATGCCCGCAGTGATGGCACATCAGCGCCTGCTGCGGCTTGTGGTACACCATGGGTACGCTGCAGTTGGGGCATTTGATCACATGCCCGCAGACCGAGCACATGCCCACCGTCCGGTAGCCCCGCCGGTTGAGGAGCAGGATGCTCTGTTCCCCGTTTTGCAGGTTGCTTTTGAGTTCCTGCACCAGGCGTCCGCTGACCTCCCGGGGATTGCCCGCGGCAAGCTCTGCCCGCATATCAATGAAATCCACGGTGGGCAGCGGACGGCCGCCGTACCGCTGGGTCAGTGTGACAAACCGGAGACGCCCCGACTGAGCCGCATGATAAGTCTCGGTGCACGGGGTGGCTGAGGCAAAGACCAGCAGGGAACCCTCGGCGGCTGCGCGCTTTTTGGCCACATCGTGGGCGGAGTAGCGCGGGGCCGATTCGCTCTGATAGGTGTGTTCCTGCTCCTCGTCAATGATGATGAGGCCGATATCCTGCAAAGGGGCAAACACCGCACTGCGGGTCCCCACCACAATATCCGCCCGCCCGGACTGGATCATCCGCCACTGCAACAGCCGCTCGGTATTATTGAGGGCCGAGTGCTGCACCGCAAGGCGGCTGCCGAACATCTGCTTGAGGCGGCGGATCATCTGCGGGGTCAGGCTGATCTCCGGCACCAGGACCAGCGCCTTGCGGCCCAGCTCCAGGGTGCGCTCGATCAGTTTGAGGAACACCGCCGTCTTACCGCTGCCGGTCACGCCGTACAGCAGCGCGCCACAGGGCTGACGGGCCTCCAGAGCGGGCTCCAGAGCGTCATAGGCCATCTGCTGCTCCGGGGAAAGTTCCAGCGGCCTGGGATCAAAGGGGATGGACGCAAACAGATCCAGCAGTTTATCCCGCTGTTCCACCGACAGAACGCCTTTTTCGCAAAGAGTTTTGAGCGTCGCATCGGAAATTCCCTGTTCCGCCAGCTCCTTGCGGCTGAGGGGGCCGTTTCGCAAGGCCTCCACCGCCGCAGCCTGTTTGGGACCGGGCTTCGGCTTTTGGGGGAGCTCCCCCACCAGAGTGTAAACCAGCTCCGCCGTACGGGAAAGCCGGCTCTGCATGACCCAGCGCCCGTCCTTTCTGGCGGGCTGATACTGGGCACCGTAGGGGATCATCGCCTTGACCGCCTCAAACCAGGTACAGAAGGTCCGGTCCTTCAGGAAATGGACCAGATCGATCAGATCCGGGGTGAGGCGGGCTTCCTCCGGTGCGGCGTCAAGAATGGTTTTGAGCCGCGGGTCAGGCTGGAGCTCTTCCCCGCATTCCAGCACCACAGCCATGCGGGGCTTGCTGCCCGCGCCGAACGGGACAAGCACCATACTGCCCGGCCAGATGCGCTCTGCCAGTTCCGGCGGTACCAGATAGGAATACAGCTTGTCGAAATGGATGGTGGCATCGCTGACCGCCACTTTTGCAATCCGCGGCAGACGCGCCGCCCCCTTTCAGGCAAAGGTCCGGCGAGGGATTATTCCTTGCCGTGGGTGATGTGGAACTGAATGATGGAGTAGAGGCTCTCCGCGCAGGAGTCCACCTCCACATTGACCACGTGCTCGTCATACTCCACCGAGTTGGCAATCTCGGTCTGGGCACGCTTGAGGCGTTTCTGGATGGTCTCCTCGTTCTCGGTGCCGCGGCTGCGCAGGCGATGCTCCAGCTCCTCCATGTCGGGAGGAAGGACAAAGATAGTGGTCGCTCCGGGATACATCCGCTTGATGTTTCCTGCGCCTTCCACCTCGATGACCAGGATCACAGGGGTCTTGTCGCGCATATAGCGCTCCACTTCCGAGCGCAGTGTGCCGTAATAATTGTCGCAGTAGCAGGTGTGCTCCACGATTTCATCGTGGGCGATCTTGTTCTCGAATTCCTCACGGGTGACAAAGTAGTAATTCACTCCATCCTTTTCTCCCTCGCGCATGGGGCGAGTGGTGGCCGAGATGGTCCGGCTGATCTCAGGGTGCTTTTCAAGAAGCCGCGCCACGATGGTGTCCTTGCCCGTTCCCGAGGGGCCCGAAACGACAAACAAATACTTTTCTCCCTGCATAACATCCTTATCCTTTCCCATTATGATACCAGTTTTGCCCGGGCCGGAAGTCAGTCCTGCTCTTCCGGGGCAGGTTGTGTATTTCCGTCAAAACGACCTGCCACCGTCTCGGGCTGGATGGCCGAGAGAATGACATGGTCGGAGTCGGTGATAAGTACGGCACGGGTCCGCCGGCCGTAGGTCGCATCGATGAGGGCGCCCTTGTCCCGCGCGTCCTGCACGATACGCTTGATGGGGGCCGACTCGGGCGCGACAATGGCGATGAGACGGTCCGCATTGACCATGTTGCCGAATCCAATGTTGATGAGCTTCATAGATTGTTCCGCCTTTCGGATGTGGGCTGCTTACTCCAGATTCTGCAGCTGCTCGCGGATCTTCTCGATCTCGGCTTTGAGCTCCACCACCAGGCGGGTGATGTCCAGATCCTGGCACTTGGAACCGATGGTATTGGCCTCACGGTTGAGTTCCTGCGTCAGGAAGTCCAGTTTGCGGCCCACCGGGCCGTCCCCTGCCAGAATGGCACGGTACTGGGACACATGGCTGCGCAGGCGGACGGTCTCCTCATCCACAGCGGTCTTGTCCGCAAAGATGGCTGCCTCGGTGAGAATGCGGGACTCATCAATATTGCGGTCATCCAGCAGTTCCTTAAGGCGGGTATACAGTTTATCCGTGTAGGCCTGGACCCGGCCGGCGCTGTTTGCCTCAATCCCGGCGACCATGGTCTCCACCGTATCCAGACGGCTCAACAGATCTTCCCGCATCTTTTCGCCCTCTGTGGCGCGCATGGTCAGGAAAGCATCCACCGCCTGCTCGGCCACCGTGCGGACATCCTCCCACAGAGCATCCTCATCCAGGGGGGCTGCAGTCTGGGTCAGCACATCGGGGAATCGGGCAATCATACCCATGGTCATATCGTTTTTGAGCTCCAGCTGCTCGGACAGGTGGACCAGGGCGTCATGGTAGCCCTTGGCCAGCGTCCAGTTGACCGAGACCACCGTATCGGCAGCCTCCACGCTCTGCACCGTCAGGGACAGTTCCACCTTGCCGCGGCTGACCCGGGCGGCCACCAGTTTTTTCAGCGGGTCTTCCAGAAAGGAAAACGCCCGGGGAATGCGCGAGGAATACTCCAAAAAGCGCGAGTTGACGCTGCGCAGCTCCACCGTAATGTCACGGCCGCCCAACGTCTGGCGTGCTCTGCCGTATCCCGTCATGCTAAGAATCATATCAAACACCTCATTCTGGCCTTGGAAAGTCACAGTGCGACATTATATAGATGTATTTCATTTTACTATCTTTGCCGGTCTTTTTCAAGGGAGCCTCCGGGAAGCACATCCAGAAAATTCCCCAGCCTGTGCGTGGTTTTCTGTGGAATACCGACAGCCAGCGACAAAAAAATGGAGCAAGCAATCACTGCTTGCTCCATACTGGTGGACCTGGAGGGATTCGAACCCTTGACCTCTCGGATGCGAACCGAACGCTCTCCCAACTGAGCTACAGGCCCATATCAGTTATATTGGCGACTTGATTACTATACCGCAAACCCCTGCAAATGTCAAGAGAAAAATCCGCCAAAAAGCCCTCCGCTTTTTTCATATCAGGAAGCTTTTCAATCCTTCCAAACCCTGATATAATGATAGTAACAGCCAGACCTTCTGTTGTGCCGGGGATTTTCTCCGCAAATGTTTTGAGGCCACGGCACTGCATATCCGGAACGGCTGCGAATATATCGCGGGATGTGCACGCCGCTGTGCCTGTGCGTCCCGGCCAAGGAGGCAAGGTTCTATGAAGGTTACATGCACCGGTCGCAGGGTTTCGCTGAAGCCCAGTTTTATAGAGAAAGCGGAGGCAAAGCTCGCCAAGCTGGATAAATTCTTCCCCAATGAGGCACAGGCCCAGGTGACGGTCAATGTGGAGAAATCCCGTCAGACCGTGGAGATCACCGTACGCAGCACCGGGCTGACGCTCCGCGCCGAAAAGGCATCCGAGCGGATGGAGGATGCCTTCAACGATGCTTTCGATCTGCTGATGCGCCGTGTGGTCAAATACCGCAAGCGTCTGGGTGACAAACTGACCAGCGCCGCTGCCGAAATCCCTGCTGTTCCGGCTGAACCGGAAGAAAGCTACGAGGTCATCCGGGAAAAGCACTTTGCCGTCAAGCCCTGTAGCACCGAGGAGGCCATCCTGCAGATGAATCTGCTGGGGCATAGCTTCTTCCTTTACCGCAGCATCGAAAACGACTGCATCCAGGCCGTCTACCGCCGTGCAGACGGTGGATATGGCGTCCTGATTCCGGAGAACTGATCCGGATTTCAGCTGAAATGTAACAAAGCGACGCCGGCGGG
>JFBN01306946.1_pt1 | contig 20175 bp, 15 predicted proteins | sample 768741 | NCBI WGS metagenome assembly JFBN01 (sample SAMN01983846, study PRJNA193217) | chicken gut metagenome | biome: terrestrial biome; isolation source: ceca of Broiler chicken | host: Gallus gallus | place: United Kingdom: England | collected 2010-09-07
TTCTCGGTGTCAATCACGCCCGTCGTGCCTTCAATGACCGCTAGTTCGGGTTGTGCTGCGGTCCCGACCGTGACCGTCGCGTTATTTAGGATAAACGTCTGCCCGGTGGCGGTGACCGCCGAGGTAACGTCTTCGGATGCATATGCGCCGCAATACAACGGTCCGCCGATGTGGCTTTCCGTTTTCTGATCTTCCGCACGCAAGCCGATCTCGGAAGTCCCTTCGGCTTTCGCAGTCAGCCGGAAAGTCAAAAGCGTTCCGGTCAGATACCGCGACACGGCGCCGTATGAGTCAAGCGGTACAATGACCACATTCAAAAGCCCTGCCGGCTCTGCCGCATTGTCGAACACAGAGGTCGCGCCGCCGGTTCCGAAGACCTCGACCACTTGCAGCGAGCCCGCTACATAGTCGAAAACTTCCGCGTCATAGTAGATCGGCATGCCGGTCGCCGCAGCATAATAATCTGTTTCCGCCATAACGGTGACTGTGATGGTGTCGCCGACTTCGATCTGTGTTTCCGAAGCCGTAACGGTGAATGTTGCGGTTTGGTCTGCCGCCAAAGCGGAAAACGCAAACACACCGATGACCATAACAACCGTCAAAGCCAAGCAAAGCGCTTTTTTGGCTTTTGTCATGCTCTGTCCTCCTAACTTTCACATCCGAATAAACTATACTCGGTTCCTGTGCTTTTGTCAACAAAAAGTTCTTTTTCTTTTTCTCCTTTTTACGCTTTGATTTGCGTATATGTGCCAAAGCTTGTTGTGCTTCGATCAAAAATATACGTCCCGCAAAAAATTTTTCTTGCAAGGGGCTGATACACCGCGCTTCGGACAAAGCGCGGTAAAAATTCGTACTTTTCGCACTCCCTTTGCCGGCTCTCTTGTTTACAGAATGCGCTCCCTCTATTCTGTAGTCGCACGAAACGCAAAATATGACAAAAAAACTGGTTTGCGCAGTGGGTGATGCAGAAAATGACCAAAGTCGGCGGTTTGCGTTATTGTCAAAAGTCTGCACGAATCCGTAGGGGGAGGCAGAACAGAAGTCAGAGTACAGCTGTTAGATGTCAGAAGCGATATGAGCAAGGTTTTCACTATGTCGCGGCTGTGTAGAAAATAAAATCTGTAGTGGTAGGGGCGGGGCTTAAGCGCCCGCCCGCAAGGAAGTCAAGTTTTACAATCGGTCACGGCGAAAACCCGAATCAAGGTTTTGATAACAGACGCAAGTTGTTTTGTTTCCGTGCTTTGCTCGGGCGGGCATGGAAACCCGCCCCTACGCGTGGTGCTTTTTCATTTAAGTACAGCCGCGACAATGTGTAAACCTGCCTGCGTTGCATCTGACTTCTGATGTCTAATGTCTGAAATCTAAAACGGACAGCCGCAAGGGCTGTCCCTACGGTTTATGTTCATCTCTGTCCGCGGACAGAAATCAGAATACAGATGTTAGATGTCAGAAGTGGTACAGGAAATTTTCGAGACAACGGGGAGTGTTCGGTTTTCGAGCACCCTTTGGCAGGCATGGAAGCCTGCCACTACGCGTGGAGCTGTTTTCTTCTGCAACTCCGCGGCTTCGTGAGAAACTTTCGGCTCTATGGTCCAGCATCTATCATCCAGCATCCAGCATCTAATAAAGAAAGCGCGGCGAGGGAATTTCCTCGCCGCGCAGGATTTGACGATTTGTAAAGCGGGTGCCGCCGTCTGCGCCCGGTCCAGCCGGGCCGTTCAGCCGCCGTTCCCCTTTACCGTAGACTTAGATATCCAGCCAGCCGTCGCTGTCGGCCCCGCCCTCTACAGGACCGGTACCGACCGAAATGGTGATGATATCTTCTACATCATACACAGAGACGTCAAAATCCGGGGTCTCATAGAGATGTTTCATTTTCTCGTGCTCCTTTCAGAATCAAATTATCACTTGTCACCAGATGATCACTGCGTCGCCGTCCTCCGGCAAGTCGCCGCTGATTTCAATCGTGATCGCTTCACTTTGCTCATACGCCGTATACGCGAAGTCCGGCGGTGCGTATATCTTTCCGGTTCCCATTGTTTTGCTTATCTCTTACGCCCCGTAAGGATATCTCGCAAGATAGTCCGCTACAATGGTGTCATAATTTGTATTCAGAAGAGCCTGCTCGGCCGCATCATAGAATGCGTAAGCAGTCGTGCCGTCCGCGTTGAGATACTCGACCACGCCGACATACGTCACATCGGAACGTGTGTCTGCACTCGTGATCTCCAGACGTGCGCCGAAGTATGCGTCAGCCGTGTCGCTCGTCTTCTGGACATAGTCCGTCCAAGCGACATCATAGCCTTCCGTCGGGGTGCCTTGCGCCACTGCCTTCGCGGTTTCCATGTCAAAGCCTTCCGTGCCCTTGTAGGCTACGAAGCCCAGTCTCTGGATCGCACTGGTGTCGCCGCCGGCTGCCGTGTTCGCAAAGTACGCATCCCAATCCGCATCCGTGATCGTGGAGATCACGCGGAACGTGAACGCATCCGCAACCGTCGTATCGCTCGTCGCCGTCATCTTGACCTGCGCTCTGCTCTTCGCGACGGCGGGGCCGTCCTCGCCAATTGCGATTTGCGCGTTGGTGTAGGACACCATTGCCGGACGAATCGAGGCAGAGTTCTCAACGCCAGAAGAGATAACGCTATCCACTACGTCATGGACAGTATAGGTGCCCGTCAAACGATCTGTTTGAGCCTCATTAAAGCCGATCGTGTAATTGCCGTCGGGAGCATCAGCCTTTTCTTTGAGATAGAAAGCCAATACTTTGATTCTGCCGCTAAGCGGAGACTCCGTGCCGCGTTGATCACCGCCACTAATGGTCAAATAGTTGTCCGTATAGTCAACCATCCAAGCCCAATAGAGACCTGTATAACCTTGCTCTACAAGCGCATCGCCAAGGTTACCATCCGATATTCTGGCCAGAGAGGGCTGTGTGCCGTCTTGCGGGAACATCGCATAGCCATAGTCCTGGTTCACGTTATCGCCCATGTATGCGCCGTCATGTGCTTGGTAAGCATTGCCATCATACATGGCGAGTTCCGGATCGTCCTTATCAATGACCATGTTCGCGTTAATGACAACCGCATTGTTGTAGTTGGGTCTCAGCAACTGGAACGCAGCATCGTCCCAGGACAGGTTCAGCTGCAGCGTGGTTAACGAATGGGAAGAATCTACCCAAACATCAATCTTGTAAATCTTGTTACCACTTGCATCTTCGCTTACCTGTGTTGCTGTGACTTCTGCCTGTACGGTTACGTCAAGTGCGGAAGCCGGAAGTGCGAAAACGGACAGCGCCATGACGAGAACCAAGGCAAGGGAAAGAATCTTAGCCACTTTTTTCATTTGCTTGTTTCTCACTCCTTATGGGATATTACTTTTTATGCAAAAGGATTAACCGGAACACTACCAGTTCTTGCAACGCCCTGCATGATCAAAGAAGCATCTGTAGCATCGCAAAGTGTATCCCCGTTAACGTCGCCAGCAAAGGTTTGAATATCACTCAACGTTGTTGTTCTAGCAACGATTTGCATAATCAAAGAACTATCCGTAGCATCAACTGAAGCGTCACCGTTCACGTCACCAAAGATGATGAGCGTGTAGGTGTCGAGCACTCCGCCCTGCGCATCCAGAAGCTGAAGTTGTGCACCCGTGCCGTTTGTTGCGCCGGCATCGTTCGCGATCATGTTGATCGAGCCGCCATTCAAGGCTTCAAAGTACAGCGTTGCTGCATCACCAGCCGTGACACCGTATACATATTTGTTCTCGGTGTCAATCACGCCCGTTGTCTCGCCTATTACGCCAAGTTCCGGTTGTGCGGCAGAAACGAAGTTGTCGATCGCAGCCTGAAGCTTATCCGCCATCGCGTTGGTCGCAGCAGTCGTGCTGTCACCGATGATACGGTCGGTTGCAACAAAGGCCTTTGCGGAATCCCAATACAGGTTCTGCGTGTAGCCGTCAGCGTCTTCGTACTCGTAACCGAGTGCTTCCACCAACTGCTTATACGCTTCTGCCGGTTCAACGTCTTCCTTGACCGTCCAAGCGCCTTCCGTGTCAGCGAAGATAGAATCCGCTGTCGCGATGAGGCTGTTGAGGCTGTCGTAGACGCCGTTGTCCTTTGCAGATTCATCTGCCGGCACCAGATTGTTCTGGGCAAGCATCAGATTGTACTTCGCATCGAACACGGTGGACTGCTTCGCCGACGGATCACCGTTGACTTCATTCGCCGTAGCAAGGGCAGCCTGATAGGCGTTCCAGGAATCGGTGGACCAAGCCGTCTCAACATAGTCCTGCGCAGCCGCATAAGCAAGCTCTTTCGCAAGGAACTGCTTTTCAGTGGTCTTTGCAAGCAGGAATTGCTTGTAGTAGGGCAGCTTAGACGCCATGTCATAGAGCTCAAGCTCTGTGTAGGCAGCCGGTACCCAGTCCGCAAGCGTTTGGGCATAATCCGCAAGCTCCTCCTTAGTGGGTTCAAGAACGGTGCTTTCAATCGCGGATTTCAACGTAGCGTTGTCTTCCGCAGCGATGATCGCATCGATCTCAGCCTCGGACAAGGCACTGCCGTCGATATAAGCGTCGGGAGCTTCGGGAGCAGTGGTCGCAGCGATCAGATCGCGCGCAGCCGTTCTCTGCTCTTCATAATCCCAATACTCATACAGCTCGTAATCCTGATAGTTGATTTCCTGACCTTCAGGCTCAGCCGTATCCAGAACAGGCTGCAGCACGCTTTCCGGCGTGACCGTTTCAGAAGCATTCTCTGCTTCTTTAAGCTGTTCCACAGCTGCCAGAAGAGCATTGTATGCAGCTTCAAAGTATTCATCGGTGTAGGACGCGAAGTTTGCGCTCTGGAAGGGCTGCAAAACAACCGTCGCGGCATCCTTCATACCCTGAACATACACTGCCCAAGTAGCTTCGGTGTAATCCGCCGCTTTACGCGCCAGATCCAGCTCGTCATTGAACAGCGTTTGGACATCGGTCATATCCAAGTAATACAGATTGCCGAGGTCGGCTGTCAGTTTCGCATTTCTGCTGCCACTCTGATACAGCTCCGTGTATGCCTGACCAATGTCAATGACCGTACCGGAGGGGATCGTTTCAGGATCCACGCTGGAGCTCAAACGCATGGGCGCGATCGTGGCGCTGCTGCCTTTTGCCAGCGAAGTGCCGACTATGCTCGCGGTCTCGCCGGAGTCTGTGATGTAAGTGGAATCATAGCCCGAGAAAGACGAGTTGCGCAGCGTGCCCGAATAGTCACTTTTACCGGAGTTCGTCCAGGTCACCGTAACGCCCGCGATCGTCGAAGCAAGTGCACCCTGCGTGGTGACCAGCGGGTTCACCGGGGAGGCGCTGCCTTCCAGGCGGATCTTGGTAAACCAGGAAGACTGTTCATAGCCATCGCTGTAAGATTTGTTGAAGTTTGCATCCACAGCCGCGTCGGAAACCATCTGGTAAGAAGTTACCATTTGGCCGCGTGCCGGCGTTTCGCCGCCGTCTTTCAGTTTATAGTGATAATAGACGTTAATGGAAACGCCCTGAACACCCGAATACGGCATGGTGACGTCGAAGGAAGCCGTTGTGTAAGGCGCAACCTCCAACGGGAAGGACTGGCTTGTGGTGAAGTCGCCGTCGATGCCGTCGATCACCAGCACATAGCTGTTGTCGTACGAACCGTTGCTTCTGTGCTTCAGCAGCATGCCGCCGGAGTTGTTGGTAACCTTCAGCGTAGTGGTTGCATTGCCGCCGGTGGCATAGATGTAATCATAGCCGTTCGGGTTGTTGAACTGGATGCTCGGATCCGCATATTTCTGCGCATCCGTCGTCCAGCCGACAAAGAAGTTCAGGATCGGCAGAGCCGTATCCAAAATACCGTTGGTATTGGCGGTCGGCAGTCTCTGCAGGAGCGCCTGTACCAAGTCGGCAAGGTTGCCCTGATTGAGGACACTGTCGATCGAGGTGTAGATGCCCGCATCAAAGAAGGTGTAATTGCCTGCGACCTTATAAAGCAGGTCGTTGAGCAGGTCACGCACAACCGTGACGACCGTGGTCAGCAGCGGCGTGGTGAACAGGATGCTGCTGTTCGGGATATCCAAAAGACCGGTGGTGTTCGCGTCGCCGGCGATTTTGCCGAGGTCGAGGTCAAGGAGCGCCATCACGAAGTTGTCGCGAAGGGCGGTCTCCAGCCAGTTCGCATTGGAAGTATCCACATTGAGGATCTGGTCGATCGGAAGGAGGTTCTTCAGGATGTTGCCGAGCTTCACCCACGGATCCTGCGCAGTGGCAAGATCAACGGTGTCGCCGCAATCCACAAGGTTCTCCATCTTCCAAGTCCATTCATAGTCGTTGGACAGAGCCCAGTCGATGACCCAGTCGACAGAAGCTTCCCAAGCCTGCGGGTTCTGCTCGAAAGCAGCAAGCTCGTAGATCTTGGAATCGGCAAAGTCATAGCCGACATCCGTGTCCTCGCCGAGGTCGGCAAGGTTGCGCAGATAGCTCATGCCGATGTCCACACCGATGGTCAGGCAGACATCCAGCCAATAGCTGTTGTCCTTACCGGACAGCAGAGTCTTGGTGTTGTAATCCGCATAAATCAGCGCATCATAGTTGTAAGTCGGTACGAACTGCGTAGCAAGCTCGCGAAGGACAATAGCAAACATAGCGCCGAGGGACTGCCCTTCAAGGCCGGAAGCCGAAGGCAGGATGAGCTGCGGCATGAGGAACTCAAGAAGCTTTGCAGCGATGCCGCAAAGGATCTCCTGATCGGTGGCGCTTTCGTCCATCATCAGGTTGTAGTATTCATCCTCCGCATAATTCGCGCCGAAAATGGCTTCGGGCTCGATGTCGACGATGTAACGCGCAGCTTTCTTGATGTTGTCAAGAAGCTTCGAGTTGTCGCCCGCAGTCCAGTTGATACCGGCGACCACATCATCCGAAAGCACAAGGCCGGCCACTTCGCCGAGGAAGTCGTTGACGCCCTGCAGGATGGTGTTGTAGCCCGCCGCGGAAGGCGTGTTGCCATCCGTTCCGGGGATGTAATCATTCAGCAGATCGGCTGTGATCTGATAGTTCCAGTCGATGATGTTGAAATAAGCGTTGATGTTGGTGAGATCCGCCTGATAAATGGAATCCTCGAAGCGATAATAATGTACGCCGTCGATCACCTTATAATCAGACCACTCCCAAAGGTAGTCGCCCTGAGGCTGCGTGAAGAAGACGTCGTCGCCGAGCGCCGCAACTTCTTCACTGCCGACTTCGCCGACATAGTTGTAGGAAGCGCCGAACCATTCGCCGATCGCTTTCTTCACAGAGCCGTTGAGCACTACAGGTGCCATTTCACCGAACACATACGGGATCATGTTGTAAAGCATCTGCACGCCGGTCTGGGTGGAGATGTTCATGATGTCCGCTGCGCTGCCGGATTCGACAAGCGAGGGCAGCCAGTAGCTTTCGGGCTCATAATACTTAAGCGTATCGCCCGAAGCCTTCTTGAAGACATAAACGCCGCTGCCTTCAACCTCTTCGGTCAGGACAAAGGCTTCTTCCTCAGCTTTGTAAACATCATTTGCCGGATCATAGACATAGCAGGTGTAGCTCGGTGTTCCGGCGGAGTTGCCTGCCACATAGTAGTAGCGAAGCTCGTCCTCTGCCGTAGGCAGATCATGGTCGCTCGTGATCGCACCGGTCGAATCCGCTTTCACGGTCGTGGTGCTCTGGGGCTTGGTGAACAGGCCCTGCACGAAAGATGTAAGGATGCTGTCCATGCTCGAAGCAGCCGCAAGCGTTTCCGCCTCGTCGACCGTATCATCCTTACGCTCCAGCATCGGGGTGATCAAACCCTTGATAAGGCCGGGGATGTCGGAAAGATACACGTTTACCGCGCTCAGATCCACCAGGCCGCCCACGATGCTGCCGAGATCAAGCGAGCCTCTCTCGATGACGTTGTGCACAAGACCGGCGTTGTCGTTGAGAATCTGGAGCAGGCTGCTGACGATCGTCGCATGCGCCGTGTTTTCACGGGTCATGTCTTCCGGCCAGTTTTTCAGGTTGGCATCACCGAGGTCGCCGAGCATCCATTTCAGACCGGAAAGCAGCCAGTGACCCAAAACGCCCTTTGCTTCGTCAATCAGATTGAGGATCGAGTTGATCGACGTCAGGTCGAGCGTCAGGGAGCCGAGGACCGAAAGGTCCTGCTTGCCCATGTTGATGTTGGCGTCCGCCAGCACGATATCCAGATAGTCGCACAGGATCGACAGGCGTTCTTCCGTGCTCAGACGGGTGACCGCACCATACGGGCTGTACGCCTGCAGCGATTCAAGATCGCTGGTTGTCTGATAAGAAGTTTTCGCCGCCGAAGCCATGACCGACATGCTGGTGAACAGCATAACGATCGCCAAGATGACGCTCAACAGTTTTGTTGACTTTTTCATCTTATCTATCCTTTCTACAGATTTGATGTTCCGCCGCATCTCTTTTCGTGCCGCAGGGGATCAGAAAACAGAAAAGCGGGCGGAGGGGTTTGCCCCGGGTGCAAAGCGTCTTGCCGGCGCGGGGCATCACCGGACTTTGGGAAAGGAACATGGTGACCGCCTCTGACCACCCGTCCGAAGCGGGAGACAGTACGCTGCACGTTCCTCATACTCGGATCGTCTCCACCGCACTCCGCTTTATGAAGCCGGCGGAGAACTGATGATACACACCCGAGCCGTATTACCGTAGGATGTGTATCGCAAATCGGTGAAACCGCCCTCCCTGCGAGGGCTTGTCCCTAAAAAAGAGGGCACTCCACCCCATTGCACCATTCCTATGGTTATTCAAATTATAGGAGCATTTCTTGGAAAAGTCAACATTTTATTCATAAAAGGTTTTTACTTTTTCTATATTTCACAATTTTGCTTCTTGTTTTTCGGTGAATCGGACGAACGCTTTCCCAAGAGCTGCCGCTGTTGGAATTTTCCCCCGCCGCAGGGAAGAAAACAGCGGCGCGTCCGAAAAGACGCGCCGCACATTGAAAATTTGCGGGACCCTTATCTCATGACCAAGCTGTAGTCCAATGCACCGAGAACATCAAAGCTCTCATCGTAGCTGCCTATACAAATATAATCCACCTTGAACAGCTCGCCCTGATATACAAAGTAGACGTTCATGGCATAATATGCCATGTTGCCGTCCGCATCCGGCACGCGGAACTCCACCACGCGGCTGTCCATCCGGTTTGCCTGTGAAAGCGTGTGGTTGCTGTATTCGACCGACGCGGAAGGGTACGTTTGCTGTGTCTGCTCAAGCAGTGCATTGATGTTTTCCTGCATGGACGCTACATACGTATCGAGTGTTTGGTCCTCCAGCTCGCCGAAATTGGTGATCTGTAAATAGACGTTTTCGGTATCGTCACGATAAAACCGTCCCGAATCGCTTGCCGTCCAGCCGTCGGGCATGGTCAGCGTATAATCCGGCGTTTCCAGCGTATCTCCGTCCGCCACTGCGTCGGGGAAGGTGACCGCTGCCACATCATACGCCCCGTTTTCCAGCGTAACGGGGTCGCCGCTCTCGTCTGTGACATACACCTGTATGTCGCCGTTTTCGTCGAGGACCGTGTTCCCCTCTGCATCGGTCACGGCGAGGTGCGTGTAGCCGTGCTCGTCAGTAATGACCAGATATTTGCTGCCGCACGCCGCCAGCGTCACGGCAAGTATGACCAGCACACAGGCCACGGCGATGATTTTCTTTTCCATATAATACACTTCCCTTACCGCAGTCGGAATCTGTTTTCAGTATACCCGCCCGCGCGAAAAATGTCAACTGCGCGCCGGGCAGGGGACTTTAATACGCCTTGCCCCAATAGAGCATTTTGGTCGCGGGCTTGCCGCAGCACACACAGGTGTCGCCGATATGCTCCTGCTCGAAGGGGATGCAGCGCGAGGTCACGCCCAGCTCGTCCTTGAGCTTGTCCTCACAGGCGCGGTCGCCGCACCACATGGCTTTGATGAAGCCGGGCTTGTTTTCCGCGATGTCCTTGATCTCGTCGAACGTTTTCGCCGTGAAGGTCATATTTGCCCGGCGTGCGAACGCTGCATCGTAAAGCCCTTTGCGCACCGCTTCGAGCAGCTCGGGAATCTTCGCTTCGAGCTCGTCGAGCGATACCGTGATCTTTTCGCCGTTGTCGCGCCGCACGAGCACGCATTGGTTCTCCGCAAGGTCGCGCGGACCGAGCTCCAGCCGCAGCGGCACGCCCTTCATCTCATACTGCGCAAACTTCCAGCCGGGGGAATTGTCCGTCTTATCGGTTTTCACGCGGCAGATGGGTTTTAATCGCGCTTCGACGGCTTCTGCCGCCTCCATGACGCCGGGCTTGTGCGCCGCGACGGGGACGACGATGACCTGGATGGGTGCGACGGCGGGCGGGAGCACAAGCCCGCGGTCGTCGCCGTGCGCCATGATGATCGCGCCGATGAGCCGCGTCGAGCTGCCCCACGAGGTCTGGAACGGATATTGCAGGGTGTTGTTTTTGTCGGTATATTGAATGTCGAACGCACGCGCAAAGCCGTCGCCGAAATAGTGCGAGGTTGCGCTTTGCAGCGCCTTGCCGTCGTGCATGAGCGCCTCGACGGTGTAGGTGTCCTCCGCGCCGGCGAAGCGTTCCTTTTCGGTTTTCACGCCCTTGATGACCGGCATGGCAAGCTCGTGCTCGCAGAAGCCCGCATAGACGTCGAGCATCCGCAGCGTCTCCTCGCGCGCCTCCGCTTCGGTGGCGTGGATGGTATGCCCCTCCTGCCACCAGAATTCACGGGTGCGCAGGAACGGGCGGGTGGTCTTTTCCCAGCGCACCACCGAGACCCACTGGTTGTAGAGCTTCGGCAGGTCACGGTAGGAGTGGACGATGGATTTGTAGTGCTCGCAGAACAGCGTTTCCGAAGTGGGGCGCACGCAAAGGCGCTCCTCGAGCTTTTCGCTGCCGCCGTAGGTGATCCACGCGACCTCGGGCGCAAAGCCCTCAACATGTTCTTTTTCCTTATTCAGCAGGCTTTCGGGGATGAACATCGGCATGCAGACGTTTTCATGCCCGAGCGCCTTGAATTTTTCGTCCAGGATCTTCTGTATGTTCTCCCAAATGGCATAGCCGTAAGGGCGCAGCGCAAGGCACCCTTTCACGCCCGTGTATTCGATCAGCTCCGCTTTTTTGACGACGTCGGTGTACCACTTGGCGAAGTCCACCTCCATGGAGGTGATCTCTTCGACAAACTTCTTTTCCTTAGCCATTTCTTTCCTGCTCGCTTTCTGAAACTTGCGGGGGCGCCGCTCGGACGCCCCCGCGCATTTCTTGTTCCTTAGTGTTCCTCAATATACTTCACGATGTCGCCGACGGTCTTGATGTTTTCGATCTCCTCTTCGGGGACTTCGATTTGAAACTCATCCTCAAATGACATCACCAGATCCACAAGATCCAGGCTGTCCGCGTCCAGATCCTCTTCGAGAAGCGTTTCCGGTGTGACGGCATCCTCCTCGACGTCAAACTGGTCGCAGATAATGTCTCTGACCTTTTCAAATATCATGATTTACACCTCCCGGGAACGTATTGGGATAACCAATATATACTACATTGTATTAAAATATTTGCCTTTGTCAATATCCTTTCCCGATTTCCCCGCAAAATTGTTGCAGCGGAAGAAGGTCTATGCCCTCTGCGCCCGAAAGAAGATGCAGCAGCGCCTGCGCGATGCGCCGCACCCCGCCCGCTTTTGCGGATTCCAGATTCACCGGCAGGAGCGGATCGTGGACGCTTAAGCGCAGGATGAAAAAGCCGTCACCCGCATCTTCCGGAAAAATGACCTTGACGCCCTCATAGCTGTCGTCCGCCACGGTCACGCCCGCCGATGCGCGCGCCCGTTCTTCCGCAAGCGCCAAAACGCGTTCGCCGCAGGCGCGGAAATCCGCTTCGGTGATGGGCAGCCGCACCTCTGCTTCCTCAGCGGGTTCTTCGAGCGCGGCGAGAAGTGTGCCGAGCGTTTTCCCTTCGCGCTTTAAGCGGCAGAGCTTGATGATGATGCGCGTGACAAGATATGCGCCGTCATCAAGGAAATAGTTTTCGCAAAACGCCGCGTGCCCTGAGGTCTCGATGGCAAGCGGGACGTTTTCGCCCGTTTTCGTGCGCCGTTCGGCTTCGTCGATAACGTTTTTGTAGCCGCGCTTGAAGCGCAGGTGTTTGCCGCCGAGCGTTTCGTTGATAAATTTTGTCAAGCCCGCCGAGGTCACGGAATCGGTCACGATCGTGCCGCCGGGGCTTTCCTCCAGTGCAATGGCAGCCGCCACGGCGACAAGGCGGTTGCGGTTGAGCGCTTCGCCGTTCGCCGTCACCGCCGCACCGCGGTCCACGTCCGTGTCGAAGATCACGCCGAGGTCGGCGTGCGCGCGCAGCGTCGCCTGCCGCACGCTTTCCATGGCTTCCGCATTTTCGGGATTGGGGATGTGGTTCGGGAAGCGTCCGTCCGGGTCAAGGCAGCAGCTTCCCGCCGTGTCCGCCCCCAAGGGCGCAAGCACGCGGTCCGCGTAAAAGCCGCCCACGCCGTTGCCCGCGTCCACAACGATCTTCATGCCCGCAAGCGGGTGGTCGTAATCCGTGCTTTGCACGCCTTCTTTGATAAGATTCTGCAAATGCGCGCAGTATATGGGCAGATAGTCAAGTTTTTCGGCTTTGATCTCTGTCGGCGCCGCACACAATTCCACCGTCGCGGCGGCAGAGAGGATCTCCGTGAGCTGTGCGCCCGAAATGCCGCCCGTGCGCGTAAAGAATTTGAGGCCGTTTCTGTCCCACGGGTGGTGGCTTGCGGTGATCTGCACCGCGCCGTCGCAGCCTTCGGTCTGCGTCGTCATGAACATGGCGGGCGTGGAGCACAGCCCGCAGTCCAAGATATGCACGCTTTGCGCGGCAAGTTCCGTGATCACCGCACGGCGGATGCGCTCGGCGGACACGCGCGAATCGTGCCCGACCGAGATTTTTAATTCTTCCGCGCGCTTGCCGCTCTTTTTTGCAAGGAACGGCACGAACGCCGCAATGACGCGGCGGACAACCTCGTCGGTCAGATCGATCTGTTCGGGCGCGGCTTCGTTGATCGCCGTCCCGCGCACATCCGTACCGCTTTTTAAGTGTAAAAGGTTCATAGGCGACACCCTTTCAGATTTTAGACGTTAGATGTTAGATATTAGACGTGTGGTGGGGCGGTTACAGAAATCAGATGTCAGAAATCAGATGTCAGATGAGGGTAAAAATTTATTATCGTGGCGAAAATCTGTACGAACCCCGTAGGGGCGGGTTTCAGTAGATTTTTAATTGCTTTCACAGCCGAAAGGTTGCGCAAACACACGGTTTCGATGAAACATCCCCGCGCAAGTCCTGACCTCTGAAATCTGACTTCTGTTCGCGGGCGGGCGCAGAGACCCGCCCCTACGAGATGGAGCAAAATTTCGGCTGTGCGGGAAAGCCAACGCTTTGCTTCTGCCCTTCGAATCTCATTTCTGCTTCAGCAATCCGCGCTTCTGCAATTCCTCGGCGGCAAGCATCACGCCGACTTTTCCCGTATGGAAGTTGAGCCCGCCCTGCATCCAGACGGCAAACGGTTCCCGAAGCGGCGCGTCGGCGGAGAGCTCGATGGACGACCCCGACGTGAACGCCCCCGCCGCCATGATAACCTGGTTGTCATACCCGGGCATATCCCATGGTTCGGGGGAAACATACGCATCCACGGGCGCGCCCTTTTGCAGTCCCTGGCAGAATGCGATCAGGCGGTCGGCGTTTTCGAGTTGGATCGCCTGGATAATATCATGGCGCGGTTCGTCCGACCGCGGCGTGACCGCAAAGCCGAGCGTTTCGAACAGCGCGGCGGCGAACACGGCGGTCTTGAGCGCCTCGCCGACAACGTGCGGCGCGTGGAACAGGCCCATGAACAGCGCGCGGTTCTGCCCGAGCGAGGCGCCGACCTCAAGCCCGAGCCCCGGCGTGGTCAGGCGGCAGGCGCAAAGCTCCACAAGATCTGCGCGCCCCGCGATATAGCCGCCCGACGGCGCAATGCCGCCGCCCGCGTTTTTGATGAGCGACCCCGCCATTAAGTCTGCGCCGACCTCGGTCGGCTCCTTTTCCTCGGCAAATTCGCCGTAGCAGTTGTCCACCATGACGACGGCGCCGGGATTTACGCGGTGGACCAGCTCTGCGGCTGCTTCGATCTCCGCGACCGAAAGGCTGTGCCGCAAAGCATACCCGCGCGAACGCTGAAGATATACCATGCGCACATCCGTGCGCGCGGCTTCGCGTTCGATGGCGGCAAGGTCGAGCATATCGTTTTCCGTAAGCTCCACCTGACGGTACTGTACGCCGAAATCTTTAAGCGTCCCCTTGCCCGCGCTTTTCCCGCCGTCAATGCCGATGGTCGAAAGCAGCGTGTCGTAGGGCGTGCCTGTGACGCACAGCATCACGTCGCCGGGGCGCAGCACCCCGAACAGGCAGACCGACAGGGTGTGTGTCCCGCAGGAAAGCGCCCCCGCGCGAATGAACGCGCGCTCCGCGCCGAAAATGTCCGCCGTGAGCTTATCCAATTTCTCGCGCCCGCGGTCGGAATAGCCATAGCCCGTGGTCGTGCCGAAATCCGCTTCGTCCACACGGTTTTGGATAAAAGCCGCCAGCACACGACGCTGGTTGTATTCCGTTTGCGCGTCGATCTTTTGAAACTGTGCGCGCGTATTTTCGAGCGCCGCAGCAGACGCTTGTTCTATTGTATCCGAAAATGCAAAAAAATTCCTCATGACTTTATGTTTCCCGGTCCGACCGTATCCGTTTTTATAAAACCGCATTTGCGGTAAAAGCCCGCCGTGCTTTCGGCGGCGAGCAGAAAGACCTGTTTGTTCCGTTCCCGCAGGGGTTCACAAAGCGTACAAACACAGGCGCGCGCCAGCCCGCGGTTTCGGAAGTTTTGCGCGCTTGCCACGTCGCGCAAAAAAGCATAGTCGCCGAACAGATCGGCAGCGGCGCAGGCGACCGGTTCGCCGCTGTCCGCCAAAGCCGCTGTCAAAAGCGTTTTGCCGCCGAAAATGCCGCGTGCATTGCGCGCGATCCATGCGTTTTTCTCGTCCGCCGCCGCAGGGGTGCCGTCTGCGGTTACAAGCAGGTCGTAGATCTTATCAAGCCCGTCCGTGATAAACGCCGTTTCCGCTTCGGGCGGGATCTGCATTTCAAGCCGCATCAGGTCACAGCGCGTTTGTGCCGGCATGCCGAGCGCCGTAAGAAGCCCGACCGCCGCCTGCACCTCGCGTGCACCCGAAGCGCACAGAAAGGCGCGCAGCTCTTCCGTGTCTGCATCCGCTTCGGCGGCAAGAGACGCCCGCCCGTTTTTCTGCAAAACGCAGAACGCCGTTTTTGCGCCGCTTTCCTTTTCCTGCACCCAGACGCTTTCGGTTTCGATCGGGTCGCACCCGGCGGCGGCAAGCGCGGCGGGCAGGTCGCTCGGGAACAGCCCCGCGAGCCGTCCCGCCGTATCGTTCGCGATGCGCTCCAGCCGTTTAAGCATTACAAAGCGCTTCGGCAAGGCACTGTGCGAGCATTGCCGTGCTTTCGATGTCCGCCTGCTTTGCGACGCACGACGGGGAGTGGATATACCGGCACGGCACGCTGACCGCCACGGTCTTTATCCCGCCCGCCGCCTTGTGGATCGCCGCCGCGTCGTTGCCGCCCGCGACGAGCGTTTTGGTCTGGCAGGGGATATTGTTTTTCTCTGCGGTTTCAAACGCCAGCCGGTAAAGGTCGCGGTCATAGACCGTGCCGCGATCCATAAAGCCGACCACCGCACCTTTGCCGAGCGCGCATACGCGCTTGTGCCCTGCAACGTCCGCAAGGTCTGCCGCCGTGGTGCATTCGAGCACAACCGCATAGTCGGGGCGCACCGTGTACGCCGCCGCACCCGCGCCGCGCGTGCCGATCTCCTCCTGCACGGTGAAGCAGCAGGTCAGGTCATACGGCTGGGGCTTTTGCAGCATCTCGAGCAGGATGGCGACGCCCACGCGGTCGTCGAGCGCCTTGGCTTTTACGAAGCCGTCGCCGAATTCGGTATAGTCCGCGCAAAAATAGGCGTTGTCGCCGAGCGCCGCGTACCTCTCCGCTTCTTCGCGCGAGGCGGCGCCGATGTCGATGCAAAGCGCATGCACGTCGGGGAGCTTGTCGCGCTCGTCTTTCGAGAGATGGTGCACCGCCTTGCCGCCGATCACGCCGACTGCGCCGCTTTCCAAGCGCACCGCTTTCCCGAACAGCACGCGCGCGTCGATGCCGCCGACCGTCTCAAAGCGCAGGAAGCCGTCGTCGGTGATATGGGTAATAAGGAGGGCGACCTCATCCATGTGCGCGAACAGCGCGACCTTGTGTTTCGCGCGCTTTGCGCCCTTTTTTTCGACAAGGATATTGCCGAGCGCGTCAACGGTATGCGTTGCGTCTGCGGGGAGGTTTTTGAGCACGAAGTCGCGCACCGCGTCCTCGCGCCCGGAGGCTGCGTCAAGCATGCAAAGCGTTTTCAGCATAGTTCTGTCGCCTCCCGCAAAATAAATTCCGCAAGCAGCCGCGCAGAATTTTCCACATCCGCCGCGCTTACAACTTCCACGCCCGTGTGCATATAGCGAAGCGGCACGGACACGAGCCCCGTGCGCACCCCGCCGGCTGCCGCCGCCATCGCGTCGGCGTTCGTGCCGCTAAGTCCCCCCATAACTTCTACCTGATACGGGATCCCGCAGCGTTCCGCTGTTTTTTGAAACCCGACGCTCACTGCGCGGGAAAGCGACGGTGCAAAGCCCACCATCGGCCCGCCGCCGAGCGCACCGGTCTCCTCTTCCTTTTCGTCGGGCGTTTTCGCAAAGGTCACGTCCACCGCAAGGCAGAGGTCGGCTTCCGCCGAAAATGCAGCTGCGCGCGCCCCGCCCTCGGTCGTTTCCTCCAAGACGGAGAACACCACGGTCAGATCATCCGTGCAGCCCGCCGCTTTGAGCTGTTCGAGCGCTTCGAGCAGCACGCAGAGCCCCGCGCGGTCATCGAGTGCGGGCGCGGATACGCAATCTCCCGCAAGCTGCCGGAATTCGGAACGAAGCGCGATGCGGTCGCCCGCGCACACCTGTTCCTTTGCCTGTTCGGCGGTCATGCCGATGTCTACAAGTATGGTTTCGGGCACTTTCCCCGCGTCATCGCCGGAAAGCAAGTGCGGAGGCGTGCTGGTGATCACGCCGTAAAGCGGCGTTTTGCCGTAAACGGTAACTTCTTCTGCCGCCAAAATCCGGCGGTCGATGCCGCCGCAGGGCGCGGCGCGCAGGAAGCCATCGGGCGTGATCTCCAAAACGATCAGGCCCACCTGATCCATATGCGCGTCGAGCAGGATCTTCCGTTTCCCGCCGCCTTTTACAGTGCAGATCACGCTGCCCAAGGCGTCCGTGCGCACCTCGCCGTATTCTGCGAGCCATTCTTTTGCCGTTTCGGCGATCCCGCGCTCATCGCCGGAAACACCGGGAGCTGCGGTCAGCGTTTGCAAAAGTGCCTTTGTGTTCATTCCTTATCGCCTTCGATCGATCAGATTTCTACGCCGCCCACGGGACGGATGGACAGCACATAGCATGTCCCCGCGCCGAATACGCTCTCCATGGCGGATTTATACGCTTCGAGCAGATCCAGCGGCACGAATGCCTGGATGGTCCCCGCGAAACCGCCGCCGTGCACGCGCCACGCGCCGCGGCCCTCAAGCACCTGCTGCGAAACGGCGAGCGCCAGCGCAACGGGCTGTTCCTGCGGCTTTTTGACGGAAAACACGTTCTGGTTATACATGAACGACGAAAAGCCGCTTTCGCGTATGTACTGCTTGAAGCTCTCAAAATTCCCCGCGCGCAGCGCCGCGACTTCCTTTAACACGCGGGCGTTGTCCGCGTAGAAGTGCATGGCGCGCAAAATCGCACGGTCGCCGACCTTTTTGCGCAAAGAAGGCAGCGCGGCGTAGAAGTCCGCCTCAGGCACTTCGCGCAGGACGGTTTTCCCAAAGCACTGCGCGACGCTTTCCATCTCCTCGCGGATATAAGCGTATTCGTCGGTCAGATCCGAATGGCTGCCCTTCGTATCCACAATGCACAGCGCGTGCGAACACGCGGCAAAGTCGAATTTGACCTCTTCGATGGCGGGATTTTTGGGATCGGCAAAGTCGATCGTTACAAACGACCCCACCGCACACGCGGTCTGATCCATTAAGCCGCAGGGCTTGCCGAAGTATTCGTTCTCGGCGTACTGCGCGATCTTTGCGATGGTCACGGCATCCGCCGCGCCGTCGTTATAAAGCGCGTTGAGCATTACACCCACCAGCACTTCATACGCCGCCGAGGAAGAAAGCCCCGAGCCCGACAGCACCTGCGATACGGTCGCCGCATCAAAGCCGCCGATCTTGTAGCCGTGGTTCAAAAAGCCCCGGCACATCCCGCGCACCAAAGCGGGCGAGTGGCCGCGCTCGTTTTTGTGCACAGACAGATCGGAAAGGTCTACCACATCCATGTCGTAGCCCGCAGATTTGACGCGCACGATGTTTTCGTCGTTTTTCGCCGCAGCGGCTGCCGCGTCAAGGTTGATGCCCGCCGCAAGCACCCTGCCGTGGTTGTGGTCGGTGTGGTTGCCGCCGACCTCCGTGCGCCCCGGCGCGGAGAACAGGCGGACATCGCGGTCTGCGTTATAAAGGGAAGCGAAGGTCTCGGCAAGCGCGGCGTAGCGTGCGCGCTGTTCTTGGACGGCGTCTTCCGTTACATAGACGCGCCGAAGCCTGTCGTCATACGCGCCCGACATAAGCTGTGCTTTCAGTTCCTGTACGTTTGGCATAAATGGGACATCCTTTCTTTCGGCGCGTCAGTGCTCGGCGCCGCTTTCTTTGGGCCTCCCGGCCTCTTTATTTTTGATTTTATCATTATAAAACGCCAGCACACGGTTGACCGCGAGCAGCGAAATGCCAGACACCGCCAAAAGCAGCACGACAGGCAGAATGAACGCCATGGAAAACGGATCGTAAACATGGCGGCCGATGAAGCTGTAGGAGAGCAGCTTCGGCAAAAAGCCGAGCATGGAGATCACAAGATACCGCCGCAGGTCAAACTGCATCGCGCCGTAGACCTGGCTTATGGTGTTGATCGGAAAGCTCACGAGCCGAAAGCCGAACAGCAGCACGCCCTTGGTGCGCGTGTCGGCGTTGTTCAAGATCCGCTCGACATTTTCATACCGCACAAGCAGCTTGTGCAAAAGGCCGCCGCCGAGGTGCTTGCCCCAGAAATATTTGATCGCAGTAAGCAAAAGGTAGCCTGCCGCATTGATGAGAATGGCGATGGGCGTGCGGAACGCCATACCGGCGATGACGCACACGGCGGAGATGGGCAGCGGTATGACGGCCTTTGCCAAAAACAAAAGCAGGATCACCACGACCACAAGCCCGCGGTACGGCAGCGTCGCAACGGCATATTCGAATTCGGCAAGGCGCTGCATCAGGTCGTCATAGCGCGCCAGGAAATCGGGATCCTGAAAGAGCAGCGCCGCGCAGAACAGAGCCACTGCCAAGACCAAAAGCGTTACGCCGAGAAAATCCAGCAGCCGCGAGCGTGTAAGCCGTTTGCGCGCCATGCGCCGCACCTCCTTTTGCCGCAGAGTATACCATTTTAATCTATTCGTATTTTATAACAAATCGGCGGGCAGGTCAATACAGAGTTCAGATGTTAGAAATCAGAGGTCAGAAGCGGGGGCGGTTTGCCGCAAAGCCGAAAATCAGCAGAAACCCGTAGGGACAGCCCTTGCGGCCGGCCGTTTTAGATTTTAGACATTAGATATTAGATGTTAGACGTGGGGCAGGTGGATTTCACGCATTACCGCGGCTGTGTAGAAAAGGAAAAAAGCACCTCTTGTAGGGGCGGGGCTTAAGTGCCCGCCCGCGGACAGAAAGCAGAAATTAGAGATTAGAAGACAGATGCGGTATGGACAGGGTTTCAGCAAAGTTACGGCTTCGCAGAAACAATTTGTTTGCAGCCGTAGGGGCGGGTCTCTGTGCCCGCCCGCAGGAAAGTTGGATTTTGTAATTGGTTACGGCGAAAGACAGAAGCTCAGGTTTCATAACAGACATAAAATCTTTTCTTTCCGCACTCTGCTCGGGCGGGCAC
>JFBN01308364.1_pt1 | contig 20144 bp, 17 predicted proteins | sample 768741 | NCBI WGS metagenome assembly JFBN01 (sample SAMN01983846, study PRJNA193217) | chicken gut metagenome | biome: terrestrial biome; isolation source: ceca of Broiler chicken | host: Gallus gallus | place: United Kingdom: England | collected 2010-09-07
GTTTCGCTGTTTAAGGATATATCCAGGGAGCTTTCGCTCTCTGAGATCGCCGAGAATAGCGACGAGTACAACCGCACGGAATGCCTGCCCTCAGCAGTATGCGCCTCCTATATGCTCTGTGAGAAATACGGCATTGACAACAGCGACATCCATGTGGACAGCGCCAAAGCAATGTGGAACGGAAAAGAAAACAAAGATGTTCGCACGATGCTGACGATGGCGAATGACAGTGTATATTCCATCGGCAAAGACATCTATGTGCAGATGCAGAAGAACAAGGAAAAGGCTGCCAAAGAGCCTGCGAGATAAGGGAGGGACTCTGTATGAAAGAGGAACGATACTATCTTGCCCTTGACGATGATGAACAGAGCATTCTGATCCGTGCCCTAAACGATGAAAAGACCGCTTTGATGCGTCAGGGCAAAGCCGTGGACGCCGTTGACGAACTGATCGTAAAGGTGGGCAAAGCGCCGCTTAAAAAGTTCAAGGTCGTGGAAAGGTCTGCGTGTTATGCAAGGTAAGAACAACAAACAGGCTCTCATTATCCTGTGCGTTATCGGCATCCTACCTATTATATGGCTCGGCTTATGTATCGCTCCGTCTGTAGACGGCGGTCTTGCAGAGATCCTACCCGCTCTTTCAAACGCCATCAATCACCCTTTTGAAATACAGCTTTGTGAGGACAGCCTAAAAACTGTCCTCATTTTGCTTTTGATCTATGGGCTGGTGATCGGCGTGATTTTCTCAAGTTTCAGAAACTACAGACGGGGCGAAGAACACGGCTCTGCAAAATGGGGCAATGCAAACACGGTAAACAAAAAGTACCGTCAAAAGCCGGAAAGCAACAACAAGATTATGACGCAGAATGTCTGCATCGGTCTGAACGCCAGAAAACACCGGCGAAATCTGAATACGCTGGTTTGCGGCGGATCGGGCGCAGGAAAAACCTTCTTTTACGCCAAGCCGAATCTTATGCAATGCAACTGCTCGTTTGTCATAACCGATCCAAAGGGCGAAATTTTGCGTGACTGCGGTGCGCTGTTAAAATCAGAGGGTTACAAGGTACTTGCGTTAGATTTGATCAATATGGAGCAGAGCGACTGCTATAATCCGTTTGTCTATCTGAAAACAGACAATGATGTGCAGCGCCTTGTCACCAATCTTTTCAAAAGCACCACACCGAAAGGCTCTCAGACTAACGATCCGTTTTGGGATACGGCGGCACAGATGCTTTTGCTGGCTCTGATCTTTTATCTGCGTTATGAAGCGCCGGAGGAAGAACAGAACTTTGCTATGGTTATGGAAATGCTGCAAGCCGGAGAGATCGAAGATGAGGAGGAGCAGTCTTTCAGTCCGCTGGATATGCTTTTTTATGAGCTGGAGCGAAACAATCCCGAACACATTGCGCTCAAATATTACCGCTCGTACCATTCCGGCTCTGCAAAGACTTTAAAGTCCATTCAGATCACACTTGCGGCAAGGCTCGAAAAGTTCAATTTGAAAAGCCTCGCGTCCTTAACTTCTGTTGACGAGCTTGACCTCGGTAGTCTTGGTGAGAAAAAAGTGGCTTTGTTTGCCGTTATTCCCGATAACGACACAAGTTTTAACTTCCTGATCTCGATTCTTTACACGCAGCTTTTTCAGCAGTTATTCTACACGGCGGACAGCGTTTACAAAGGCGCATTGCCCGTACCCGTTCATTTTTTAATGGACGAATTTGCCAATATCTCTCTGCCCGACGATTTTGACAAGATCCTTGCCGTTATGCGTTCCCGTGGCGTTTCGGTATCCATCATAATACAGAATATGGCACAGCTCAAAGCGCTGTTTGAAAAGCAATGGGAGTCTATTGTAGGCAACTGCGATGAATTTCTGTATCTCGGCGGCAACGAGCAGAGCACGCACAAATATGTTTCCGAACTCTTGGGCAAGGAAACGATTGACACGAACACCTACGGCAAAAGTATGGGCAGGAACGGCAACTACTCCACAAACTATCAGAACACGGGCAGAGAACTGATGACGCCCGACGAGGTTCGTATGCTTGACAACAAGTATGCCATTCTGTTTATCCGTGGTGAAAGACCGATACTTGATTTTAAGTATGATATTTTTAAGCACCCGAAGTTTAAACAGACGGAGGACGGCGGCGCACAGCCATATATCCACAATGCTGTAGACAAAAACAGCCTGTCGATCTCAATGCTGAACATTTCTGCTGACAAAATTGACGAGATCTCTGTACCCGATTACGGTTATGAGCTCCTGGCAGAGTTTGAACTTGAAAAAGAATTTGAAACGGAGGAAAAAAACAATGAGAAAATTGCTTAAAGCGCACAAAACACCTTTAAGTAAAGCAGAACAAAAAGAAAGCAGAATACTTGCTGTCATCACAGCATTTGTACTCTGCTTTTCGTTTAATATGATCGCCTTTGCGGACGGTGATCCGCTTACAGTCATCAACAACTTATCCACTTTTATTTTTGGTATTATCCGTGCAATCGGTATTATCATCCTCGGCTGGGGTATTGTGCAGGTCGGACTTTCTTTTCAGTCCCACGATCCCTCGCAGAGAGCCAACGGCTTTCTTACCCTTGCCGGCGGTATTGTGATCACCTTTGCAAAGGAAATACTGGATTTGATTGTGGGGTAAAAGTTAAGTCGTATCTAATAGATACGACTTTTACATATATGCTGTTTAAGTTGAGATTATAAGTTCAAATATTAGATAACAATTTTTCAATAACACTTTTAAAGGTTTCATTTTTTAAATTTATATCATCAATTTTATCGATAAGTTTGATAGCTATAGTGATATCCTCTTTCTTTTCAAGTTGGTCACTATTTTCTGTTACTTCTTTCATTGTTCGATTTACAAGCCAAAAGTATATCGAGGCCACAATTTCAACTATTACTCCAGATGTAGTCGAAATCCATCCGATATCTTTATCTGTAAAAAGGCAAACAATTATACCTACAAACAACGTAACTGTGCCTATTATACTCATAACCACTGCAAGTATAAACGAAACTTTTTTCAAATATATATCAAACCGTCTTTTATCATAAAGCTCTTCCATAGTGATTTCAAAATAGCTTCGATTTAGAATCCGAATTGGCTCATTTGCTGTTTTATCGTCTGTATTATTCTGATTTTCATTATCATATTGAACAGTATTATTCTGGTTTGCATTTGTAGTAGCCTTTTCCGTGTCTGTATTCTCTGTTTGTTTTTTTATTTGTCGGAGTAAAAATTCGGCATTTGTATTAATAGAATCTTTATAATCCTTTCTAACTTTATTTACAGTTAAAAGTGCTAATATTACAGATAAAAGTGTCGTTATCAGTACAAGAATGATTTGCGGAGATAGGTTTGTTAAAATATCACTCATATATATTCCCCTTTTTAAAATAATTTTTATTTTACATCCAGCACAAATTTATACAAATTTAAATCTGATAGTTTTTTTATATGTTCTAAACGGCGAGTCGACACCGTTTGAGACTTTTTATATATACAAAACAAAAGGAGTTGATAAGTCATTGGACAAAAAGTACAACATCATTTATGCTGACCCACCGTGGCAATATTACAGAAACGGTGTACAAGGTTCTGCCGAAAAAAATTACCGAACAATGCCGATTGATGACATTTGTGCTTTGCCCGTTTCGGATATTACCGCAGATGATGCGCTTTTATTCATATGGGCAACTTTTCCAAAACTTCCGGAGGTTTTGAAAGTGATAAAAGCCTGGGGTTTTAAATATAAAAGCGTTGCTTTTTTATGGCTCAAACAAAATAAAAGCGGTAAAGGCTGGTTTTACGGTCTCGGATTCTGGACAAGAGGTAACGCAGAGATATGCCTGCTTGCCACAAAAGGTCATCCAAAACGGCAGTCGAAAAGCGTTCATCAATTTATCATTAGTCCGCTGCGAAAACACAGTCAAAAGCCTGATATAACGAGAGATAAAATCATAGAGCTTGCAGGCAATCTGCCGAAAATTGAACTGTTTGCACGGCAGAAAGCAAACGGCTGGGATGTTTGGGGCAACGAGGTGGATTGTGACATTGAACTTATTGCCGAATCGGAAAGGAAAGGTGGTGAGAGAAATGTCCGACAACTGGGTAGTACAAAACCTTGAAAACGCACTTGAGACCTGGAACGAAAAGTTATCGGAAATATGGACGCTGATAACACAGTCCCCGCAGGATTTCAAGGGCGGCACGATATGGCAGGTCATAGTGGATATTAACGGCGCAGTACAGGCAATCGGTTTGGCATTGCTTGTACTTTTTTTCGTTATAGGCGTTGTGAAAACCTGCTCATCGTTCGTGGAAGTCAAGAAACCCGAACACGCTTTGAAACTGTTTGTCCGTTTTGCCATTGCGAAAGCCTTGGTCACATACGGTATGGAGCTGATGCTCGCAATGTTCAGCATTGTGCAGGGTATCATTTCCACCATTATGAACAGCGCCGGCTTGGGTGCAACAAGTGAAACGACTTTGCCCGATGAAATGGTAACGGCTATTGAAAGCTGCGGTTTTTTCGAGAGCATACCGCTCTGGGCGGTCACGCTGATCGGCAGTCTGTTCATCACCGTTTTGTCTTTCATTATGATCCTAACGGTCTACGGCAGATTCTTTAAGCTATATATGTACACAGCGCTTGCGCCGATACCGCTATCGACCTTTGCCGGAGAGCCGACGCAGAATGTGGGCAGATCTTTTATCAAATCGTACTGCGGCGTTCTGCTTGAAGGCGCTGTTATCATACTCGCCTGCATCATATTTTCCCTTTATGCGTCAGCGCCGCCGGAGGTGGATACAACGGCGTCCGCTGTCACTATGGTGTGGAAATATATCGGCGAACTCATATTCAATATGCTCGTTCTGGTCGGAACAGTAAAAATGTCAGACCGCATCATTCACGAAATGATGGGTATGTAATTCAAAGGAGGTCAAATTTATGATGAGTAATAATCCAATAAGAAGTGATGATCCGCAGGCGATTGAGAAATTAACCGAAAAGCTCAATGCCTGTCAGAAATCGCAGGAATATATGAAGGAGGCAAATAAATACTACCGCAAAAACGGTACGATGAAAGGCTTTGCCGACCTTGATGATGAAAAGGCTGAAAAGATTGACGCTAAAATTAAAAACAGCTATTCTTGGGAGCGTCAGCCGTTTCCGCAGTATCACTTGCAGGGGAACAATCAGGAAATTCACAGACTTAAAAAGCGTATCGAAGAACTTACCCGCAACAAAGAGGTCGGCTTTGTCGGCTGGGAATTTGAGGGTGGTACGGCAGAGCCTAATACTGAAATCAATCGCTTGCAGCTATTCTTTGATGAAAAACCGTCAGCCGATCAGAGATCGGAACTGAAACTAAACGGCTTTAAGTGGGCACCGTCAGAACAGGCGTGGCAGAGGCAGCTTAACGAAAACGCTGTTTACGCCGCAAGCCGTATGGTGTTTCTGAAAACCAAAGACGGAAAACTACCGTATCAGATTCAGCCGAAAGCGCCCGCTAAAGACAGTTTGGAAAGGTAGGAACGATATGGATATACAGATCAATAAAGAGTTTCGTGACTACAGCGAAACAATCTATTTCGGGCTGAATATGCGTCAGCTCGTTTTTTCTGCCTGCGCAGTCGGCATAGCCGTCGGCTCATACTTTCTTCTCAAGCCTTATCTGAGTCTGGAAACACTGTCCTGGCTCTGTATTCTGCTTGCCGCACCGTTCGCCGTGCTGGGCTTTGTCAAATACAACGGTATGACGGCGGAAAAGTTCCTATGGGCTTGGATCAAGTCCGAGATATTAACACCGAAACGGCTTGTGTTCAAGGCGGAAGATCAACTGTATAAACAGAGCAAGGAAATCATTAAGCAAAAGGAAAGAGAGGTGTATAAGAATAATGAAAACGCTCAAACTGATGCGTAAGAAAGAAAAGGATAAGTTCGTAGTGCCGAAAGCAGTACAGGATGTCATTCCCATCAAAGCCGTCTTTAAGGACGGCATTTTTGTTGTGGGCAACAATCTGTATTCAAAGACCTTTCGCTTTTCAGATATTAACTACAACATTGCCGGCAACGAGGAAAAGCAGGAACTGATGAAAGGCTATTGGGCAGTTATCAATTCTTTCGGCTCCGGCGTTACCGTTAAACTCACGATCAATAACCACAAGTTTGACAGAGCGGAGTTTGAGAGATCTATCCTGATCCCCTATAAATATGATAAACTCGACAAATTTCGCAAGGAATACAATGAAATGCTGCTCGATAAAGCGGCGCAATCCAACTGTATCGTGCAGGATAAATACTTTACTGTCACGGTCAGCAAAAAGAACATTGAGGACGCAAGAGCGTTTTTCAACCGTGTCGGCAACGATCTTACCGCCCGTCTTTCAAGGATTGAGAGCAAATGCGCACCGCTGAACGCCGAGGAAAAGCTCAGGATATTCCATAATTTCTACCGCAGCGGAGATGAACAGAACTACAATCTTGATTTTGAACTGCTGCAAAAGCAGGGCTGCGATGTTAAGGACTATATCTGTCCGGATTCCATGGACTTTCAGAGCGACTATTTGAAGATCAACGACACTTTTTGCCGTGTGATCTTTCTGCGTAATTACGGCACCTTTGTCAGCGATGACATGGTAGCGGAACTCACATCCATAAACAGAAACCTTATGCTTTCCATTGACTTTATCCCGATACCGACAGATGAGGCAACGAAAGAGGTCGACAAGGTGCTGCTCGGTATTCAGACGGATAAGGCAAACTACAACCGAAAGCAGGTACAAAACAACAACTTTGGTGCTACCAATTATGATTTGGAGCAAAGGGAGGCAGAGATCCTTGAAGTGAAAAACGATATGCGAAACCGTGACCAAAGGCTTTATGAGACCTTAATCACAATGGTGATCACGGCTGACACCAAGCAGGAGCTTGATAATTTGACAGATACAGTCTTTGCTAAAGTCTCGGACGGCAGCACGGCGCAATTCGGCGTTTTGCGCTACCAGCAGCTTGACGGTTTGAATACGGTGCTGCCGTTCGGCGTCAGAAAGATAGACTGCTTCAGAACGCTTACTACCGAATCCCTGGCGGCGTTTATGCCGTTCAATTCACAGGAGGTCAGGCACGAGGGCGGCACCTACTACGGGCAGAACAGTATCAGCGGCAATATGATATTTGTGAACCGCAACAAACTGCTCAACGGCAACTGCATTGTGCTTGGTGTTTCCGGCGGCGGTAAATCTTTCTTCGTCAAAGAGGATTTTACCGCTGTTTTTCTTTCCGATGACAATGCGGATATTGTTATCATTGACCCTGAGCGTGAGTACAATCTGCTTGTTAACGCCTTGGGCGGTGAAGTGATCAACATTTCCGCCAATTCCGAAAACCATATCAACGCTATGGATATGAACAAGGACTATGAAGATGACAAGAATCCGATTGCTACAAAGTCGGAATTCATTATGTCGCTCTGCGAGCAGCTGATCGGCGGCGCAGTCGGTCCGAAGGACAAATCCATTATTGACCGCTGCTGCCGCAGCGTGTATGCCGAATATATCAAAAGCGGGTACAAGGTAGAACCGCCGACTTTAAAAGATTTCAGAGAAGAACTTTTACAACAGAAAGAGATCGAGGCACAGGAACTTGCGCTTGCCATTGAGCTGTTTACGGATGGTTCTTTAAACACTTTTGCGCAGCCCACCAATGTGGATATTCACAAGCGTCTGATCTGTTATGATATTCTTGACCTCGGCGAACAGCTTTTACCTGTCGGTATGCTTGTTGTTTTAGACAGCATACTGAATCGGATCACGGCGAACCGAGCTAAAGGCAGAACGACATATATCTTTATTGATGAGATCTATTTACTGTTTGCACAGAAATACACGGCAGATTTTCTTTACCGTGTGTGGAAACGAGTCAGAAAGTATGGTGCTTTTGCCACGGGTATCACACAGAATGTGGGTGATATGCTGCAAAGCAACACGGCGAGAACGATGCTTGCGAACTCTGAATTCACCGTTATGCTCAATCAGAACGGCAGCGACCGTCTTGACCTTGCTAAACTGCTGGATATTTCAGATAATCAGACCGAGTTTTTTACGAATGTAGACGCAGGGCACGGGCTGATCAAGATCGGCGGGCACTTTATCCCGTTTGCAAACGAGTTCCCGAAGAATACGCAGCTTTACAAACTGATGACTACAAAACCGGGAGAGGCTTAAACACTTTTCTTTTTTGGAGGTACAAAATGAAAAAAGTAATCTATATTATTCTGCTTTTGGCGCTGTCTGTTGTTTTCGCAGGCAGCGCCTATTTGTATATATCCGAGTATTTGCAGGACAAAGAGCAGTTAGACGAACTCGAAAGTATTGCGCAGACCGTCAATGATAATGAACAAAATTCGGACAACAAGTATGCTGAACTCTATGCGCAAAACAACGATTTTATGGGCTGGATTAGAATTGACGGCACAGGCATTGATTATCCCGTCATGCAGTCAAAAGACGATCCAGATTTCTATCTTAAACACAATTTCAGTAAGGAATATTCCCGTTTCGGTATTCCTTATATGCAGGAAAACTGCGGCTTGTCGTCAGACAATATCATTATTTACGGTCACAACATCAAAAGCAAATCTATGTTCAACGAGCTTACCGAGTACAAGGACAAGGATTTCTATACCGCTCACAAGTACATCACCTTTGATACGCTGAATGAGCAGAGGACTTATGAGGTCATCGCTGCATTTAAAACCGTTGCTTATTCGGACAGCGGTTTTCAATACTATGACTTTGTAAATGCAAATACCGTGGAAGAATTTGACGATTATGTTGCAAAATGCAAGGCGCTTTCTTTTTATGACACAGGTGTAACCGCCGAATACGGCGATAAGCTGATTACGCTTTCCACCTGCGAATATTCACAGAAAAACGGCAGACTTGCAGTCGTTGCCAAGCTGATCGAGGTGAGATAATGGCAGACATTAAGATCAAGGAAACCGCCAAAACGGTCATAAAGACTGCCGATAATCTCGGTATCGTTACCGAAAAGATAAAAGACGCCGGAATCAAAACCAAGGAAAACACAAACAAGGCGGAGGAAAACAGATCGGATTCACCCAATCAGTATGCTACGGACAAGGTACAAGAAAAGACAAAATCCGCAGCGGAGACCGCAGTTTATGAATTCAGCAAGCAAGGTAAGAACAGCGTAGTCAAAACAAAAGACAATATCAAAACCGCTAAACTGACTCTTGAAGAAGTACGGGAACGCAGAGCTGCAAAGCAAAAGGAAAATGCTCCTCAAAGCAATACTTCTGTTCATACCGAAAACGCCGTCAAGAAAAATGACAATTTGCAGAAAAACCGTTCAAAAAGTAATGCACCCAAAAAGGCAAACAACGCCATCAAAATAGGGAACCCACAATCCGTAAAAGCAACCGAAAAAACGGCTAAAACAACCGCTAAGGCAGGTCAAAAAGCGGCGCAAGTGAAAAGCATATCGGCAACTAAGAATGCCGAACGGACACGAAAGGCTGCACAGCACATCAAAACGTCTGCGCAAAAAGCAGGAAAAGCGGCCAAAGCCTTTGCAAGGGCTTTAGCAAAAGTAGTCAAGGCAACGATTGCCGCTGCAAAGAGTCTTGTATCAGCCATTATTGCCGGCGGTTGGATAGCAGTTATTGTTATCATACTGCTTTGCCTTGTCGGTGCCGTTGCAGGTTCCTTTTACGGCATATTCTTCTCTACCGAAACATCGGATACGGGTATGAATATTACAAGCGTTATACAGGAAATCAACGCCGAATATGACAGCAGAATAAACGAATTGAAATCTGCCGATACCTATGATAGCGTTGAGATCAACGGCAGTAAGGCAAACTGGAAAGACATTCTCTCCGTTTATTCCGTTAAGGTATCTACGGATCCGAACAACCCACAGGAAACGGCTACGATGGACGAGAACAAGAAATCCATACTCACAGGTATCTTTTGGGATATGAACAGTATCAGTTCCAGCGTGGAAACAAGAACAGAAACGCAGGAGGTCACCACAACAGATGAAACAAGAGAAGAAGTTACCGCACAGCAAGAGGTTCCCTTAAAAGTCCTAACAATCACGATCACCGATAAAACAGCCGAGGATATGGCGAATGAATATGCTTTTGATGATGTGCAGAAAAAATATCTTACTGAGCTGATGAGCAACAGTAACGATAAGTTATGGGCTTCAATCATCTACAATGTCGGCAGCAACACAAGCCGCATAGACATCGGTTCGCTGAATTTTGAAAATGAGACGGCAAACGATACGCAAAAGAAGATCGTTGCAGTAGCCACAAATTCAGAATATTACGGTATTTCCGCAAGCTCCGGCTACTGCCAGGCTTGGGTAGCAGATGTGTACCAGGCTGTTACAGGTTCAAGAGGACACGCCCACTGCGCTTTGTGCGCTGCAGAGCAGTGGGCTGTGTCCGGTGACTGGAGTAAAATTCCTGTAGGCGCTACCGTGTATGGCTATGCCAGCAATCCTTATGGCCATGTCGGCATTTATATCGGCAACGGGCAGGTGGCGCATAACCTTTCCGGCGAGATCGTTATCCAATCTCTTGACAGCTGGGTATCACAGTTTAAGGGCTTTGCTTGGGGATGGGAGAATGAAATGAATTTATTTGTGCTTATATAAAGATTGAAGTTGCATTCTTGTCGAGCTTTAATTTTAATGTGTTTTACGACAGGAAATTAAGTAATAATTGGATAGTTCCCCTAAAAAATGCTAATCCGTATGTTGCTTCAATATTGTTTAATGAATAATCTTCTGTAGGAGGCAATTCTAACAATCCAGATTTGGCTCCCAATCCTTTTTTATTGGAACTTGTGGTTTGTGTTGTACTCGAATTATTTGCCCATCTGATTAAATAACCAGAATCATTAACAGGAGTTTTTTTATAGAATCCATTATGGATGTTATGAAACTGATTGTAATAATAATTCGCAATATTTGAATCGCGTGTAAGGATCATATTTTGCCAACCATGGATATCAATCAGTACATTTTCACCACTGCCAATATTCGAGATTAGTGAGTTGTAAAGTGCTTCTAATTCAGAGGCATTAAGATATTGACCGGACGTGTAATTACGACGGCTTGTATCTACAACAAAATTTCCTGGCCAAGATCGGTTAGCATCGATTCCGTTATATAAACAACGTCCAAAACCATTGTTAGAATAACCGTTTACAATTCCGTCTGGATTATTACATGGATAAACAAATATTGTCCAATTATTCATGATTTGATTTCGTTGTGAAATGCTTAGTTCATCAGATGATGTAAACTGCTCTAAGAAATATTTGGCAATTCGAACGAGCATATCACCGTCACCATGATAATAGTTTCCTGATAACGTACCGTCTTCCCATCCATGTTGCGCAAAAATTAAATAAAGATGATTATTGCCAGTTCCTGACTTGTAATAATATAAAGCCCTCTTTAATTGACTTTCCCCATATTTTATTTTATTCCCAAAGTACAGATAGGAATCGCTTAAGGAAGTTAAATGATTATGCTCTAAATCGCCTATATTTTTAATTTTAGACTTATATATATATCCACTTTTTTTCATGTCACTGCCAGAAATGTAGTATTCAATATAAGTCATGTCAAAAACGGAGTCGTTTGTATCATATGTAATAATATCTTCGCAGTTTACAGCACCGATGCTCGCATATGATTCTGCCGGCCCTCCATAGACCGTGTTTTTATCATAAACGTATCCAGAACTACCATTATTATTGTAGGTATATAAATCATTAAATGTTGCAGGGCGATTATAAGCGGTTACATTGGTATAATCTATATAGCCTCGTTTCCTACCGGAATTGGTATTATATTCAATATAAATATCATTTCCATTTTTAGCCAAAATAGATACAAATTCTTTTTCACCTACAGAGCCGAGTACTTCATATCGGGTTCCAGCACCTGAACTTACATTAGTCTGGCTATTTATGATAGCAACACATGTTGCGAATGGCTTTACCAGATTTGAGCGATTAATATACCCACGTTTTGCACCAGTACTGGTACTATACTCCACATAATATGAATTCCCTTCAGAAAACAGTATGGTTACGCCTTCTAGTTTTGAAATGCTGCCATATCCGCTTACAGAATAGGTCGCATCGTCGCAACTATTAATGTTAATTGAAGTTGATGCATAAGCGTAGCCACCGTAATAATTATCTGTTGGAATTTTATCAGAATCGGATGTTATTACATTGGAAATCATTACAAATCCCACTTTTTTAGTGTTTGTGGAACCTACTTCATATCGTATTCTATACCAATCCCATTCTTTCGATAGGATTTCGACGCTTTCAAGTAAATTTACACTGCCAATTGTAGTGTAATAACTATCACTGGGACCCGCTTGTACAACACAATTTGATTTCATTCGTCCTGTCCCGGCAGCACCGACCATGGCTAAGGCAATTTTATTATAGCCCATAGTTTCAGATACTTTTTTTATAATCATATCATTTAAAATGGGATTATATGATGTAGCCGCAGGTTTTTCAGTAATAGCCAAAATCTCGTTGTTCACTATAGAGAACTGATTGGTAATGCAATAAGCATTAATACGAATAATATAAGCATTTTCCTTTTTTTGTACTTCCACAAAATTAGAATTGTCAAAAGAATCGCATATTTCGAATACTAAAATATTATTTTTTGAATTTGATATTAAAAACGAGTCTAGTTCCGTTTGATCTGTGGTTTCAAGTATGACGATTTTATTATTTCCAGATAAAGAATACTGGCAATTTCCGTTAGCATTTAAATAATTAATAATGCTTTTCGAATAACTTGACAAAATATAGAGACCGTTACCACTGGTAAAGATTTCAGAATCCGTCAATAAATTGTAAAGTTTGTCATCTCTTGTAGACATTTATTTTTCCTCCTAACTTTAATCCGAAGTGTAATTTAATGCATATATTGTTGATGAGTTAGCATCTATAATGACTTCCATTGAGGCAAGGTCATTTCTTGCATCGGAAACAATTATATCATAACACCATGTCATGTCTTTTCGATGCCCTATGGAATTTGGTGTAATCATAGAATATAGACCTGAGATTTTTTGCAAGTTTGGCATAAACTGCAAGGAGCAAGATTCAATTTTTGAAAAATTGTGCTTTTGATTATCAAAATTAGTATATATATCTTTTGATAATTCATGTATAACAAGTTCTTTTGCTTTGTCCTCCGTTAGTTTAATATTTTGTATTTTAGAAATTTCCCAAAAATCTCCTAAAGTCGTTTCTCCTGATTGCGAATTAAGAATCAATTCACGATTAGAATCAGGTGTAGCAATTACCAGGTGAGAGGCATCTTTTACATAAACGGGAATAGCAAAATGATCATAAAGCACGCTCATTTTTATATTGTTGATTCTTCCGCCTGAAATCTCACTATATGATAGCAAGTATAAGCAATTGTCGTTTTTGCTAGAAACTAATAATGACTTCCCAATTAAAGACATAGTAAATGGAGGCACTAATCCAGATTGTATCACTTGACTCTCTTGATCATAGATGGATAATTTGTATATTATGCTCAAATTTCCTTTATCGTCTTTTCCTTTATAGAACGTTATAATACCGCCTTCTTCGGATACAGTATTATTGACCTCAAAATTTATACTGTTGGAAAAGCTTGTTGCTTCGGCTTTTGCTGGGAATTCATTAGATACATTAGTGGGAACTGGGCTATGATAATTACCCCATATATATTCCGTTCCATCATCGGTTTTTGCGGTTACAACCATATTATCTGTAACAACAAATGCTATACAATTTTTTAGTGCGCAAAACGGAGAACTTACAATATCTTGTAATTGTTCTGGTTCACCACTACCGGTGTGGCCGTTACCAATTTGATTAAAAGAGTTATCCCCGCAAAGATACAGATTACCTTGTTGATCAATCCAGGCAACAGAATATCCGAATGCTTTTACAAATTGTATGTTTTCTGCTATTTTTTGTGGTTCACTAATAGCTTCTTCAATTTTGGTGCTTTGTCCATGTCTACTTTCGCCCAAAAACCAAAGCGTATTATCATTTTTTATTGCCACCACAAAATTGTTGCTTAAAGAAAAGTATTTGCAATTTGTGTATAACAAGACAGGTTCATCAATCAAGTTGTCGCTGTTCTGATCATAAAAAATATTACTGCTTGATTTTCCCAGACCATATATATTGCCGTCATATGTTAAATATAATACGGCATTATCATTCGCTTCTACATGTTGAACATTTTCGGCAATCTTATTCCATTTTTCAGAAAATGTGTTTTGGGTATGCCCAGAGGCGAAAAATACATTTTCGCCTCTGGCGTAGAGATCTTTCTCAATAATCTTATATTCTGATTTCGAGGTGATAGACCAGTCATTATAAGCAACTTCCACCGTAACATTTTCTGAAGTGGTTTCAGTAGGGGAGGTCTCCAGCTGGCCTCCATTATTTTTTTCGGTTTGCGCAGCACAGCCGGAAACCATTGCGAACAACATTATGATTGTCATTATTTTATAAATTGCCTTGTTCACAGTTATCCCCTTTCGAGTCAATTCTTAAAAATTAACCCCATGTTCCATACATGGAAATTGTTGACGGCATTGCGCCATCGTTAAGGCCGGTATCAACGAATCCATAAGTATAACCTTTTCCGGTTACTTTTACCCATTCATTTGTGGAACGTTTTTCGACATAATTTATAGCTTTCCACTCTGGATGTGAATCACCAGATAGACTGGTTTTACAAGCTACGCGAGCGCCAGTATAAACAGTTCCCCAGTATGATCCATCGCCATAATAAACCTTTTCTGTTCTTCTGAATTTAAATGTTATATACTTTGTACCATCAATTGTAACAGTACCATATGGATACTCTTCGCATCCAGTAAGGGCAGTCATTTTACATTCATTTAAAAATCCCCATTTCAAATTTCCTCTTCCATCATTAAAGATTATACGATTAAAAACGAGGTCACCGCCATAATCTCTAAAAAAGCCAAAAGCCTCATTTACACCAATGGAACCAATACGTTTATTATTTCCATCAACTACATCATATTTGATTCCACTCTTGTTAATACAAAATTTATTTGACATTTTAATTCTCCTTTTAATTTACTAACATTTTGTTAGATAGGTTTAAGATTGATGTTGTGTTTTCAAATACTGATCAACTTAAATGTAATTCTTTTCATTAAATAATTCAATATAAAAATCAAAACAGGTATATAATATTGTCATTTTAGGTAAAAGATAGCACTTATACTGTTGATTATAAAAACGATAACATATTGGTATCATAATAGTACTTGTTTAGAAAATAAAAAGCCAAAACACACGAAGCAAAATTTATAATAAATGTTTACGAATATTGTCTATTGTTAGCCCAATTTGTCCTAAACAAGATAGTTGCTTTATAATTGCTTTTTGTGGTGAGTTTTAAAATTTCTTGCGTTATGATAGATTTAAATCTATTAAATTTGGCATAAAAAAACTGAGGCTATGCAAAAACATAGCCTCAGTATAAGCACAGTAGTGTGAACAATTAACCACTTGCAACTAAGATGCAGGTGTAGTAAGTAATATGCGTCATTTGATCCGAAACAGCAACAGTTATTTCAGTAGCATCTGTATATATCCTTTTTGTATTTGATTTTTGCCAGGTTTTACCTCCATCAAAGCTGTAAGAGCCAATACCGGAGCCCCAGTCAGATGCTATAATTTCTAAAGTATAAGAGCCGTCATTATGGTCAGTTACAAATACATCGCTAATGCCAGGCCATGTATTATCAATAAAAATCGGAATATAGCCGGCACAGGTGATATTTCCGGCTTTGTCACGGATATAAACCCATACGCTCCATGAACGATATACAGTAGTATAATTTTCTGCCTGCCAATGATAATCATATTGTTCCGTTGAGAAGGAATACGCTTCATCTGCCAATCCCGTTTCGTTGTCATAAGCCCCATTGACAGTAATGGTAACTGGCCTAAATGTCCATTCATTACCATTACTGGTTGTGATACTTTCAAAGGTAGGACCGGTTATGTCCTGCGCATAGCAGGTCAGCATGCCGCCACTTAAGGCCATGACAAATGCTAGTAGCGGGGTAAACAGTTTGATTATTTTGTGATTCGTAAAATAACTCCTTTCGTTGAGTATGATTATTCCTCTGTGCATATTTCAATTTGGATCGGGTAAGCACAATCCGTCTGTTGCATGGATGGAATATCGGTCGCATAAATATCTTTTGCATCGATCGTGCCCTTTGGGTACTGTGGCAAGATAAAAATACCCTGTGTGAAAAATTCCGTGTTGCTTTTGATCCGCCGCAAACCACTTGCAGACAGCTGAAAAGACTGTAGGGTACCGTTTTGAATACTGTCATAATAGGCAGTGCTGGGTTCGTCACCGATATTCGGCTTGGTATCTACATACACGGTGTAATACAGCGGCGCCTTTTTTACATGAGAGAATACCTCGTCCTCATGTTCGCAAAGCAACTTAATTTCGGACAGAGTCTGCGCCAAATCTTTTACGCCCCAGTTTTCCAGCGGGTCTGTTTTATGCACGGCATATTTTTCATAAGATGGCGACTCATAAAAAGGCTTATCCTCGTCCACATGATCCCAGGCGAAGATAATGGGGCCGAGCGGTGTGATAATGACCTCTGCTGCGCCCAGAAACCAGTAATCATTGTAGTCTTTTCTGCCTTTGTAAATATAGAGCGGGATATCCAACTTGCGCAGCTGGCCGTTTGCTGTAAATTCACTGTTGTCTGTAAAATCCCTGTGCGGACTGGAACCGATAACACCGTCCTGCGCTGTGCAGCTGCTGCGGATCTTCTGATCGACGGCGTCAAAGTCGATTTCTGGTATTGCATATGGGATGTCCGCTTCGCTGATCTCTTCAAAAGCGGCGCGGTTACCCTGGCCGGATAGGGAGATCGCATAGGCATGTTGATACGCAGGGTTTTCCGGTCTGCTGTCGCCAAGGTACTCACGTTCTGTCCGCACAAAAAGGGCCGTGTCGTCCCACCAAAGCCGGTCTGTGACCTTGTCTATGCCGTAGATCGTTGTACTCCATCTAAGCGGCGTGTAGTCGGACCTGTCTTTTGCAATATACGGCAGTGCAAGCGAATAACAGTTTAGCGTATAGTCGTATTTGCGGACACGGTAGCCGTTTGCATCGGTGCTTTCCTGATTCGCAGCTGTTTCCCAGGTGTAAAATTGGCCGTATTTCTGACTGATCGCAAATTGTTCCAGACTTGGCACATCGGCAATAAACCTGGGTTTCTCTTCAGAGCAGTCAAAAAGTCCCAAGCGTTTATTGCCTTCCTGCGTATCTGGCACCGAGTTCGTCCCGTCCGTTGTGTCTTCTGCATCTTCGCTTGTCTCCGGCTCTGGTTCATTTGAGTCTTCGTAGCCGGAATAGATTTTATAACTGTCCCATTCAAACCAAACCGAGCCGACCGGCACATAGGCGCTTGTGTCGGGCACCGCGTCTGTTTGTGCGTCTGTATTGCCCGTGCAGGCGCAAAGGGAAACAGCTATTATAATGACCGCAAGTGAGACTCGAAGAATCTTCTGCATGATATCCCGCTCCTTTTGAATATTTTATAAATCAGACAATGACACGGTTTTCCGGATCTGTGCCGATTTCGTATCCCATATCTAAAAAGCCATAGTCATTGCCAGCCAAATCTGTCCAGGTCTCACTACCGGGCAGTTTCTTTTTTTCTATAAGCAATGTGTACGGATAACTATTGCCCGCACTAGCTTTACCGTTACCAGGACCGTAAGTCGCAATTTTCGAGCCTTTAGGAAGCGTATCCGTACTAGTTCCGACTCTATTTAGATACGTCAAATTTTGTGTAGTTTCAAACACATAGTAATTATCTGCATTATATGAATTGTCTATCAGTTGATAATTTCCGGAATTGTCTTTTTGAAATTTTGTAAACATAAAATCGCGATCCCAATCACCAGATAACTGGCGAATATTGATATAGCCGCCGTTAAAATTGCCATCTTTGTCTCTAAAATATACATAACGTACGATATCTTTAAGAGGATCAGATTCAGAAAGAGGTTTTAGCAAATTATAAAAGCTAAATTTTGGAATTGTTCCTAACTGAAATCCTCCAGGGGTATTACCCGTGCGATATGTAAATACAGGGATATCCATATTACAATTATTAACGCAGACGTTTCCATTTGTACTGAATTTTGCACATCCATGTTCGTCCATATCATCAATGTTAAATCCTGAGTATCTGCCGGAATATGCATCTCGGTCTATAGCAAAGGACAAATTTTCACTGGTTTCCTGTATTTGATCAAAAGCCCAGTTATCTGGCAGAGGATATCCCATATTGCCGCTGTAGCCTCTTGACATATCGCTGACGAAACTGCTACAAGCCAAGTTTTCATTGCTTACAAGAATACAAGTGTTTCTGGCAGAATAAATTCCAATTCTATATTTTGTAAGAGTTGTGGGAATTTCGCAATCATTTATGCCTTGAAAATATGGAATAATCATATTTTTAACTTGAGATTCCATAAAGTCATAATCTACTGCGAAATAAATGATTTCTCCACTTGGTACGCCAAAACCGTCAGCAACGGCAAAGGCTGTTTCTGCATCTTTTTTCCCTTGCTCATAAGTAAAGTATTCAGATAAATCAGCATGGCCTTCAGCATAATATTCACGCGAATCCTGATAGATTAGGAAAAGATTCATAAAATTCTTTTTAAATAATTTGATTTCAGAGTACAATAAATTCTTTCTAACGCGCTTATTTCCGGAAACAATACTACCCGTTAAATACCTACCTACATAACGGTAGCCTTTAGAATGCAACTCATCTAACTTTTCTTTAGTTAAACAGGTAGCACAATCGCAGGCTTTTACGGAGCGATCTGGATTGCCCGTGCTAGTTAGCAACGCCATCCATGTATCCATGTCGACTGTACTGTTCCCGGCAGAGCTGATTTGATAGAACTCTTTAAATTCTATTATTGCATTTTGCGTTTGTGCATCAAAATCACCATCGAAATTACCGGGATCATATCGACTTGTTGTCAACATTCCATTATATTCAATGACATTACAATACAAAGCGAATTGGATTATTTTTTTTAGCCCGATTTCTCCAACAGTAGAAGATGATATATCTATTAATCCAGCTTTGGTGCCTTCACCAAACCACCCATTAGCTACACCGGGATTCATCCCTTCCTCTGCCTGTAATGCATAAATGAGTGCTTCGTTGGTAGAACGTGAATAAATGCCATCACAAGGTCTAATGCCAACGTAATCCAAATATGCTCGGTTTAAATATTGCTGAATTTCTCTGACTTTGGGAGAACCCTTACTTACTCTTTGATAATATTCTGTATTTAATACAGCCTGCATAACTGTAGGTGTAGCATTTTCTGATCTCTGACTGTCTGATAATCCCGCGTCAACTTGTAAACTCAAAATTGCATTTGATGTATTTACGTTAAATACACCAGTTACATCGCCAGGATTATAACCTTTGCAAAACAGACCATGTTGTAGGATTTTGACAATATTTCCGTTATCATTTATCATAAGTGTGGGGCAGGCTGCTAAGGTCTGTTCGCCAAAAATGCCAGTTACAGGCAGTTGGTGCCCAAGGTTATTGAGCTCAATTTGCAGTGCTTCAACCAGTGCCATAAGTGTCACGGTACCAGTTACACCTGTTTCCTCAATTTTATCAAAGTTTGGATTGTTACCATACGTGGTATTTAACCATTTTTGTGCGTCTAAAACTTTTTGATCCATAAAAATACTCCTTTAAAGATTTAAAATGGTTTTAATAATTTGACTTGGTTTGGAGTGTGTATACTCCTCCTATTTTCAAATACTGATCGATTTTAAATTACGACATTTTTTTGATGGATTCAATAGCAAAATCAAAACAAGTATATAAATTTGTCATTTTAGGTAAAAAATGGGCAACGACTTAGTCGTTGCCTATTTTTTATTTATGGCTATGTCACAACAAACAGT
>JFBN01010898.1_pt1 | contig 19935 bp, 15 predicted proteins | sample 768741 | NCBI WGS metagenome assembly JFBN01 (sample SAMN01983846, study PRJNA193217) | chicken gut metagenome | biome: terrestrial biome; isolation source: ceca of Broiler chicken | host: Gallus gallus | place: United Kingdom: England | collected 2010-09-07
GGACAATACAGCATGATGGGGGCTGCCGTACTGGCCGCCCGGGCGGCGCTGCACAGCGGTGCCGGACTGGTATCGGTTCACTCGCCCCGCTGCGCCAATCTCATTCTGCAAACCGCCGTACCCGAAGCGATATTCTCGCCCGACAAAGGCGAGGAACACATCGAGGAGATTCCGGCACACCCCCGCTACACTGCTCTGGCCATAGGCCCGGGCATGGGTTGCAACGCCACCTCGGTATCGGCCCTCATGCACCTGCTCAAAGAGTTGAAGCAACCGCTCGTGCTCGATGCCGACGCCCTCAACTGCATAGCCCAGGAACAGAGCATCTTGCGATACCTGCCCTCGCGCACCATACTCACCCCGCACAGCCATGAGCTGGAACGCATGTTCGGCCCCATGAACGACGATGCCGCCCGGCTGAAATGTGCCACCCACGTAGCTACCAAGTACGACATCATCGTCGTGTTGAAGGGTGCCCACACCGCCGTCGCCCTACCCGACGGCTCGGTACATTTCAACTCGACGGGGAACCCCGGCATGGCTACGGCAGGCAGCGGCGACGTGCTCACGGGCATCATCGGCTCGCTGCTGGCCCAGGGCTATCCCCCCGAAGAGGCGGCCATCATCGGAGTCTTCCTGCACGGGACTGCCGGCGACATCGCCTCGCAGGAAGAGGGCGAGGAGTATGTTACCGCCGGCGACATCGTAACGCATCTGGGACAGGCCTTCAAACAGATAAAAGCCAACCGAATATAACAGAATGTAAAAACATTTTATATCTTTGCATAAATCGAGCGCCCGGGGAGAGGCGAGAAGAGAGTTGCAAGACTCCTTGCCAATCTCCTCCACGGTACCGCCAGAGCCCTCGGTATAACCCGTAAAACCAACAGGAATCTTATGAAATACGCCTTCTTATCCCTCTGTCTGCTCTTAACGACGAGTGCAGGATTCGCCCAGGAGACGAAAAGACTCACCGCCGATAAACATAACGAGTATGGACTCGTATTCTCCCTGCCGCAAACGCACCTCGACCTCGAAGTCGTAGCCACCAAAACCACCCGCAAGGCCGGGCCCTACTACCAGTATGCCGAGAAATACCTGGGCATACCGGGTGCCATCACCCAAGACTCCGAGGAGTGGAGCCTCACATCGGTCAAGGTCAACCCCTACGGTGTGCCCGACCCCGACGAGGAATACCTCATGCAGTTCAAAGCCGGCAGCAACGGCTATATCGTGCTCGACGAGAACGGACTCCTGCTCTCGATCAACACCGAGCCGGCGGTCGATTCGATTGCACCCACGGCTCCGAAAGTCAAAACGAAATCGCCCCTCGACAATAACGATTATGCCAAGGTCTACTCCGAAGAGCTGCTCATGTCGGCCTCGACCGCCAAGATGGCCGAGGTGGCAGCCAAGCAACTCTACCGCATACGCGAAAGCCGGCTGAACCTGGTGACCGGCGAGGTCGATGAACTGCCGGCCGACGGCGAATCGTTCAAGCTAGTCATTCAACAGCTCGACGAGCAAGAGGCTGCCCTCACGGCCCTCTTCATGGGTACGACCCAGACCGAGACGGTGGTGAAACACATCGACTACCTGCCCATCGCCGAGTCGACCAACGAGGTGGTGTTCCGCATCTCCGACCTTTATGGCGTGGTCAGTGCCGACAACCTGAGCGGAGCCCCCATCTACCTCACCCTCAAAATTACCGAGGAGGGGCAACTCCCCGTCGACAACAAGGGCAATGTGAAGAAGATGCCCAAGAATGCCGTACCCTACGCCATTCCCGGGAAGGCCGAGGTGACCCTCACCGACGGCAAAAAGACTCTCTTCAAGGGCGAGCTCCCCGTGGCCCAGTTCGGTGTCATCTTCGGGCTCGACCCCTCGCTCTTTACCGACAAGAAGAACCCCTCTTGCGTCACCTTCTATCCCCAAACCGGGGCTATCCGTCAATTAGGCAAATAAAGGGCTCTATGCTGTTACCCTACATGAATAGCGGAGTGGTCGAAGCGGGCTGCGACGAGGCCGGTCGCGGCTGTCTGGCCGGGGCCGTCTATGCGGCTGCGGTCATCTTGCCGCCCGACTTCCGCAACGAACTGCTCAACGACTCGAAACAGCTCTCCGAAAAACAGCGCTACGCCCTGCGTCCCCTCATCGAAGAGGCGGCACTGGCCTGGGCCGTAGGCGTCGTCACCCCCCAGGAAATCGACCGCATCAACATTCTCAACGCCTCGTTCCTGGCCATGCACCGGGCTATCGAGCAGCTCACGGTTACCCCCCAACACCTGCTCATCGACGGTAACCGCTTCAAACCCTACCCCGATATCGCCCACACCTGCGTGGTGAAAGGCGACGGCAAATACGAAGCCATCGCGGCAGCCTCTATCCTGGCCAAGACCTACCGCGACGACTACATGAACGAACTGCACGAAAAATACCCCATGTATGACTGGAAGTCAAACAAGGGGTATCCTACTAAGGCTCATCGGGCGGCCATTGCCCACTACGGGCCGTCGCCCTATCATCGTCTATCGTTTCAGTTGCTCGAACGACAACTCTCTATTTTCTAACCTCCGAAGCCGCGGGTGCAAACAACCACCGGTCGAGCACGTGGTAAAAGGGACTCACGACATGCACGATAGGCCCTACGAGCAGGGCCGAAACCACGGTACCCAGTCCTACGCCGGTAATGGCCGATGAGAAAAGGAGAACCGACTTTGGTTAAAAACGAAACAGTTGTTACCTTTGCAGAAAAACAGAGATGAAAATTGCTCTTTTCGACACCCTGCACAAGATACCTCAAACCGGAGCATTCGGCAACGGGAAAGGGTTTTCGAGCAACGACAGCCTGGTTATTGCAGAGGGGTTCTTCTTTATTTTCGTCAAAAATGGAACAGCTTTTCTCTCTGATACCCATCGATGTTATCGCATAAAAAAAGAGACACTGATTGTTCTCACACCCAGCCTGAAAGCCACAATCCACGAAATGGACAGAGACTTTGAGTTTACCTGCGTATACATCACCCCCGAATATTTCGACCGGAAACCTGCCGGGCAACCCCTCTATAACCAGCTGGCCGAGTTTATACGCAGAGACCGGCTCCCCGCCTTGCCTCTGAAACCCGACAAGAGCCGCTACCTGCAACAGACCTTTGCCCTCTTCGACCACGAACTGCGAGAGTTCAAGCTCTATGCCAACGGCATCATACACCACCTGTGCAGCCTCCTGATGCTGCAAACGGCCGACATCTTCGTCGAATACAACCGCTACACGCCTGTCTACGTCAAACGGTCGGGCGAGATATACCGCAAGTTCAGGAAACTGCTGGTCAAGAACTACCGACAGCACCACGACATAGCCTTCTATGCCGACGAACTGAACATCTCGACCACCTACCTCTCCCGCATCGTGAAGCACAGCACCGGCAATACCGTGCGGTTTCACATCTCGGAACTCCTCTCGGCCGATGCCCGCCACCTGCTCGAATGTACCGACCTCGATATTAAAGAGATTGCCTCTCAACTGGGATTCTCGGACCAGTCGGTGTTCGGCAAGTTCTTTGTCAAAAAGACAGGATTGTCTCCCCTTAAATTCAGATTAAAAAAAGAGCGGGCAATCGCCCGCTGAAATCAAGCGCGACAAGCGCTCTCTATCTGCACTCTTACAAAGCCAAGGGTGGAAAAAACGAAGAGGCCGTGACACGGAGGACACGAACCTCTTCGCCCCTTGCAACCTCTCGGTTGTTTCTGTTAATTCTTTACAATCTTCTTCACTTCCGAGACACCCTCGCCGGTAATCATTTTCAGGTAATAGATACCTGCCGGACAGGCCGTCATGTCAATCGACGTGACAGGGCCCGAGACATAAACCCGTTGCCCGGCACAGTTGTACAGCTCGATTTGCGAAAGTCCGTCGCCATCGATATGCAGGATTCCACTCACCGGGTTGGGATAAGCTCTTACCGCAGCCGGTCTTACCACCTGGGTCATACCCGAAGTCACATCGGTAAAGAGCAGTTTCACATCAGGCCACAACGTCCCGGCCGAGTAACCGAGGGGAACGGCTTCGGGATCGAGAACCTCGCTGTCGTCGAAGGTCGAAGTGTAACGCGAACGTTTCGGGTCGGTCGTCGCTCCATAGGTACCTCTGAAATTCACGTCATACGAGGTTGAACCTGCACTGCGCTTGTACACCAGCACAACCAGATTGCCACCCTTGTAATTATAGGGAGTCGACAAGGGGAATATCCACTCGCTGTCGTCGGTAGCAATCGAGGTGGTTCCATCGTAAACGAGGGTCATTTCACTGGCCGGGATAGAGGTCTCTTCCAGATTTTCCAGCTCGGTCTCGGCCACCCATATCTGCACGGGTACGTTTGCATAGGCCGTACCTACCGACACGAGCGGGTAGGTCAACGACTTCAACTGGCCACCGGGAATACCTATTTCGTCTTTGTAATAAATCGTTTCGCTGAGCGACTCACCCGACATGAACGAAACCGGTGTCACCAGGACACTCTCACTGTGGTCACCCACGGATACGAACTGGCTACCCTCTGCGAGTACCGAAATCGACAAAGTGGCCGAACGGTTGTTGTCGGCATCGTTGTCGGCGGCATATTCCACCTCGGCATAAATCTGATAATCGCCGGCCTCGGTCGGGGTGAAGGTCAGGGTAAACTCGACCGATTGCATCGACTCGATGTCGACACCCGGTTTCTCACCCAGAAGATTCCCGGCACCATCGAAGAGCTTCACCACATAATCGGCAGCCGCCACGGCGTTGATACCCTTGTTCATCACTTGGAATGTATAGGAGGCTTCGGACTGGGCTGCCGGATAGAGATCGCCTTCGAGACTGCCGCCCACCAGGTCGTTCTGCTTCTTGTCGGTAACTGTCACATCGGCTTCCCACCCCTCATAGCGGCTCATGATGTCCGACACGAAGACAAAGGTGAGCGCACCGTCGTCACTGGTCGACTCGATCGATTCCAGCTCGGAGGGTAACGAAGAGGAGGTGTATTGACCTATCGCGGGCGACTCGACACTGGCGCCGTTGAAAATATAGAGGTAATCGCCCCACGTATCGGTTTCAAAACTCTTAAAGGCCACATGTACCAGTCCGTCGGGATTCTCGGGACGAATGGTCAACGTATCGTTGCGCGAATTGGGGTAATAGGCATCGGGACCCGACACGTCGTAGAACTTGTATGTCTTTCCCGACTCGATAACCACCTCGTCGGTAACCATGAGAATCCAGTCGGCCGGCTTCACGATGATGGGATCGGCCGAGACTTCGGTTCCCTTACCCACATTGTTCTCGGCATAAATCGAATAGGTATAGGTGCCAAATCCCGGGGTATCGGCGTATGTCGTGGCCGAGGCCGGCTGAGCGATGGTTTCGGAGGTCGTACCGTCGGAGCGGGTAATGACATAGCCGGTGATGCTGGCCGGGTCGAACGTACCGCCATATTTGCCGACTTCGGGAGCCTTCCAGCTTAACAAGGCCTGGCTGTCGCCCTGTGTCACGGTGAAATCGACTACGGCACCCGGGGCATCGTCGCCTACATATACCTGCAAGTCGTCACTGTCGACACCCCCGTCGCCCTGTGCATTGACAGGTACCAGACGATAGCTGTACAATCCGTCGGACAGATTGGTATCGGTATACTCCATCGAGGCACCTATCTGGTCGTTTCCGGCAGTTACGGTAGTCACCAGTTCGTTATTCCGATAGACTTTTACCCCCGTCAACTGGGTCAACGGATTACCCTGTGCATCGATAGCCGGGTTTTTCCAGGCCAAACGCACACTCGTGCCCTGGGGCTCCACACTGCGCTCGGTCACCCGATCGGGGGCTCCGGCCGCTACATGAATATAGGGGATAAATATACTGTTCAAACTCTCGTCGCCCAGTTCACCCACGGCACCTATGGCCGTAGCCTTCCCGGTTGTGACATCGACCGTGTAAAGCGTGTAGTCGCCATTGTTCAGCCAGTACAGTACACCACTGTTGCGATCGAAATCCATACTTTGGGTAAAGGCGGCATCGACACCGGTCGAGCCCACCAGCGTACAAGCGGCTGTGGCCTTATCGATGATATAGAGGTTGTCGCTGGTCGAGATACCGTACATCGTTCCCTCTACATCGCACGCCAAGGCCAGGATATAGACGGCCGTCTCCCCTTCCAGGAAAGTACCTACCTGCGTCGTCTCGCCCGTGTGCATATCGAGAATCATCAGTTCCTCGGCATTGTTGCTCACCCCATACATGGTCGAGGTGGCATAGTCGTAGGTCATCTCGACCAGATGATCCCCCTTGGTCGAAACAAGGGTACGGGTTCCGTCGTTCAAATCGATGGTATAGAGACCTTCGAGTGCCGACTGGGTACCGGCCTGCGTTACCTGGGCATACCACTTGTAATTGTAATAGGTCCCGGCATAGACCGAACCGAGCCGGGACTGGTCGGCAATAAGTTCTACCTGAGAGGGATCGGCCGACGAAAACTTGACCGGCCCTTTCTTGACACTCGTGGGATTGCTCTCCTGCCAGGTGCGATAGGCATAAATGGTAGTTTGTGCCTCTACCAGAAAAATGGAGAGGAGAGAAAAAAGAAACAGGGAGTAAATCTTCTTCATAGGTAATAAAAGATTAGTTATACGGCCTTATTTGTTTTAATTCATTACAAAATTACAAATAAAAACAAACAACATTAAGAGAATCGCATTACATTCTCATATTTTATTACAATCTATGAATCAACCGTTTAAAAGAAAAAAGCGTTACTTTCGTCCCCCCGGTTACAACTTAACGGTCTGGAAAAGCGAGTCGATGGTAATGTATCGACGCATCTTGTCGTTCACCCGCTTGCGCAACACTCGAATGGCCGACATCGATACACACCGACAGGCGGCACACTCCTTGGTTCCTAACCCCAGCGAGCTTAAACAGAAGAAATAAAACTCCTCATCGGAGAATGAAAAATAGGTCACCAACAGCCGATGCAACAGGGCATACTCCTTCCGCAACGACTCAAACAGACTGTCGCGCAGAGCCGGGGATAGGAATACCGTTCCCCCCTTGATAAAAGCCACGGTTTGTTTATAAATATCCGACTTGACAAACCGCTTGTTCCTTTGCTCCGTAATAGCGTGAATCTGCTCCACAATCTCCCGCTGCAACGACTCGCTCTTTTTCTCCATCTCCAAGGGAGTCTCGGGAGCTTTCCCCGTTGCCCCAGGTACAGGAACCACAACCTCCGGGTCGGGTCGGCGCACCGCATTCCTCCGTCTGAAATAGAACAGCAGCGTAACCCCTATCAACCCAACGACCATCGCCACACCTATCCCACCCAACCACAGAAAGGTGTGAATCTTGCGGGCATATTCCAGGTCCATGTTGTGTATGAGTTCACTATAAAAAGCCGTATTGACCTTGGCCGGTTTCATGATTTTCAAAATGGAATCGTTCAACTGGGTATATCGATTCAGACAGGAACTGTCGCCGGTCATCTCATACAGAGTCTCATAAGCCGATGCCCGAGTATAGATATAACTACTGTTAGCCGCTTTGCGGGTATACCAGAGCGCCGAGTCGAGTTGTCCCGACGCATAAAAAATATTCCCCTTCACCAGGCAACTCTTATAATACGACACCTCATCGGGCGACAAGGTCTCCAACTCGGCACTGTATTTCATGGCCGAAACATAATCGCCCGTCATGAGAAAATAATAGGCCAATGCGTTTTTCGCCTTGAACAGCTCTTCCTTATCACGAATATCGGGTATCAGTTTCACGGTTTGCAGCAGAGACGTGTCGAGCACCCCACCTTTATCGACACAATAGCATTTCCACAGTCCTCGATACGATTCGGAGAGTTGCGACTTCTCGGACAACTGCGCATTATAGGCAATCGCCTTCTCAAACATTTTCTCGGCCTCCTTGTTGATTTCGCTCTTGAAAAGCAACAGTGCAATGCGATTGTAATAGGCCCCCAAGGGTGCAGCATAATGTTCATCATCGGGATCGAGGCTCTTGATGGCCGACAGGTAACAAACAACGGCCGAATCGAGCATACTCTCTTTTTCAAAAGCCAACCCCCTTTCATAATATGCCTCGGCCCGATCAAGACCACGCCCCTGCCTTCCACAAGAAAAGAGGGCGGCCACGATGAAACCGATCAATATATAGTAACGAGTTTTTAACATGCCGAGCTGCAAACAAGGGTCTCTCAACCGCAAATGTAGAGAAAAATCCCCACCTCTCAAAATGAGAATCCGTACTCTCCTTTTCAAAAAAACACACAGAGCCTGTGGAATACTCCACAGGCTCTGTGCAGACAGGAGAATCGGATTCTATTCCCCGTAAAACAAATTGCTATTTGGCAACCCGTTCCAACCAACGGAGCATGGCCAGCATCACACCCATCGAAACGAGACATACGACGAGGAAGACTGTCCAGCATTGCCAGATGGGCCAGGCATTGTACATGAGCGGACCTACCCACAACAGCAGGTTACCCACGGCGGTTGCTCCCAGCCACAGGCCCTGGCAGAGTCCCAACAGGTGTTTGGGGGCTACCTTCGAGACGAACGACAGACCCAGCGGCGAGATGAACAGCTCGGCAACCGTCAGGAAGAAGTAGGTAACAATCAATACCCACCAGTGTGCCTTGCTGGCCATTTGTTCGGCCACCGGCAAGAGTTTGAACTCGTCGGCCGAGGGATAACCCTTCACGGCCGAGAAGATGGCCAGGAAGAGGAAGGCCAGACCGGCAATGAACATACCGATGGCGATTTTACGCGGCGTGGATATCTCTTTACCCCGACGGGCCAACCAAGCGAACAGGGCCATGACAACGGGGGTAAGGGTAATCACGAAGAAGGGGTTGATGGCTTGCCATATCTCGGGAGCCACGGCACTCGAATCGACAAAGTCGCGGGCGAAGAACGAGAGCGACATGCCATTCTGGTGGAACGAGAACCAGAAGAAGATAACCACTCCCAACACGGCAAACAGAGCGGCCATGCGTTGACGAATCTCCTTGGCCATAGCCCGCTTCTCTTCGGCGGTGTAGGTTTGCGACTCGACCTTGGTCTTCTTGCCCGGGGTGGGGAAACGACGTTGGTATGCAACGAAGATAACCAGCGAGATGAGCATGGCTACCACCGAAGCGATAAACGAGTAGTGGATACCCTCGTTGAAGATTTGGAGGTAATTCTGGCAAGCGCCTGTCATGTCGGCCACATTACCACCCACGGCAGCCATCAAGCTATTGAGGTTGTCGAGCGCGGCCTGGCTCATCTGGGCTCCGTTGTTGATAAACTGGTGACAGAGGGCCGGGAGTTGGGCGTTATACGACATGCCGTTCACACCCAGCCACCACTCGCGCAACAGCGGAGCGACGAACGGGGCAATCAATCCGCCCACGTTGATGAAGACGTAGAAAATCTGGAAACCGCTGTCGCGTTTGCTCTTGGCGAGCTTCAACGCCTCGGGACCCTGCTTGGCAGCCTCGGCCTCGAAATCGTCGTAGAGCTGACCTACGATAGCCTGCAAGTTGCCCTTGAACAGACCGTTACCGAACGCTATGAGGAACAGAGCAAAGCAGGTAAGCGGAAGCAACCAGGCTACATTGCCGCTGGTAGCCAGAATAGGAATCGACAACAGCACATAACCGACGGCCATGATTACCAATCCGGTCTTGATCGTACCTTTGTAATTTTGGGTGCGGTCGGCAATGATACCTCCCACCAGCGCCAGCAGATAGATACCGGCATAGAAGAATGAATATATGGTACCCGAAGTCTCCTCACTCAATCCGAATTTGGAACAGAGAAACAGCACCAGTACGGCATTCATAATGTAATAGCCGAAGCGCTCGCCCATATTCGAGAGTGCCGCGGCTATCAAACCCTTAGGATGTCCTTTAAACATAATGTTAGATTTTAAGTATTGAATAATTTAATTGTTTTTCACTTTGAAAGCCAGGGCATACATGCGCATCTGCTTGACCATGGCCAGCAGGCCGTTGGAACGGGTGGGCGACAGGTGTTCGGTGAGCCCTATCCGGTCGATAAAGTAGAGGTTGGCGTTGAGAATCTCGTCGGGGGTACGGCCCGAAAGCACCCGCACCAGCAGCGATACGATACCCTTCACGATGATGGCATCGCTCTCGGCCTCGAACCAGATGCGTCCGTCGCGGTAGTCGGCTTGCAGCCACACCCGGCTCTGGCACCCTTCAATCAGGTTCTCGTTGGTTTTGTATTTCTCCTCGATGGGAGGCAGGCTATTGCCCAAATCGATTAACAAAGCATATTTATCCATCCAGTCGTCAAAGACCGAAAATTCGTCTATAATCTCGTCTTGTATTTCGTCGATAGTTTTCATATTAGTTGTTTTATCAATCACTCTTCATAGATAACCGTCAACACGGTTTGCCCCACCGCCTTCAAGGTGGCCCGGTCGATATTCTTCATCGTGTCGTCCACGGTGTGCCAATAGGGCGGGAACCCCGTTACCGTCTCGCGCGAGCAGGCAATGATGTCGACACTGGGTATGCCGTAGCGGTTCACATACACGTGGTCGTCGGTCACGTAGCCGCCCTTCTCGTCGACAAAGTAGCTGCCGTATCCCAAGCGGCGAGCCGTCTCCCACACCTGTTTCACGATGCCTGAGGCGTAATACTCCGAGAACATTTCGCGGCAGAAGCGGGCTCCCGAGCCGCCCACCATATCGAGCAGAATGCCGAACCGGGCCCGATAACCGGGTTTGTGCGGACGGCGGGTCCAATATTGCGTGCCCAACGCCCAGCTGTCCTCGTCGTTCGAGTGGCTCCAATAGGGAGTTCCGTAATCCTCGGCGTCGAAAAAGGCGATGTCGACCCCTGCATCGGGGAGCTTCTGCCCCAACTGACGGGCAATCTCGAGCAACACCCCCACCCCGCTCGCGCCGTCGTCGGCACCGTCGATGGGCTGGCGATGCTTGCTTTTGTCGGCATCGTTATCGGCATAGGGACGGGTATCCCAGTGGGCAAAGAGCAAAATGCGGTTTTTCTTCTCGGGTGAGAACGACCCGATGATGTTGCGAATGGCCAGTTCGCTGCCGTCGTAGGCGGTGACGGTACCCTCCTGCACCTCGACCGTGGCTCCGTGACGGGACAGCTCGGCAGCCAGATAGTCGGCCGTAGCCCGATGGGACGGGGTATTGGGTACCCGGTATCCAAAGGCGACCTGACGCTCGACATAGGCATAGGCACTGTCGGCATCGAACACGGGAACCTCTACCGAGTCGCGCCCGGCATCGTTCGTTTCACTACTCTTCCCCGATTTGGCAGAACAGGCAACCAGCCCTATAATCAGAATCAGAAATCCCAGTTGACGGTTTAGCGTTTTCATCAGGTTCAAAAGTAAGCATTCTGACAAAAACACGCAAATATCCCGCCTATTTTATACAAAAAGAGAGGTCGACCGAGCTATTTCCGACCGAGAATGTCACCTCGGCCCCCTCAATGAGAGGCAAATTGTCGGGCACATGACCTACGGGAAAATCGAAGCAGACGGGGTAGTCATACTCCTCGACCATGCGGGCGATGAGTTCATAGAGCGTACCCCCCAACCCCTCGTTCTCGGTGTACTCGGTGAAGCGTCCTACAATCAGCCCGGCCAGCGAGGCAAGCCGCCCCGACAGCTTCAACTGGTAGAGCATACGCTCGATCTTGTAGGGAGGCTCGGCAATATCCTCTATAAAGAGCACCGTGCCGGGGCGGAAGATGTCGTAAGGGGTCCCTATCAACCCACACAGCACAGCCATGTTGCCACCCACCAGCATTCCCCGAGCCTCGCCGCAACGGTTCAGCGAGTGAGGTTTCTCGTGGTAATGGGGTATTTCACCAAAGAGAATCTGCCGCAGATACTGCGTGCAGCGGTCGTCGTCCGGCTCGGCGGTAAGGTGCTTGCACATGGGGGCATGCAACGACATGATGCCCCGACTCACACACAGAGCATGCAGCGCCGAAATGTCGCTGAACCCGATAATCCACTTGGGGTTATGAGCCACATCGGGGGCCAGCGAATCGAGCAGATGCACCGTGCCGTAACCGCCACGACTGCACAGTATGGCCTTCACCTCGGGATCGTAGAGTGCCGTACGCAAATCGTCGAGACGCTCCTCGACGGTACCCGAATAGACACCCGACCGCCCCAGGCAATGGAGCGAAACCGATACACCTACCGGCCAACTTTCGAGCCGCTCGACGGCGTCTTTTACATAATCGGGGTTGATTATACTGGCCGGCGACACAATCGAGAGGCCGTCGCCGGGAATCAAAAAGGGAGGTTGAATCATCTTCACAGTCGTATGGATTAAAAGGTTATTGGCTGCCTGCCCTTCACGGGCGAGGGTTTCACAAATATAGCCATCTTTCGCCAGCTTTGAAAACAATCGGCCCCGGAATCTTGTAAAAACTCCGGGGCCGTGATGACAGAGGGTCTTATTGTTCTCTTTTATTTCTCGCGCATGAAGATGTTGATGGGCGTACCGCTGAAATTCCACGTCTCGCGAATCTTGTTTTCGAGGTAGCGCTTATAGGGATCCTTCACCCACTGGGGCAGGTTGCAGAAGAAGACGAAGGTGGGCACGTAGGTCTCGCGCAGCATGGTCACATACTTGATCTTCACATACTTGCCTTTGTGTGCAGGGGGCGGATAGTTCTCGATGGCACTGAGCATCACCTCGTTGAGCTTTGAGGTAGGTATCTTGCGCTGCCGGTTCTTGTAGACCTGCACGGCGCTCTCGAGCACCTTGAAGATGCGTTGCTTGGTCAAAGCCGATGCGTAGACGATGGGGAAATCGACAAACGGAGCAAGGCGTGCCCGTATGGCGTTCTCGAAGGTCTGAATGGCCTTGTTCGACTTGTCCTCGACCAGATCCCACTTGTTGACGCACACCACCAGTCCCTTCTTGTTCTTCTGTATGAGGGAGAAGATGTTGAGGTCCTGCCCCTCGATACCGCGGGTGGCATCGATCATCAAGATGCAGACGTCGGAGGCTTCGATGGCGCGAATCGACCGAATGACCGAATAATATTCGAGATCCTCGGTCACCTTGCCTTTCTTGCGGATTCCGGCCGTATCGACCAGATAGAAATCGAATCCGAACTTGTCGTAGCGGGTATAAATCGAGTCGCGCGTGGTCCCGGCTATATCAGTCACGATGTAGCGGTCCTCACCGATAAAGGCGTTGATAATCGACGACTTGCCGGCATTGGGCCGACCCACGACGGCAAAGCGGGGAATATCGGCCTCGATTTCGGGTTCCGACTTCTTGGTGAAGCGTTTCAGAATCTCGTCGAGCAAATCGCCCGTACCCGAACCGCTGGCGGCCGAGACGCAGAAGGGGTCGCCCAGTCCGAACGAATAGAACTCGGCGGCGTTGTACTGCCACTCGTTCGAGTCGGCTTTGTTGGCCACCAGAATCACCGGTTTGGACGAACGGCGCAAGATGGCGGCCACGTGGTCGTCGAGGTCGACAGCTCCGGTCTTGACATCGACCATGAACAAGATGACGTCGGCCTCTTCGATGGCCAGGGCCACCTGCTTGTTAATCTCTTCTTCAAAAATATCTTCCGAATTGACCACCCAACCGCCGGTGTCGATGATGGAGAACTCCTGTCCGCACCACTCGACCTTGCCATACTGGCGGTCGCGTGTCGTGCCGGCCTCTTCGTTGACGATGGCCTTGCGGGTCTGTGTCAGGCGGTTAAACAGGGTCGACTTCCCTACATTGGGGCGTCCTACTATTGCTACTATATTTCCCATAATTACTCTTTCTTTTTACGGCTGTCACAGCCTTCGGGTTTATTCGGGTATGTATCCAAATCCTCTCAGTTTATTCTCTCGGCTACGCCAGTCTTTCTCGACCTTGACGTAAAGTTCGAGGTAGACCTTCTTGTCGAAGAAGGCTTCGATGTCCTTGCGGGCCAGCATACCCACCTTTTTCAGCGCGGCTCCGCCCTTGCCGATGACAATGCCCTTTTGCGAATCGCGCTCGACATAGATGACCGCCATGATGTGTATGCGCCCCTCCTCCTCTTTGAACTGCTCGACTGCCACCTCGCAGGCATAGGGTATCTCCTTGTCGTAGGTGAGCAGGATTTTCTCGCGAATGATCTCGGTGACGAAAAAGCGTGCGGGCTTGTCGGTGAGCGCATCTTTGTCGAAGAAGGGCGGCGACGGGGGCAACAGCTCCTGAATGCGCTTCAACAGATAGTCGAGGTTGAACTTGTACTGGGCCGACACGGGAATAACCTCGGCCTTCGGCAACAGACGTTTCCACTCCTCGACCAGCTTTTCGAGCGACTCCTGCCCACCCTGCAACAGGTCTATCTTGTTGATGACCACCAGCACGGGCACCGTCTCCTCGGCCACCTTGTCGAGAAACGACTGGTTCTTGGTGGGGGTCTCTATCACGTCGGTCACATAGAGCAAGATGTCGGCGTCGACCAGAGCCGACTGCGAGAAGTTCAACATCGACTCCTGCAACTTGTAGTTGGGAACGAGTACGCCCGGCGTATCGGAATAGACAATCTGCATGTCGTCGGTGTTGACGATACCCATGATGCGATGGCGGGTGGTCTGTGCCTTCGACGTGATAATCGAGATGCGCTCGCCCACCAACGAGTTCATCAACGTAGATTTTCCCACATTGGGATTTCCCACGATATTTACGAAACCGGCTTTATGCATAATTCTATTTTATTAGTCCACAAGGCGATAAGGGCCTTCGATTCTTCGCAAAGGTAATGAAAATATTCTACCTGACGAAACAACCGCCGACCGCTTTTGTTCAAAGACAAGAAAAGACGCATCTCTCGATGTACAAGAGATGCGTCTTTGTCTTATTCTCGCAAGGTTTATTTCGCGTCGTATCCCCACACGAGGTAGAGAGCGCCCCAGGTAAATCCGGCTCCGAAGGCCGTGAGAACCAGCTTGTCACCGGTTTTGAACTTGTTTTCAAACTCGGCCATGCACAAGGGAATGGAAGCTGCGCTCGTATTGCCGTATTTCTGGATATTGACCAGCAGTTTCTCGGCGGGCAGTTTCATACGATCGGCGATGGCCTCGATGATACGCAGGTTGGCCTGGTGAGGGATAAAGTAGTCGATCGTGTCGACCGTCAGTCCGTTGCGGGCCATCACGTTCTCCGACGAGGTGAGCATGTCGGTCACAGCGTGTTTATACACGGCGCGGCCTTCCTGATAAACATAGTGCTCGTCGTTGTCGACCGTCTCGTGCGAAGCGGGGTGAACCGCGCCACCGGCCTTCATCAGCAAATGGGGCAACCCCATGCCGTCGGTATGAAGCACGGCGTCTACGATACCCACCGGTTCGTCGGTAGGTTCGAGCATCACGCAAGCCGCAGCGTCGCCAAAGAGCGGACAGGTCGAACGGTCCTTGTAGTTGACCATCGACGACATCTTCTCGGCAGCCAGCACGATTACGTGTTTGTACAAACCGCTCTTGATGTAGGCGGCACCCGACTGCAAGGCCACGATAAATCCGGCGCAGGCAGCTTGAATGTCATACCCGTAGGCGGTCTTTATTCCCAGTTTCTCCAATACGATCGAGGCCGTAGAGGGGAAGCGATAGTCGGGATTGGAAGTGGCGCAGATCAACAGATCTACCTCTTCGGGTTTGACACCGGTCTTTTTCAAGAGTTCGGCGACAGCTTTTTCGCCCAAGTCGGACGAGCCGGTTCCTTCTCCCTTCAAAATTCTCCGTTCCTTGATACCCACGCGTGTCGTAATCCACTCGTCGTTGGTATCGACCATGTGCGACAACTCATCGTTGGTGAGCACATAATCGGGAACATACGAGGCTATTCCCGTAATTTTCGCATTCATAATCAAATTGGCTTAGTGTGTGAAAAAACGCCCTAAGAGACTTAGGGCTTTACATACTGATCGAAAAAATTTAGACGGCTGCCTCTTTTTCGATTGCCAATTTTCCTCTGTAATACCCACACTCGCCACATACGGTGTGATATACATGCCAAGCGCCACAGTTGGGGCAAACTGCCAAAGTAGGAGCTACTGCTTTGTCGTGAGTTCTTCTTTTGGCTGTTCTCGTTTTAGATTGTTTTCTTTTAGGATGTGCCATTTTTCTTTTATTTAATTATTATCATCTTCTATTATTTTCTTCAACTCGTCCCACCGGGGATCGGTCATCTCCTCGCCGGCGCCGGGCACCTCATCGGCGATATCCTCATCGTCGTACGAGCCGATGCCCTCGTCGTCGCTGTCGTTGAGCGAGCGGGCCGTGTGTTTACGCAACTTGGCGCTCATTGCCTTGTTGCACTTCCCTGCCGGGTGAACGTGCTTCAAGGGGATTGTCAGCGCCACAAACTCATACAAGAACCAGGCAATGTTCAAATCGCCTTCGCTCTCGGGGATAATTACCACATTGTCGCTCTCTTCGCTGTATTCGCTACCGAATTTCACATAGAGCGTTTCGTGGGTTTTCACCTCGTGATCCATGTCGTCGAGACAGCGATCGCACGGAATTTGAATGACTCCTTCCAAATCAAAATCCAATTCAAAGGCAGCCGCACTCCGCTTTACGGTGAGCTTCACATTTACCTTCCCTTTTTGAACATCTTCTCCTTCGATATTCTTAAAGAACTCATTATCCAACACATACTCAAAATCCTGAGTACCTATCGGCATACTTTTGAGCGGTAATTTATAAGCGCTAAATCGTCCCAAAGCCATTTGTCGTTAAAACTGCGCAAAGGTATAAAAAATAATCGTTATACGACAATCTTTTCGGGAGTTTTTATTTCATATTTAAATTTTTCGTCTATTGACACCACCCTTTTGTCATCGGCTTGCGAGGGGTCGGGAGGGGGCGATTGGCCTGCCGGTTACCCCCGGATTTACACCACCCGTTTCAACTCGATGCGGAAGGTGGTTCCCTTGCCTATCTCCGACTCCTTGACAAAGATGCGACCGGCATGATACTCCTCGACAATGCGCTTGGCCAGGGTAAGCCCCAGTCCCCACCCCCGTTTCTTGGTGGTGTAGCCCGGGTTGAACACGGTCTTGAAATTCTTGCGGGCAATTCCCTTGCCCGTATCCTTGATGTCGATATAGAGCTGCTGCTTCTCCGAGGTGAGGTAGACATCGATACGCCCCTCGCCGTTCATGGCGTCGACCGCATTCTTGCACAGGTTCTCGATGACCCACTCGAACAGCGACAGACACACCATGGCCCCCTCGGCATCGGCCGGGAGATGGGTCACAATCTGCACCTTGCTGGATACCCGACGACGCATATACTCGGTGGCATTCTCGAGCACCTCGTTGATGTAGACCAGCTCCATCTCGGGTTTGGACCCTATCTTGGAGAAGCGCTCGGCAATGACCGACAGCCGCTTCACATCTTTATTCATATCCGACAGCAACGCGGGGTCGACACCCGAGGCTTCCAGCAGATCCATCCAGGCCATGAGTGACGAGATGGGCGTGCCCAGCTGGTGGGCAGTCTCCTTCGACAGGCCCACCCACACCTTGTTCTGTTCGGCCTTTTTCGTGCTGATGAGTGCAAAATAGACGATGAGCACAAACAGCACCATCACGCCCAACTGCACGTAGGGATAGAACGAAAGACGCTTCAACAGAATGGAGTCGTCGTAATAGAGATACTGTTTTTCGTTGTCACCCAGGTTGATTTCGATGACATTCGAGCCTCCCTTCAAGTGGGCCAGTTTCCGTTGCAGGTATTTTTCGGGGTCTTTCTCGGGCAGATTCAGGTTGACATACTGGTTTATCTCGCCGTTCCCGTCGACCAGAATCGCCGGTATCGAGGTGTTGCTCTGGATTACCTTCAAGATGAGCTCCATGCTCATCTCGGTCTTGTCGCTGGCCAACTCACGGGTAGCCTCGGCCCATATCTCCATCTTCTTGCGCTCCTCGACCGAGAGGTCTTTCACCAGGTCGTTCGAGACATACAGCACACCACCGACCAACAGAACCGAAATCAACAGGAATATCAATTTGCCCTTTTGGCGGACATCATAAATATTTTGCATAGTTACAATCGTATATATATAAGAACGACTGTCCGGCTCAAATATTATCTATCCGCACGACCGGGAAGAAGAAAAAGAGGAGGAGAATGTCATAAGAATCTTCGCTCCCGTTTCCTGTTATCAGACCGACTTCCTGCCTATCTGCTGTTCCCGGCCTAGGATAGCTTCGACTACCCAACGGACATTGCGGCGGGTATAACCGAAGGAGACAATCGAACTACGACGGTCAAGGTTATTCACGCTGTTGAGCCACACCCGACCGCTGTCATAGACGACAAATATCTGTTCGCCCCAGGTCGGGCTCCACATCGAGGGGTTGGTATGAGCAACGATACAATCATGCCCCAGATGGTCGATGGTCCACTCATGCTCTTCGGCCAACTCGATAAAGAGGGTTCCTATCTCCTCGACCGAAAGGCCGGTTGGTACCTCTTCGAAGTCAAGCCGGTTGCGCTGCACACGAAACAGCAGCAACGCTAGCAGCAACGGTATGCACAAAGCCCATATGGGCAACAATACACCCCAGCCATAAATCAGGGAAAAAAGATTGAACAGCAGCATACAGAACGCGACAAACGCCATCAAAGAGGGCAGGGCATAGTGAGTCATGCCCCAACTGGTCGTAAGCGGCAAATGCCGTGTGCGCAGCACAAAGTCGGCCAGCGGTTCATCTCCCTCCTTATGGAAACTCAACCTGAACAACAACCACTCTGCTACGACACAAAAGGCCACGACTCCCAACACAATCCACACTCTGCTTGTCGGAGAGGAGGGAGGCTCGAAGCAGGAGTTTACAGTATAGCCCGATGGGGGAATATCGAGAATCACCATTCCCTGGTCGTAAGCAATGCCGCCGAACGAAAGGTCTTTGCACCAAAACTCGTAGTGTCCGTCGGTCTCAAGTCGCAGCGGATAGAAATAGCGATAACACGAGCTCTTCTCTCCATTGCTGTAAACGGTCGAGCTACTGTTGCTGCGGGGGCGTATCGACTGGCCGTTGGCCACGAGAATCGGAGGCTCGACATCGGGCCGGCGGTCGCACTCCAACACAAGCACGACGGCACTGCCTACCCGCAGACTGTCGGCCCTGACCGAGAGTTCACACATTACCGAAGCCTCGACCGAATCGGTAGGCAGTATCCGGGACGAATAGGCTTTCTGATAAAGCTCGGAAAAACCGCTCACGAAGTTGGCGATGATGGACGAGTCGGACTCTTCGGCCCGTGCAAATACAGCCAAGGCAACCAAACACACAACGACCATACACCGTTTCATGCGTCTCATCTTTTTATCGGGGACGATTCCAGCAGAACTTCCTGGGGCAAACCGGCACACTCGCTCCAGAACATTCCTCCGGCCTCATCGTCAATCCAATAGAGCGGCAACACCGTAGCTTCGTAACCAAAGATATAACGCTCATTGGAAAGACGGGGTATCAACAATATTTCGGCATTCTCTTTCATACGCTCGTCATAGGCAAACTTGACAGAGTAATAAAGATACTCGATATGGCCCGCCCGGGTCTCTACGTCGACCGAAGTAAATTCGCCGGAGTCGGAATCGGTCTTTTTCTTGTGGGTCCTCGAATCGAGCGAAAGGTTGCCCAGCTCCATCACCCCCTCGGGTACATGAAAAATCATATCGGCCGAGTAGAATTCCTTTTTCCATATCGACTTGTAGGGAATGGCTATGCGCACCAGCACCCAGCACGAGTCGGCCGTCTTGACCGCCCGCTCGACAGTATACCGCACCTGCGGACGCTCGAGCGGTTTGAGTTTCTTATGCAATTTCAATACCTCGGGGCTCACATCGTAGTCCATCTCCTCCACCGCCGTTATCGGCTGGGG
>JFBN01307083.1_pt1 | contig 19927 bp, 21 predicted proteins | sample 768741 | NCBI WGS metagenome assembly JFBN01 (sample SAMN01983846, study PRJNA193217) | chicken gut metagenome | biome: terrestrial biome; isolation source: ceca of Broiler chicken | host: Gallus gallus | place: United Kingdom: England | collected 2010-09-07
AATTATTTATATAAGATAATCAATAAAAAGCGGTAATGTTGATAAGTCAACATCATCGCTTTTTTCTTTTGGCAAAAGACGGCAAAAAGCTTAAAATCTCATTGCAAATTTTACAGTTATAGTATAATATTGATGTAGTATTTACACGGATTTTACAGTATTGAGATTGTTAAGGTTAAAGTTTGTTGGGAAAGGAAGTTTACATTGTTTAATAAGGGGTCATTGTTAAAGATAACCAATTATTTGCAAAGAATTTGTGATGAGCATTTCAAGTTTATGATTACGCTGTTTATAATCAACAGCCTGACGACGGCATGGTCGCTGTTTGATGAGGAAAAAGCCGACGTTGCCATCGGATATATTTTTTCGGTATGGCTCGGTTCGCTGCTTATCGCCTGCCTGATTGACCTTCTGCCGAAACGGTTTCTGCAGAAAATTGTCAAAGCGGTGATTATCATACCAGCGGGACTGATTTTCATCGGCGAGTTTTTCACTATGTACCGCTACAAGGCGTTAATCGGCACGGGCATTATCAATTCCGCACTGGAAACGAATATGCGCGAAGCGACGGAATTTCTCACAATGTACGTCGGTCTTTCCGGCTTTTTGTCGGTCGCGGCGGCTGTCGCTGTGGGAATTGCTCTGTATAAATTAAATCCTTTGAAAAAAATTCACGTTACGAGCCGCACGAAGCGCAAGGCTGTAAGCGCGCTGGCTGTGGTAAGTATTTTTTATACGATTAGAATGTTCACCGTCTACACCGATTTCATGTGGGAGGATGAAGTCCTGCCGATACAGCGCGTGTACGCTTCCACGTCCGTAGCGGTGCGCAATATGCAGGCCTACCATGATTTGTCCTCGCAGGTCAACAGCAATGTCGTCCTGACGGAGAATAACAGCAAGATTAAAAATATCGTATTCATTCTGGGCGAGTCGACAAACCGCAATCATATGCACCTGTACGGCTACTATCTGCCGAATACGCCGAACCTCGACGCACTCAACGCTAAAGGCGAGCTGGGCGTATTCACCGACTGTATCAGCCCTCACTCCACGACAATCGCCGTGCTCAGCAAGCTGTTCACGTTCTGCGATTACGAATCTGATAAGGAATGGTTTCACTATAATAATCTAATCGACGTGATGAACGCCGCAGGCTACAAGACGCATTGGCTTTCCAATCAGGAAACGTCCGGCATCTGGGGCAATGTGGCGCAGATTTATGCGGCGCACAGCGATGTCAGCGCATTCACCCGTATCCGCGATTCGCGCGAGGATTACGGTATTGAAGACGGCGAGCTGTTCCCGCTGATTGATGATGCCATCGCACACAGAAGCGATGACAGAAACTTTTACGTAATTCATCTGATGGGCGGCCACGGTCTGTATTACAACCGCTTCCCGTACAGCTTCAGCAAATTCTCCAAAGACGATATCCAGCTGCCGATAACGGACGGCAAGAAGGAAATCGTGGCGCAGTACGATAATGCGCTTTACTATAATGATTATATTGTAAGCAGCATCATCGACAAGTTCCGCGACAGCGAAACGCTCGTCATCTATGTGCCGGACCACGGTGAAGCCGTATACGATGAAGGCGAGGATATGTCCGGTCATATCGAGGAAAATCCGACGCATCATATGATTGAAATCCCGGTCATCATGTGGGCTTCCGATAAGTTCAAGGCGAAATATCCGGAAAAATGGGCGCAGATTAAAAATTCCGTAGACCGTCCGTACATGACGGATGATATGATTCATACCGTTATGGATTTGGCGGACATCAAGACGGCTGAGTTCAATCCGGCGAAAAGTATTGTAAATGATAATTTCGATGCCAGCCGCGTGCGCATGTTTGACGGCATGAACTATGATACGGAAATTAAAGATAAAAGATAATAAATAAGCAACATGAGCGCAATCATGATTTAATTTTATTTCATGACTGCGCTCTTTTTTTATTTATTTTGCGTCTTTGCCAGAAGTATACTGCATGAAGATAAAATTCCAGTCGGTAACCGGCAGTATAATACTTTATATTCATTCGACGTTGACACTTAACCTCATTAAATATAAAGTATTATACTGCTTTGAAAAATCAACTGGCACAATAAGCTTAAAACATCATTTTTTACATTTATTTTGCAGATTTTTGCCTGCTTTTTACAAACGGCGGCGCTTCTTTACAATTTTTTTGTGTACATATTACAAAATCCCGGTAGAGTGGACACGGGAAAATTGGTTAAATATATATTGTTGAATTCAGTTATTATTTAATCCGTTATGCTGGTAAAAAAGAGCCTTTAAGCCAGCAGTATAATAGTTTATATTCGTTCGATGTTGTCACTTAACCTCACTAAATATAAACTATTATACTGCTTTGAGAAATCAACCAGCACAATAGGTATTTATCCGTAAAATAAAAGAAGAGGTTGAAAAGATGCTTGAACTGAAAAAAATACGCAAGTCTTATGATAACGTAGAAGTTTTGAAAAACATTGATTTGACAATCGAAAAGGGTGAAATCGTGTCCATTCTCGGCCCGTCCGGCTGCGGCAAGACGACGCTGTTGAACCTGATTTTGGGTCTTACGAATGTAACGGGCGGCCATATTGTCTTTGACGGCGAGGATATCACGCATATGCCGATGGAAAAACGCGGTTTCAATATCGTATTCCAGGATTATGCACTGTTCCCGAACTTAAACGTTTATGAAAATATCGTTTACGGGCTGAAAAACAAACCGAATATCTCCACGCCGCAGGAAGTGCAGGATTTAATCAATCTGCTCGGTCTCGGCGAACATTTGAACAAAAATATCGAAGAACTGTCCGGCGGTCAGAAACAGAGAACGGCGCTTGCCAGAACGCTCGTCATGAAGCCGCGTATTCTGCTCCTCGACGAACCGCTATCGGCGCTCGACGGTGTCATTAAAGAGTCAATTAAGCAGAAAATTAAACAGATTGCCCGCGATTTCAAACTCACGACAATCATCGTTACGCATGACCCGGAAGAAGCACTGACGCTTTCCGATAAGGTTTTAATCGTAAATAAAGGCACAATCGCTCAGTTCGGCAGACCGGAAGAAATCATCAAGAAACCGGCTGATGATTTTGTGCGCAAATTTATCTTAAAACAGCTGGAAATCAAGCGCAACAATATTATGGAACTGTTCTGGGACGGCAATGCTTCTGCCGCTGAAAATTATCTTCAGGTGGGTTGATGATGAGTACATTACTTAAAGGACGAGAATTAAAAGCTATTTTTATAGCTGTTTTAGCTATATTCGCTGCATTTTTAGCCCTGCCGTTCGTGGAAATCATCTATCAGGCGTTTTCCACCGGCGGCGGCTTCGGTTTTGACCATTTCGCCACAATGCTCAGTGAACGCAATTTCGCAACGGCGTTCGGCAACAGTATCACAATCGCCTCCGTCAGTGCGCTTATCAGCACTATTTTGGCTTTTATCCTTGCCTACACTATTCATTACACGAATTTGAACGGCAAATTGAAAAAAGCCATTCAGGTTCTGGCACTGGCGCCGATGTTTCTGCCGACGATTACATACGGTTTCGCCATTATCTATTCGCTGGGCAAACAGGGCTTTCTAACAAAAAATCTCGGTATCAATATTGATATCTACGGTTTTAACGGCCTTTTAATCGGCTATCTGATTTATACGCTGCCGATTGCTTTCCTGCTCATCTTCAATGCTATGAAATATATCGACAAGAAATTCATGATTGTATCGAAAGTTATGGGCGACAGCAATCTGAAAACATTTTTGCAGACGATAATCCGTCCGCTGCTCGGCACGATGGCGGCATCGTTTGTGCAGTGTTTCTTTCTGTGCTTCACTGATTACGGTATTCCGGCTTCCGTCGGCGGTCAGTATCAGGTGATTGCAACCGTATTGTACGAACAGATGATGGGCAGTATTCCGGATTTCAACCGCGGCGCCGTTGTCGCTATCGTAATGCTTCTGCCTTCCATCATCAGTATTGCTCTTTTATGCTATCTGCAAAAATACAATGTACGCTACAGCAAAATTTCGCAGATTGAACTCAAAGTCAATAAACTGCGCGACGCTTTCTGGGGCGCATTGTCCGCGATAATCCTCGTCATGGTTCTGTCCATGTTCATCGTAATCTTCCTCATGCCGTTCATTCAGGAATGGCCGTACCGCATGGCGTTCACGACGGAGCACATCTCCTCCATTCTCAGCGACTCCGCCATCATCGACGTTTATCTGAACTCGCTGTTTGTTGCGGCGCTGACGGCCGTTATCGGTCTGTTCGTTTCCTACGGCGCGGCGCTGATTACGGCGCGAAGCTCGCTGGCGGGCAGCAGCAAATTCACGGTGAATTCCATCGCCCTCATCACAAACACCATTCCGGGCATGGTAATCGGTATCGCCTATCTCATGCTCTTTTCCGGCAGCACGCTGCAAAATACGTTTGCGCTTATCATCATCTGCAACGTCGTGCATTTCTTCTCCACACCGTATCTGATGCTGAAAAGCTCACTGGAAAAACTCAACAAATCATGGGAAAATACGGCGCTTTTAATGGGCGACAGCTGGTTTAAAACGCTGCGCCGCATTATCACTCCGAATATAAAAACAACGATACTGGAAGTTCTCGGTTATTATTTCGTAAACGCTATGGTAACAATCAGCGCCGTCATCTTCATCGCCGGTGCGCAGACTATGGTCATCACGGCGAAAATCAAGGAACTGCAGTATTTCGGCAAATTCAATGAAATTTTCGTACTGTCCATCCTCATCTTGCTGACGAACCTCGTCGTTAAGGGGCTTTTGGGACTGCTGGCGAAAAAACGAGTAACGGTTAAAAAAGAAAATAACAATAAAATCACAAAAACTAAAGGGGAATTAGCAGTATGAAAAAGAGAAAAATTTTAACGGCATTAATGGCCGGTGCGGCGCTGTGCGCTTCCATGCTGTTCGGCGGCTGCGGCGGCTCCGACAGTGCGTCCACTTCCAGCGACGACGGCAAAGTTGTCATTTATTCCAACGCTGACGACGAAGCAGTCGACGCGATGAAAAAAGCACTCGACAACAACGGTTTCAAAGACAAATACATCATGCAGACATTCGGTACGTCCGAGCTCGGCGGCAAGCTGATGCTTGAAGGCAAAAATATCGAAGCCGATGTTGTAACGATGAGCACGTTCTATCTCGACAGTGCGCAGGAAAAAAATAAAATGTTCGCTGATTTAACTTTCGACTACAAACCGCTCGGCGAAAAAGTAAGCTTCTATGCACCGATTACTTCGCAGGAAGGTACAATCATCGTAAATACGGAAAAAATGAAAGAAGCCAACCTGCCGATGCCTGCTTCCTTAAAAGATTTGGCCAACCCGATTTACAAAGACCAGATTTCCGTAACGGACGTGAAGGCATCCTCGACGGCTTGGCTCTTAATTCAGGGTCTTGTAAGCTCCTATGGTGAAGAAGAAGCAAAACAGATTTTAGCAGGTATCTATAAAAATGCCGGCCCGCATATCGAAAACTCCGGTTCCGCACCGCTGAAAAAAGTACGCGCCGGTGAAGTGGCAATCGGTTTCGGTCTCCGTCAGCAGGCTGTAGCTGACAAACAGGAAGGTCTGCCTATCGACTATGTAGACCCGGCGGAAGGCAACTTCTCCTTGCAGGAAGCAGCTGCCGTTATTGATAAGGGCGACAAAACGAAAGCAGATGCTGCCAAAATGGTTGAATGCATCATTAAAAACGGCAGAGCTGACCTCTTGAAGTCCTACCCGAACCCGATTTACGAAGGTGAAACTTCCGACTCCGTGTTCAAATCCGCCAATCCGAAAACTTTCGCTGAAAAATTAAGCGTTGACTTACTCAAAAAACATCAGGAACTGTCTGAAGCTGCCAAACAGATTGCTTCCGGCAACTGATAATTGCTTTGTAAACAATATGTTGTGCCAGTAAAACATCGAGCCTTCATGACAGCGGTATAATAGTTTATATTCGTTCGATGTTGTCACTTAACTTCACTAAATATAAACTATTATACCGCTTTGGCAATCAAGCAGCACAACAGGTTAAATAAAAAAGGTCTAGACAATATCTCCATCATATTGCCATAGGCCTCTTTTTAAGGATTAAAGATAATTTTATTTAAGTTTAAGAGGAGAATTTGCATGAAAAACTACAAATTACTGACACCGGGTCCGCTCACTACGACTGATACGGTCAAACAGCAGATGATGTTCGACCACTGCACATGGGACGACGATTATAAGAAAATCACGCTGGAAATCATCGACGAATTATTAAATCTCGCTCATGTCGATAAAGAAAAATACACGGCTGTATTAATGCAGGGCAGCGGCACATTCGGCGTGGAAGCGGTGCTCACTTCCGTAATCGGCAAAGACGACTGCCTGTTAATCTGCGCCAACGGCGCTTACGGCAAACGCATGGCTGAAATCGCCAAATACGCCGGTATCGACTATCATCTCTATCTGGAAAACTACGACAAAGTTCCGTCTGCACAGAAAGTTGAAGAACTTTTACAGGAATATCCAGAAATCACGCACGTTTCCATGGTGCACAGCGAAACGACCTCCGGTATCCTGAACGATATCGCTTCCGTCGCTAAAGTCGTAAAAGCGCAGGGTAAGACGTTCATTGTTGATGCTATGTCCAGCTTCGGCGGCGTGGATATCGAAGTGGAAAAACTCGGTATTGATTTCATCATCAGCAGCGCCAACAAATGTATTCAGGGCGTGCCGGGCTTCTCCTTCATCATCTGCGACCGTGAAAAACTGCTCGCAAGCCGCGGCAAAGCGAGAAGTCTGTCGCTCGATATTCTCGCACAGTGGGAAACGATGAGCAAGGACGGCAAATGGCGCTTCACTTCCCCGACGCACGTTGTTCTCGCTTTTGCTCAGGCGCTCAAAGAACTGAAAGCTGAAGGCGGCATCCCTGCGCGCCATAAACGCTACTGCGAAAACAACCGCATTCTCATCGAAGAAATGGCTAAACTCGGCATTAAACCATATATCAGCGGCACATATCAGGGACCGATTATCACGACGTTCTTCTATCCGGAAAACGCTGATTTCTCCTTCGGCGAAATGTATCAGTACATCAAAGACAGAGGCTACGCCATCTATCCGGGCAAAGTAACGGACGCTGACACTTTCCGCATCGGCAATATCGGCGAAATCTATCCGGAAGATATGTATAAACTGGCGCAAATCATGACTGATTTCTTAAACAGAAAAAAATAACAACCGATATATATTGTGCTGGCAAAACATCCAGCCATATCAGCAGAATAATACTTTATATTCGTTCGATGTTGTCACTTAACCTCACTAAATATAAAATATTATCCTGCTTGAAAAATTAATAAACACAATAATTAACAGATTGGGGTATAAATAAATGAAATACGAAGGAATTATTTTCGATTGGGCAGGCACTACGGTGGATTACGGCTGCATGGCACCGGTTAAGGCATTTGACGAAGCATTTCGGGCATACGGTATCGAACCGACAATGGAAGAAATCAGAAAACCGATGGGTATGCTGAAAATCGACCATGTTCGCACTATGCTCGGCATGGAGCGCATCAATAAATTATGGCAGGAAAAATACGGCCGTGCCTGGACGGAAGATGACGTAAAAGCTATTTACGAACTCAGCGAAAAGAAAATCTTTGAAGTTCTCGATAAATACACGGATATTAAACCGCACGTTCTGGAAACAATCATCGAAATCCGTAAAAAAGGCCTCAAAATCGGCTCTACCACCGGCTACACCAGCGACATGATGGAAATCGTAACGGACAGAGCCAAACAGCAGGGCTACACGCCGGATTTCTGGATTAGCCCGGATAAAGTAAACAGCAAAGGCCGTCCGTATCCGTACATGATTTTCCGCAATATGGAAGCACTAAATTTCGCTGATGTGCGCAAAGTGCTGAAAGTCGGCGATACGGTAGCCGATATCAAAGAAGGCTTGAACGCCGGCATGGAAACGGTCGGCATTATCGAAGGCAGCTCCATCATGGGTCTTACACAGGATGAATACGAAGCACTGCCGGAAATGGAACGCGAAAAAATCGACTTCAAAGTCGTTTCCACATATCAGGATGCCGGCGCTACCTATATTATCAGAGATATCCGTGCTCTCTTAGATTTATTAAGATAATACACTCACGCAAAAAAGGCTTGAAACCGTAAATGATTTCAAGCCTTTTTTCTTTTCCGTATATCCTTATTTATAACCGTTAGCGACGATATCCACTTTGCCCGTATCAGGATGGAAAATCAATCCGTGCACCGGAATGGTTTCCGCAATGAGCGGATTTTTGCGGATTTTATCCACAGCGTCCTGCACATTTTCGACCGGATGATGGAAATTATCCACCCAGTGAATGAGTTCATCTTTTACATTGTCAATGGCGCTCTGTTCTATGCCCATATCGAGCATGGCTTTTATCAGTTCGTCCGAGGTGGCATGAGCCATGCCGCACTCATGATGACCTATGACCATGATTTCCTTTACGCCAAGTTCGTAAATGCAGACGAGCAGACTGCGGATAATATCGCTAAAATCGCTTGTAATACTGTTGCCTGCCGTTTTAATGATTTTGGCTTCGCCGCGGCCGATACCCAGTGCAGGTTCAAGAAAATCGACCAGACGGGTATCCATGCAGGTAATGATTGCCAGCTGGCGTTGCGGCAGTTTACTTATGCCTATAAAATCCGCCGGCAGATGAGATACGAATTTTTCATTGGCCTGCGTTACTTCATCCAGTAATGTCATAATAGTCTCCTTTGATATCAGCCGATAGTGATTGTATAATCAGCTTCAAATTTTTCATTTGCACGCAGGTCAATGATACCTTCTTTTACGGAAATTTCGCGTTTCTGCGTGCTGTCGGCAAGACCGTACCACGGTTCAATACAGATGAACGGCGCATTGGACGGTTTCGTCCAGATACCGAGATACGGAAAACCTTTGAAATTCACTTTTACGAAATGATTATTGGCAGGATTTCTAAATTTTACTTCTTCAGAAAACAGATTTTTAAATACGAGTGCGTCTTCTAAAAACAGATTGTGATTTAAACGCAGAACTTTGCCATAAACGAGATTTACAGGGATAACGCGTCCGTCGAATAAACCGGCGGAATTTAAACGATGTGAAGACAGCGGACTTTGTTCCGTCTGCTCAAATTCGATTTCATGTTCATCGAATTTTCCTTCATTGCCGATTGGGCAATTGAAGGCAGGATGAGCACCGATGGAGAAGAACATTTCCTTGCGGTCATCAAGATTGTAAACTTTCCATGCCACTTTTACGGTAAAATGTTCTATGGTATAGATTATCTGCAGTCTGAATTTGAAAGGATAATTTTTTAATGTATCCTCTGTATAGGAAAGTTCGTATGTTAAACTGCTGTCCGTCTGTTCAATCAGAGTAAAGTCCATATCACGGGCAAAGCCGTGTCCCGTCATGTTGTAAACGGAGCCGTCATATTCGTATTGTCCGTTTTTAAGTTTGCCTACAAATGGGAACAGTACCGGAGCATGTCTCTGCCAGTATCTGGCATCAGCCTGCCAAATGTATTCATCGCCTGTTTCTTTCAGGACGAGACTGTGGATTTCGGCACCGTGAGTGTCTACACTGAGACGGATGACGTCATTTTCTAAAGTAGTCAACATATAAAACACCTCTTATTATTATCTATTGTGCTAGTTGATTTTCTAAAGCAGTATAATAGTTTATATTTAGTAAAGTTAAATGATAACAGGTAGCGGATATAAACTATTATACTGCTGGCTATAGGCTCAATGCTTTACCAGCACAAGTTATATTTACAGTAAATCATTCATGCGGCTTACCGGCTCGGTCAAATCGAGATGACCGCCCAGGATATCAAGCGGCTGACCTTCCAATGTGAACCGGACCGCTTTTATTTCCGGAAATTCCGTTAATGTATCGACGATTGACCCGACGAGCATGATTTCACCCGTAGAACCGCCGGTGAAATTCGTCTGAAACTCCTTGCTGAAGTCGACAGTCGCCGTATCATCTTTCACCGTTACATTTAAAACTTTTGCGCCCTTCGGCATAATGCCGATGCCTTCCGCTTCATTGGCAGGTCCTGCAATCAGCGCATTTACCGCCTGTGCATATTTATCGCTGCTGTCTGTAATCTGTCTTTTAGCGGCGATTAGTTTTTCCGCATTGGCATCAGGGAAATAAACAGTAATTTCCGTCTGTGTCTTAGCGGCGCTTACCGTTTTATCCTCGTTTGGCGCTGCGGCCATTTCCGTCTGCGCCGTTTCACTCGGCTTTTGCGCTCTGTCGCCGGTGGAAGCATTCTGATTGTCGCAGCCGGCAACCATGAGTAAAATGATGATGGAAAGAATAGTTAGTAGACATCTGATTGGTTTCATATAGACTCACTTCCTAAATATGACTAAATATATTAGCTGTTGAAATATTCGCTGATACCGCGGGCAATGGCCTCAGCAAACTGTTTCTGCCACTGCGGGTCGCTGAGCATTGCCTCTTCATTGTAGTTGGTGATGAATGCCGTTTCAACGAGAACGGCCGGCATGGCGGAGCGTTTCAGAACGTAGAAATTGGCGGTTGAAGCGCCGCGGTCGCGCAGTTTGCTTGTATTTACCATTTCGTTTTGAATAGCGGCGGCGAGCCGTCTACCGTTATAGCTGCCGGCATAGTAGAACGTTTCCGTGCCGTTAGCGGCTGAACTGGAAAAAGCATTGCAGTGAATGCTGACGAATATATCCGAGTTCACGTTGTTGCCGACATTGACACGCGCCTGGAGTTCATTTGCCGCCGAAGCGTTCGGTCCGTATACGTCCGTATCGCCGGTGCGCGTCATCACTACGTTCGCCCCGTTCCATGTCAGAATATCCGCCAGATTTTGCGAAATGGCAAGCGTGGCTTCCTTTTCCGTATAACCGCTCGGCCCGATTGCTCCCGTATCGGAGCCGCCGTGTCCCGGGTCGATAGTAATCGTTTTGCCGCTCAAATCGCCAATATCTATATTGTTGCCGTTATCTTTCACTTTTTTCAGAGCAGCACCGGCAAAAGTGATATCAATGGCGATACCGTCCGTTTTATGCGTATCGTCTTTTTCCAAAGCGTAAATACGATAGCTGCTCTTTATTAATTCGCCTTTTGTATACAATTTTCCTTGTATATAATCATTATCCATCTCCTGCAGAAAAATTTTTCTGCCGATTTCACCGTCGAGATTTTCCTGACGCGGAATGGAGGATATTCGAGCATCCTTCATTCGGAAAATCAGCTGGCTTGGATTGTTCGGGTTGATGTTAGCGGAAAACTCCTCTACCGGGCGATTGGTGGCGATTTCCACATGCAGGTACTGCACGCCGTGCTCAGTGCTTTCCACCGTATAGGAGACATTTTTTATCGTGGCTGTCTTGGCGAAGGAAATGCCCGGGACAGCCAGCAGCATTACCATTAATGAAAATATAAACAGTTTTTTCAGCAAAAAGGACACCTCTATTTTTTCAGTGAATTCAACAGACTGGCTACTTCTTCCTTAGCTTTCTGCGTAGCCTCGTCATCGTATTTTATATTGATAGTAACATAATCGCCTTCTTTTAAATTTTTATCCAGCAGTCGGCGCGGAAAATTTATTTTTATCTCCTCGTCGCCTGCAAGCAGTACGGCTTTGTCTTCTTCAAAGCGGTCAATTACGGCGTAAATCATAATTTATTTCTCCTTTTGTATGGTGTAGTTGTCGCTGCCGTCAGTCAGAATGGTGACAGTCCCGTCTTTGTCGGTGCGGTAAACGTTCATATCGTATTTTTTATAACGGTCGAGCGTCTGCTTGTGCGGATGGCCGTATTCATTGTCTGCCGCCAGCGAAATAATGACATCTTTCGCCTTCACGGCTTTTAAGTAGCTGTCGCTGGAAGAAGTGCGGCTGCCGTGGTGCGGTGATTTCAAAACGTCGCTTTGCAGCTCATTGCCGTAACTTTTCGTCATGTTCTGCTCGGCTTCGCGCTCACTATCGCCGGTGAACAGCATCGTAAAATCGTTGTAGCGGAGCTGACCAACGAGAGAATTATTGTTTAAATCATCATCGCTTTGCAGCATTTTTTCCGTCGGGCTGAACACCTTGAACGATACACCGCCGCCGAAATCAACACTGTCGCCCGCTTTTAACTGATGATAGGCGATATTTTGCTGTTTGATGTTCTTCAAATACGTCTGATACGTTTTCGTCGTCGTCGTATCGCCGTTGTCATATACTTCCTTAACTTTGAAATTCTTGAAAACGGCATATGCCCCGCCGATATGGTCGGCGTGCGGATGAGTTATTATCAGTTTGTCAATAGTCTTGATATCGCGCTCTTTCAGCAGTTTTACGAGCCGGTCGCGCTCATCGATATCGCCCGTGTCAATCATGACGATTTCATCTTTCGTATAGATAAGACTGGCATCGCCCTGCCCGATATCGAGCACTTCGATTTTGACCTCACCGCCGGACGTGGCAGCGGTTTTATCCGCCGCATCGTTTTTGGCACAGCCGGCGCAGACCATTGTTAAAATTATCAACATTAATAAAAAAATTTTTTTCATGCTAGCATCCTTTCTTATTTAGCAAAAAATTTTCAGCTTGAATAGGAAAAAGTGTCCCTAATGCAAATTCTGTTTATGATAGGGACACTATAATTTTGTTAGTATTATATAAAATTTTTTATGTATAGACAATTTTAAAATTTAACTAATCCTAAACTAATCATCAATGCCTTGTTCACTTCCTGCATGTGGTGTTTGTCTAGCGTGGTTACCTTTTTACTGAGACGGGACTTGTCTATCGTTCGCAGCTGTTCAACGAGAACCATAGAGTCTCTTTCCAGATTACAGGATTTTGCAGGCAGGTCAACGTGTGTGGGCATATGTGTTTTTCCTAATTTAGCCGTGATAGCCGCCACGATAATCGTAGGGCTGTATTTGTTGCCAATATCGTTCTGCACAATCAGAACGGGACGCAGACCGCCTTGTTCCGAGCCGATTACAGGACTTAGATTGGCATAATAAATGTCGCCACGCTTTACAATATCATTTCTTTTCAGCAGAATTACCATCGCAAGAAATTTATTTTCATAAATTTGCGCTCTTGCAGCCGGTTTCCAACTCCTTGTCTTTAAATAATAAGATAATTAACGCGACTTTGTAATCATCAATGAACATATGTCTATTATAACATATATTTTACTTTTTTTTATACTTATTTGAGAGACAAATTAGCAGTTATATTTTTATATTTGTTGTGCTAGTTAATTTCTCAAAGCAGTATAATAGTTTATATTTGTTCGATGTTGCCACTTAACCTCACTAAATATAAACTATTATACTGCCGGCTAAAGGCTCGATGTTTTACTAGCACAATGGGTATTTTTTATAACTGCTTTTAGCATTTGTCAATCTGGCGGCGGGCCTGCGGCAAAGCGGCGAGAATATCTCCGGCGATAAGACCGGCCTGTCCGTTTTGAGCAGCGAGGTCTCCGGCAAGTCCGTGCAGATATACGCCGATTGGAGCAGCCATATTGCCGGCGAGTTTTTCCGCGACAAGCCCGGCAATCGTTCCGGCGAGGACATCACCGCTGCCGGCTGTCGCCATTCCGGCATTGCCCGTTGTCGTTACAAAAATATTTCCGTCTGGATAGGCGATAAGCGTCTTTTCGCTTTTAAGCACGAATACGGCGTTAAAATATTCAGCTGCTTTGCGGACGATTTCCCAGAGGTTCTGTTTCAAATCGTCGATGGAAATATGCAGCAGCGTCGCCATTTCACCGAAATGCGGTGTCAGTATCGGCGTCTGCTTGATGTTTTTCAGTTCATCCGGCGCCTGACTGAAAGCGAAAATACCGTCGGCATCGATGACGAGCGGTTTGTCGACGGAAACGGCAAAATCGCGCACCAGCTTGCATGTCGCTTCATTTCTGCCGAGCCCCGGACCGATTAGGACGGTATCGTAACTGTCCGCCATTTTCTGCAAGACGGACAGAGCACTGTCGCCCAAAATACCCGGCTTGATTTCCGGCAATGGCTGCGTCATAACTTCCGTCAGTTTACCGGCAAAAATATCGTAGAGGCTTTCCGCCGAAGCAAGTGTGGAAATACCGGCGCCAATGCGCAGTACGGCGCTGCTCGACAGCGCAGCGGCTCCCGTAAGCCCGAGTGAGCCGGCAACGGTAAGCACCTTGCCGCAGCTGCCTTTATAAGCATCGCGCGGCCGTTTGTTCAGATGATTTTCGACAAAATCACAATCGACAGCTTCCTGTTTTATCGTATCCTGACTGAGCAGACTGTACGGCAGACCGATGGAATTTACAACGATTTTGCCGGTGTAGTTGCAGCCGGGATACATGATTAAACCGATTTTCGGCAGACCGAGCGTCAAAGTGATGTCGGCTTTGACGGCGACGGGATTTACCGCACCTGTATCGGCATTTACGCCGCTCGGCATATCGACGGATAAAATCGGACGGTTGCAGGAATTTAAAATGGAAATACATTTAACCATGTTTTCGCGCAGTTCGCCATGAATACCCGTGCCGAGCAATGCGTCGATAACGCAGTCGGAAAAAGTCAGGGATATCTGCAGTCTGTTCCAGTCTCTTTCCGTCGTAATCTGATATATTTCCGCCTGCATATTCATTAAAATATCGTAGTTTATTTTGGCGGAAGGCGTAAAATGCTCCGTATTGCCGATGATGAAAATTTTTACTTTGGCATGGCCGTTGAGCAGATGGCGGGCAGCTGCAAAACCGTCGCCGCCGTTATTGCCGCAGCCTGTGATAATACAGAACGTTTTTCCTACGCTGCCGCCGCAGAGTTTCACGGCTTCAGCCGCCGTTTCGCGTCCGGCGTTTTCCATCAGCACTATTTCCGGAATACCGTAAACGTTGATGGCGTCGGAGTCAATTTGCCGCATTTGTGCGGCGGAAGATATTTTCAAGATTTATCCCTCCAATATAGCCTGTGCTATAGCATAATCTTTCGAGTGGCTCAGTGATATGAATATATTGTAGATTTTGCGCTTGGTGGCGCTGTAGGCGAAATAGCCGTACAGTTTCACATGCGGTGCTCCGGCCTCGTCGACGACTATCTCGATATCCTGCCATGTGCCGCCGCGCATTCCCGTGCCGAAAGCTTTGACTACGGCTTCTTTGGCGGCAAATCTGGCGGCATACGAAGACGCGCGCATTATGTTGCGGCCGTTGCAGTAGGACTGTTCCTGCGCCGTGAAAATGCGGTCGAGGAATTTCTCATTATCCAGCGATTGGCGTATGCGCTTGATTTCTACAATATCGACACCTGTTCCTTTTATCATGTAATCACCCTTAATTTTATTTTAATGCTTCCTGCAAAGTCCGGGCATTTTTCTGCATGGCTTCGATATAAGCGTCGGCATCGTCCGCGCCGGTAACGACAGGGTCGAGCGTATAGATTTTAGCTCCCGTTTCGTTGGCGATGGCTTCAGCCGCCGTGGAAGAATACTGCGGTTCGGCAAAGAGCGCCTTTGTCGGCATATCCTTTACCTGATTTATGATATCGGTAAGCTCGCTCGGCGAAGGTGATGTTCCCGGTTCGCGTTCGATGACACCGACGATTTCCAGATTGAATTCCTGTGCAAAATAAGGGAAAGCTTCATGGAACGTAACGATTTTCCGCTGCGGCAGCGGGTCGATAACCGCGTGCATCTCGTCTTTCAGCTGCTGCAGGCGCGCAATGTACTCGTCGGCGTTTTTATGATACTGCTCCGCGTGCTGCGGGTCAGCTTTGCTCAGCTCTTCCGCTATCGTCTGCACCTGCGTTATGCTGTTGGATACGCTCACCCATACGTGCGCATTTTCGCCATGCTCATCAACGAGCAGCGGAATATTTGCCGACGAATCAATGACATACAGCTGTTTCTGTTCATTGATAATATCATCGAGAAACGCTTCCATACCAGCGCCGTTGGCGACGAATACATCGGCGTTTTCCAGTTTTTTCATGTCAGCAGGCGTCATCTGGTAATCATGCAGACAGCCCGTTTGCGGCTTAGTCATATTTTCTACAACGACACCGTCAATTCCTTTGGTAACGTTTATAGTTTCAATATAAATCGGATAAAAAGATGTTACGATTTTAAATTCGCCGTTTTTTTCGGTGTTACCAGCATTATCCGATGCCGTTTTATTGCCGCCGCAGCCGGAAAACAGAGCCGTAAGCAGCAGACAAAGCAGTATAGACAGTATTTTCTTCAAATTTATTCTCCTCTTAATACATTTAAATCACATTAAAAAGATTGACACTCCCATGTCTAAAGACAGGGGATTCTTAAGAAGTTCGACCACAGTCAGTCGATTTTTATTCTTAAAGGGCTTGCCAACAGCCCTCTACACAGTTCCTCATATTTGAAGTTCTGCTTACTTAGTTATCGGGCATATATCCTCATAGCTAAAGCTAGAGGATATATGCCCGAATTCGATAAAATCTCCAATAGATATTTTTTTATTGAAATTATATTTTTATCTGGGAAGCGGCGTTAAGCGTTGCACGCGCCTGGGTCATGATATTTTCGATAATGTCCTTAACCGGTTCTTCTTTTTGCAGCAGAGTCAGCGTCTGACCAGCCTGAACCATGCCGTTTACCACGTCGCCGTCAACAGCAGCCAGTCTGTTCGTACCGGTAGCCATGCGCAGCAGTTCTTCCTTCGGTGTTTTGCCTTCGTTTTCCTTCTGAACGAAATCGAGCGAGAATTTATTCTTAACACCGCGAACGGCGCCGCCCAGTGTAAGACCGGTAACAATTGTATCGGTATCAATAGCTTCGATGAGTTTTGCCTTCATATTCGGATGAACGCCACATTCTTCAGCTACGAGGAAGCGCGTACCCATCTGAACACCGCCCGCACCCATCAAGAGAGCAGCGGCAAGACCGCGTCCGTCGGCGAAACCGCCCGCCATTACGACCGGAATATTGTCAATAACAGGCAATACCTGTTCCATCAATGCCATCGTCGTGAGTACGCCGATATGACCGCCTGCTTCCATGCCTTCCGCCACCATTGCATCAGCACCGGCTGCGGCTACACGTTTTGCCAGTTTCACATTCGGAATTACCGGAATAATTTTTATACCTGCTTCTTTCAGTTTCGGGAAATACGGTACAGGATTGCCCGCGCCGAGCGTAACGAAAGCCGGTTTTTCTTCGCAGATAACGTCGATGATTTCTTCCTTATTCGGTGCCATAAGCATAACATTCACACCGAACGGCTTATCCGTGAGCTGCTGTGCTTTTCTTATTTCTTCGCGCACATATTCAGTCGTTCTGCCGCCGCAGGAGATAATCCCCGCACCGCCGGCGTTGGAAACGGCAGCAGCCAGTTTGGCATCGGAAACCCAAGCCATGCCGCCTTGAATAATCGGATATTTTATACCAAGAACTTCAGTAATGTATTTTGCCATGCAAAAATCCTCCTAAATATTTAAAAGTAGATATTACTATTATACCACGCATATAACGATTATTATATCATATTTATCATAGTCAGTAGTTATGAATTTTTAATAAGCAACAATTTTTCCCGCCGCGACATTTTTTTAATTTGCGCTTCCCGTTTCTGCGCCGCCTGCTTAGTGGAAAATATTTCGTAATAAAGCAGCTTGACCGGCAGACGCCCGCGCGTATAACGGGCACCCCTGCCGGCATTGTGCGTTTTTATCCGTTTAGCCAAATCATTTGTCCAGCCGGTATAAAGTGTATCATCACTGCACTTTAATATATAAGTGTAGCAATCCATTATTCATTTGCGTTGTTTGCTTCAATGGTAATTTTATTGATAACTACGTCTTCAACCGGTCTGTCCATGAAATCCGTCTGTACATGGCCGATTTTTTCCACAACATCCATGCCTTCGATGACTTTGCCGAATACGGCATGATGACCGTCGAGCCACGGTGTCTGGTCAAGCGTGATGAAGAACTGCGAACCGCCCGTATTCGGACCGGCATTAGCCATGGACAGGATACCGGCGCTGTCGTGTCTTAAATCTTTGTGGAATTCATCTTTAATAGTGTAGCCAGGACCGCCCGTACCGTTGCCGTTCGGGTCGCCGCCCTGAATCATGAAGCCGTCGATTACACGGTGGAAAATCAGGCCGTCATAAAAATTATGCTGGGCAAGTTCGATAAAATTGGCTGTGGTAATAGGAGCTTTATCCTCGAACAGTTCGATAGTAAAAGTTCCCATATTGGTGTCAAATACTGCTACGCGATTTTGGTTCATTGATTGAACTTCCTTTCCGTTTATGTTTAGTTGTTTTTCTGCCAAAGAGCAGTTGGTAAAATTTATCAGCCCGAAAAGAGCTGTCAGCAAGCAGAGAAATAAAATTTTCTTCATAAAATAATACCCCGTTTCAACGTTTTATAATATGCGTATCTCCGGCAAAGCGCGGACTCCAGACGGAAATTTCATCTTTGTGCGGAAAATCATCCGGCACTTGCCAGATTTTGTGGCTGACATTGTGCATGGTGATGAGATTTTTCACCTTTGTATGCGCGGCAAATTCACGCGCGCCGATATCCCAGAATTCCTCCAGACGGCTGTCCACCGGGAAAAAAGCAATATCGGTCTGCAGATTTTCCATAAGCTTGAGCTGCTTTTTAAAACCGTTGCGGGCAAAAGCGATATTTTCCGCCGTGTCGCCTTTCCAATGCCACCAATTGAAATCACCGGCATGGAAAATCCGCCAGCCGTCCTTTTCAATGTAAAAACAGATACCCTCGTCCGTCGAACTGAACGATTTTACGAGTATGCCATTGTCCTCATACGTTGTGTACTCGTCGAGAATGACCGTTTTGTTTTCCGGCGGCAGCGCCTTTTTTATATCATAACTGAGAAAATAGCGCGTCGTTTTGCCGCTGAATTTGGCAATCTGCGGATTGTAATGGTCAAAATGAGCATGCGAGGCGAAAAAATATACTTCACGTTTATTTTCGATTGCTGGTAAAACAAGATTATGTTCATCCAGATAATAATCGAAAATCATCGCCCAGTTATCCGTTTCCAGAATGAAACCGCTGTTGAATAAATATGTTATTTTTGCTGTGTCGTTCATTTTCTATCTCCTTGTCTACATTAGTATTTTGGCAAATTTTACAAATAGTGTCAATACCTATGGATGTTTAGTTAAATTTTTAGTACAAGTATAGCGTGATTTTTATTTTTTGGTTATAATGAATAATGATAACTTTTGACGTACTCCCCAGTTAGGGGATTCTGGGATACTGACGAACCTTGCTATCAAATGACAGTCTTATGAGATCTCTCCTCAATGGACAACGCCCTGCCCATATTTATCGTTTAACGAGAGTAGAACATTCTCTCTCCTTCTTTCTTTATATTTATAGCGGCATTTAAATCTCTGTCGTGGTGTTTGCCGCATTTTGGACAAGTCCACTGCCTTATTCTCAGATCTTTGAGTTCTTTGTTTTGGTAGTCGCAATTACTGCACAGCTGACTTGACGGAAAGAATTTTCCTACTTCAATAACGATGGAACCTGTCTTTTCTGCTTCATATTTCAATTTGTTTACAAAGTCGGCAAAACCTAAATCTGATATTTTTCTACCGAAGCGTTTCTGCATAGCTTTTAAATTCAAGTTTTCGATAGAGATTAAAGCGTATTTTTGGGCTAGATACTGTGCCGTTTTCCAATGAAAATCACGACGCATATTTGTTACTTTTTTATGCAGTCTTGCTAAATTCAGTCTAGCTTTTTGACGATTGTTGGAAGATTTCTGTTTACGGGATAAATTGCGATTAGCTTTAGCGATTAGTTTTGCATTTCGTTTAAAAAACAGCGGAGAAATAATATT
>JFBN01359811.1_pt1 | contig 19874 bp, 16 predicted proteins | sample 768741 | NCBI WGS metagenome assembly JFBN01 (sample SAMN01983846, study PRJNA193217) | chicken gut metagenome | biome: terrestrial biome; isolation source: ceca of Broiler chicken | host: Gallus gallus | place: United Kingdom: England | collected 2010-09-07
CGCGGGCCGGAAAAAGGCGCTTGCGGTCGATCGGGGCCGCAGGGCCGGGAGGCTTCCGGAAAAGCGAATCGGACAGAGCAGACGGGTGCCGGGGCCGAAGAGGGTGGCGGTGCAGGCGGGAGGCCCGATCCGCGGGCCGGAAAGCAGGCGCTTGCGGTCGATCGGAGGCGCAGGGCCGGGAGGCATTCGAAAAAGCGAACCGGACGGAACAGACGGGCGCCGGGATACCGGAAGCGGTTCGGGGGTGCCGGAGCAGAAAAAGAAGGCATCCGGAAAAGACAGACAAACAAGCGGCTGCGCTGCTGCGCCTGCGTAAGTACGATCGTTCGGAAGCCGAATTTTTTCGTTCCCGGGAGAAGCCGCATCCCATCCAACGGGCACAAAAATGCAACGGATCGTTACGAATCGATCGTTTTTCATAAATAAAATAGTATATTTGTCAGACTGAACACTAATTTTTATTAAAACATTATGCAAACAATCAAGAATCTTTTCAGTTACACGGCAGTTCTTCTGGGCTTTGCCGCATTTGCCTTTTTCGCGCCTTCCTGCTCGGACAGCGATGATCCGGTAACGCCGTCCGACGCACCCGTAACCGGTATCAAGATAACTCCCGAGGAAATCACCGTAACCGAAGGGCTTTCGAAATCCATCGTGGTTTCGGTCCTGCCGTCGAATGCCGCCGACAAGACCTATAAGCTGACGTCGAGCGATACGTCCGTTGCGACTGTCGAAGACGACAAGATCACGGGCGTGGCCCCGGGCGAGGCGATCATCACCGCTACTTCGAACGAAGGGAATTTCACGGCAACCTGCAAGGTTACGGTGAAAAGCACCGAGCCGATGATCCACTCCCTGAACGCCTTCTCGCAAGGAGCTTTGCTCTTCTACGGAACGAATTACGGCACTGAGGGCCTCTCCCACAACTGGAGGATACAGCTTACGGGAACCGGCTATAAAGATGCCGTCAATCTGATGGGCAAGGGCGATGCGCTGATGTTCGAAATCAACACGTCGACCGACTATACGACGGAAGTCGCCCCGGGAACCTACACGATGCTCAAAAAAGACGAGACGGTTACGGAGGCGCTGAAGCCCGGCACGGCCATTCCCGGACTGATCGACGGGACTGACGGCGAAAGCCCCATCGGCACATGGTATCTTTTCGGCGAATCCGAAGACGAAGTCGCCAGCGCTGTCAACGACATCGAATCGGGAACCGTCGAAGTCAGCAAGAACGGAGACGAATACACGCTGAAGTTCGACTTCCTCGACGAAGACGAGAACATCCTGTTCAAGGGCACCTATGTGGGTACACTCACCTACATCGACGTTACGACCCAGCCGCGGCAGTAGGCACGATGCCGCGGGTCCCTCTGCGAAGGGACGGGCAAGACAATCGACGACGCGAGGGCGATCCGGTTTGCGGATCGCCCTCGCTGCATCGGTGCCTCCGGATGCGGGCGGGCATCTTTTCGCACAAGGACCTCCCGCAAGGGCGGCGCGGAGCCCGACCGGCAGGGAAAAGGGAGGGAGGAAGGAAAGGGGCGGGCGGACCGGAACCGCTCCGCATGCATTCGCAAAAAAATCCCGTAAAAACCGAATGCGCAAACATTATCGTTCGATTCCGGAAAAACGAGACGCGCAAGAATCACACACGCATTCCCGACGACGACGGCAAGAATCGGCTTTGCGAGAAGCCGGTCTTTCCTATCGCACGACATGTTCCGCACCCGGGATCAAAACCCCGAGAAATCGGAGGCGGATTCGTATGGCGACGCAAATATGCTGCCGCTATCGACCGACGAACCGATTGCCGGGGGGGGGCGTCCCCTCACTCTTCGCGGGCAGCTCATATCGAACGGAAAAAAGGAAATGCATACGGAAACACACACTCTCTCGTGTGCGCCGAATCGGGCAAAACGACCGAAAACCGGGGGATTCCGCCCCCGGCGAATGCCGCCGAAACAGCCCCGGAAAGCGGACGGACATTCGGCCGTCCGCTGTACGGACCAGCCGTTTTGGCAGGCTCGATGCGGTGTCCGTCCGAATGTCCGCCCAGCCCGAAGAGCGAGCCTCGGCGACAAGGTGCCGGCAGGGCTTTCGGAGACCGTTTCCGGAGGACACAAACTCGAACTCGAACAGTCCGACAATATTGCCGTAGCTTCCGGAATGGATATGCAGGGCGAACAGGTCGCTTATCTGACTGGAGACTTGAACGCCGAACTTTGGCCCGAAATTCACCAGTTCGTTTGCTGTTGTAGCAGCATTTAAGCGACTCAAGTTGCATATGCAGGCTTTGTTTGAAATGTCTATTGATTAGCATTCCATACGATAAAAAAGAATCGACTTTCGAGAAGTCGATTCTTTTATCATTACCGGGAACACGTGTGTGATTTTTTTACGCATCTCGTTTTTCCGAAATGAACTTTTGGTTTTTGCGAATATAATTTCAGAGGCTCTTTCAGGGGGGGCTGTCGACCGAAGCGGCATATTCGGTTCGGGCCTCTCTCCGTCCAAGCGGGGCGCGATGTGCGAATAATCCCCGAACCGGCCGCGAATCGTTCGCCTGCCCCCCCCCTCGGCTCGTCCCGGATTAGAAAAACCGCGACATATAAGTCTCGGCATATAAATCCGTTCGCCGGTTCACCTCTCGTACTGCTTCGGACGCATTTCGCCCCTTGCGTCTGATGGTACGGCGGAGGGGCGCAAAAAAACGGGGGCTGGCCGACAAGTTTCAGACGCCCCTCTTTCATTCGCACTGCTATTCGGGAACATTTCCGAATACGCGATTCTCGGAGGGTTGAAAAACTTGTCGGACAGCCCCTTGCCGCCTCTTTTCCGGACAGGCGGTAACGCCGGAGCGCCCAAAAACCCGTCGGACGTTCTCGCCCCCTTGGGATGGGCGCGGGGCGTACGAGCCTCCGCCCGCCCGTCCACGGACCGGCTACTTCTCGATCAGCGAGATGGAGCGCTGGATGAACTCCGTGAGGTTCTTGCCTTTGAGCATGCCGTTCGACAGCAGCGCGAGGTCGATGATCTGCTTGACGAGCCGGTTCCCGCTGCCGATCTCCGTGAGGCGCTGCGTGCGCTCGTCGCGCAGCGTGAGGATCTTTTTCGAAAGCTCCTCGCGGGCGGATTTCTCCTCGGGCGTCAGCTCCTCCTCCTTCTTGTCCTTCACCAACTCGTCGAAACGCTTCTCCTCGGCCACGGCCGCGTCGATCTTCTTGGTGATAGACTTCAGCTTGTCGCCGTACTCCTTCTCCACGTCGGCCAGCACGTCGATCACGATGGGGTGGTTGCCGTTCACCGCGATGGTGAAGTTGTCGGGCATCTGACCGTAGAACTGGCTCATGCCGCCGCCGCTCATCGCCGCCATCTCCTTCATGCGGCGCATGAACTCGTTCTGGGTGATGACGACGGGCGCAGCGTCAGCGGCCATCGGTTCGAACGAAATCTGGTAGCGGATCTTGTCGTCCTTGGGCATCTGGCTCTCGAACACGGGGCGCAGCAGCTCCTGCTGCGATTCGGTGAGCGACATCTTGAGGCTCTCGTCTTTCGGGATGAGCTTGTCGACCACGTCGCTGTCCACGCGGGCGAAGCGCCGATCCTTGTGTTTGCTCTCGTACCAGCCGATGTAGTGATTGTCGAGCTGACCGTCCATCACCAGCACGTCGTAGCCCTTGTTGCGGGCCGCCTCGACGAACGAAGCCTTCTCCACGGGATCGTCCGCATAGAGGTAGACCACCGTCTTGTTCTTGTCGGTCTGGCTGCCGCCGACCGTTTCGTCATACTCCTTGGGCGTGAAATATTTGCCCTCGGTATTCTTCCAGAGCATGAAATTCTCGGCTTTCTCGGCGAACTTCTCGTCGGTGAGGATGCCGTACTCGATGAAGATCTTCAGATCGTCCCACTTCTCCTCGTAGTCCTTGCGCATCGACGCGAAGAGCTCCTGCAGGCGGTCGGCCACCTTGCGGGTGATGTAGCCCGAAATCTTCTTCACGTTGGCGTCGCTCTGCAGGTAGCTGCGCGAAACGTTCAGCGGGATGTCCGGCGAGTCGATCACGCCGTGGAGCAGCGTGAGGTATTCGGGTACGATGCCCTCCACCTGATCCGTTACGAAGACCTGATTCGAATAGAGCTGGATCTCGTTCTTCTGAATCTCGAAGTTGTTGCGGATCTTCGGGAAGTAGAGAATGCCCGTCAGGTGGAACGGGTAGTCGATGTTCAGATGGATGTAGAACAGGGGATCGTCGGAGGCGGGGTAGAGCTCGCGGTAGAACTCCTTGTACTGCTCCTCGGTGATGTCGGACGGCTTGCGCGTCCACAGCGGTTCGGTGTCGTTGACGATCTCGTCCTTGTCCGTATCGACGTACTTGCCGTCCTTCCACTCCTTGACCTTGCCGCAGGCGATGGGCACGGGCAGGAACCGGCAGTACTTGCGCAGCAGCTCGCGCACGCGCGCTTCGTCGGCGAATTCGAGGCTCTCCTCCGACAGGTGCAGGACGACCGACGTGCCGCGGTCGCGGGGCTCGTCCGTCTCCTCCATCTCGAAATCGGGCGTGCCCGTGCAGCTCCAGCGGACCGTCTTCGAGCCCTCGCGGAACGAGCGGGTGAGGATTTCCACCTTGTCCGAAACCATGAAGGCCGAGTAGAATCCGAGACCGAAATGACCGATGATCGACTGATTCTTGTATTTCTCCATGAACTCCTCGGCGCCCGAGAAGGCGATCTTGGTTGGATGTAGCGGTCGACCTCCTCGGCCGTCATGCCCACGCCGCGGTCGGTAACGGTCAGCGTCCGGGCCTCCCTGTCGGCCTCGACGCGGATCGTCAGGTCGCCCAGCTCGCCCTTGAACTCGCCGGTCGAGGAGAGCGTGCGGAGTTTCTGCGTGGCATCCACCGCGTTGGAAATCAGCTCGCGCAGGAAAATCTCGTGGTCGGAATAGAGGAATTTCTTGATTACGGGGAAAATGTTTTCGGTCGTAACGCCGATTTTTCCGTTTTTCATACTGTATTGTTTTTTAGTTAGATTTCTGTCCCCGCATACCGAACAAACGATGTGCCAGCCCGCTTTTACTGACAGAATGTCAGTCGGGGGCTGACAAATCTTCGAAAAACGGCTCCGGCGGCCGAGAAATGCACCCTATTTGCAGGTGCACGGGAAACGTCCGTTCCGCAGCGCCCCCCCCCGCACCGCTCCGGCCGCCGGGCTCCTGAGCGAGGGGGGGGGCGGCCTTCCGGCCGCAGAGTCTACGGCAGCGGCGGACGTTGCGAAAGACATTCGATCAAAACGCAAACATATGGATTTTTTGGAACTCGCCAAGAAACGCTACTCCTGCCGCGCCTATCGCAACGACGAGGTCGAACAGGAAAAGCTCGACCCAATTCTCGAAGCGGGGCGCATAGCACCCACCGGAGCGAACCGACAGCCGCAACGCATACTGGTCGTACGCACGCCCGACGGGATGGAAAAGCTCGCCCGCTGCGCCCGAACCTGCGGCGCACCGCTCGCTCTGGTCGTATGTGCCGACACCGAGGAGGCATGGATACGCCCCGCAGACGGCAAACAGATCGCCGACATCGACGCGACGATCGTTACGGCCCACATGATGCTCGAAGCCGCTTCGCTCGGATTGGGCTCGCTGTGGGTCTGCATGTTCGATCCCGACGGCCTGCGCCGGGAGTTCATGCTGCCCGCGCGGCTGACGCCCGTGAACATTCTGCTCGTCGGTTACGCGGACGGTACGCCCGCTTCGCCCGACCGCTACGACCGGACGCGCAAGGCGCTCGCCGAGACGGTCGTTTACGACACGTTCGAACGGTTCGAATGATCGCTGCGGCCCGCGAAGCCGGAGGACGGCGGCGGCCGTTCCGCTCGCGGCCGTCGGCGGGACAGAACGGTCCGCAAGGAAGCGCCGGAGTTTTCTGCGGAGGGCGGAAGCGGGAAGAGGCGGTAGGAAGGCCGGAGGGGGGGGGAGTGCGGGTGCATCCGCGAAGAACAAAAGGGCGTTTCGTGAAAAACGGAATGCGCGGGAAATTCGCCCGATAACGGAAAAACGGGGAGCGCGCAGGAAATTCACACGTCCGATCGTTCGATCGGGAGTGGATCCGCGTTCGCCTCGGAACTCGGATTGCGCCCTCGAAATGTCATCGGCTCGCAGGCAAGACGTTCGACATCGGGTTCGTTTGTTCGATATGCGCATAGATATCCTCGGAGCAGCTGTTTTCGGGCACAGGCGATATGCCCGAAACACCCGCAGAAGCAGCCGGTAACGAACCTTCGGATCGGTTTCGAGAGACGCCGGCGAACTCCCATGCGAAAAAGAAGACGCAACGGCTTGGGAATCGACATCATGGATCGGAGAATCGGTAGCAAAAGCAGGAGCGGCGCTCGCGAAAGCAGCAAATCGAACGTGCATATCGACACAATGCCCACGATTTACGCGCAGGATCAGGCACGGTCTGAAAACGAGCCCGTCGCCCGCGGACCGCGAAGAGCCGGAATCCCCGGCCGGCATTTACCGACGATTACCCTCCCGCCCCATCTTATCCGATCGTTCGCGCAGGTCGAGGCGCTCGGACGACAGCTTCCGCACGCCACACATAGCGCTTTCGGCGGAAGGGGGGGGGACATTCGGCACCCGGAAGAGGGGGAGGGCGGGAGGTATCGTGCATGCGCATATTACAATGTACGAAATACCGTGAAGCGGTCGCCTTCCTCTTCCGCATCCGGTGAGAAGGGCCGGGAACGGAGGGGTATTCCGGCCCGCATCCCCCCCCCGCACGAATACCGCCGGAGCGACACGGAAAGCATCCGGCCGAAAGTCGGTCCGACGTGTGTTTTCCGGTTATGCCGATTCGATGCGTGCTCGAATGGAAGATCCGACGAGCGTTCGACCCGAAAACGGCCCTGTCGGCGGGGATGCCGGCGGGAGTTTCGAAGACCTTTTTCGGGGAGGCGTCCGAACACCCGCCGGACGGTCGGCCGGCACTCGTTAGGGGCGGGGCGGAATCCGACGGCGCGACGAAAGGTGCCGGAATCGCTGTATTGCCGGGCATAGGGCGGGGGCATTCGGAAGACAGGTCGATTGCAGACGGAAGGGAGGCTCTCGCAGGGGGGGCTTTCGACCGACGTCGCATCCTCGGCTCGCGCACTCCGTTCGTGCGGGGCGCGAGGGCCGAATCACGTCCCGACAGATCGCAAACGGTTTGCGATCCGCGAATCGGAGAGAAATTCGCAAGCTGTCGCCGCATCATTCATTCGGATGCTCTTTCTCGCGTTCTGCTTCCGGTGCCTGCCGCCTTCGCCGCTGACGCTCGGCGACGCCCCCGTCGAAAGAGGCGAGGGCGCGCGTCCGATCCGGCAGGGCGCAGGGTTACGCATGCAGCGACCGAGGCGGCCGGCACGACGCATAAAGGCGGAAGCGCATCGACCATTTGCCGCCGGCGGGAATCGTGCGGAAGCCTGCGGCTTCGGGCGAGGGAGCGTTCGGGGCATCGGTCGCCCACGACTGCGGCTCGGGGCAGCAGTATGGCACGCGGCCGCCGTCGTTCCAGATCGTCCAATAGGTCGTCGCCTCGTCCGCTTCGTAGAAAATGCGGACGCCGCTGCGCAGATTCTCGACCAGCGCGCCGCGGAACGGACGGCCGTCCACGTCGATCTCCCGCACCGAAAAACCCGCTTCGATCGGGTCGCACTCCGTAACCTGCAATCCGCCGTCGCGCAATCGGGCGAAGCGCTCCGAGAGCGGCAGCAGACGCCCCGTGGGCAGTCCCCGCGCATCGAGTTCGTACTGTTCGCCGACCGCGACGCGCATCGCGTAATCTTCCGCGGCGCCTCCGGCGAAAGGAATGTTCAGCGGCGTGTGGAAGCCCGCGCCGACGGGCATGGGCTCCGTGCCCTTATTGCCGAATAGGATCTCGTGGCGCAGTCCGCCGGCGGAGAGACGGAAGGTGATCTTGCACTTGAAAGGATGGGGAAAATCCCTGAAAATCGCATCGCTGGCGACATTGGAATAGTAGCGGCACTCGACGAGCGCCTCGCGCTCGTCCTCCCACGCCTTCGACACCGCGAACGGCTGGCTCTTGAGGATGCCGTGGTGGTAGTTGTGTTCGCGGGGGAGGGTGATGGGGAAGCGATAGGTGCGGCCGCCGAACGTATACCGCCCGTCCGCGATCCGGTTGGGCGGAAAAAGCACGGGCAGGCCGTAGACATGCGGACGGGCGCGGAACGCTTCGATCTCGCCGGCCGCAGGCGTGCGCAGCAGCTCGGCGCCCAGCCGCACATGGGCCAGCCGGACGAGGTTGGCGCCCACCTCCGGAACGAGGAGCGCCGTGTAGTCCCCCTTGGAGAACTCCACGGCGCGCAGTCCGTAAAAATCCGTCGTGCGGATCATTACATCAGTTTTTCGAGCTTCGCCACGAGGTCGCCCTTCTTGCAGGCGCCCACCTGTTTGTCCACCAGTTCGCCGTTCTTGAGGAAGACGATCGTCGGGATGTTGCGCACGCCGAACTTGGCGGCGATCTCGTCGGCGCCCTCCACGTCGCACTTGCCGATCACGGCCTTGCCCTCGTACTCCGCAGCCATCTCCTCGATGATGGGGCTGAGCATGCGGCAGGGACCGCACCATTCGGCCCAGAAGTCGATGACGACGGGAAGATCGGTGGCCGTTACTTCGTTGTAATTCTCGTTCGTGATTGCTAATGCCATAATTGTAAGAATTTTAGTTTAATATGGGTTTTTACATGATCGTATACTTGATGTCGTTGTCGTCCAGATAGGAGACCAGACCGGAGGTGAGGCTGACCTTGTAGGACTTCGAGTAGAAGTTCAGTCCGACCTGCGCTTCGCGGTCGTAGAGATTCAGATGCAGCAGCGTCGAGCCTTCGGATTCGCGCACCTTCTCGGTCAGTTCGCGGATCAGGTCGTGCGTGATCTCCTCGATGGCCAGCCTGACGTGGATCTCCTTGATCATCGTATCGCGCATCTCCTGCAACTGAACCATCGAAAGGATCTTCAGTTCCAGCTCCCTGTCGTTGTAAGGACGCGGCTGGACCTTGGCGCGGACGAAGAGGAAGTAATCCGTGAAGAGGAACTTGCGGAAATTCTCGTAGTCCTTGCCGAACAGGGCGAATTCGCGGGTTCCGTTGTAATCCTCCAGCGTGAACTTGCCCCACGGTTTTCCGGTCTTGGTCATCAGGTTCTGCACCCCGACTACCATGCCCGCGACGGCGATCTCCTGTCCGCGGAACGCTTCGAGGTTGTCGAGCTCCGAAAGCTGCGTCTTGCACATGTGGCGGATGATGACGGCGTACTCGTCGAGCGGGTGCGCCGAAAGGTAAAGTCCGATCATCTCGCGCTCCTTGGTGAGCGTTTCGAGCTGGCTCCAGTCGGCGCAGGCGGGGATCGTCGGGCGCTGGATGTCGACCTCGCCCCCTCCGCCGAAGAGGCTTTGCTGCGCATTGCTCTTCTCGGCCTGAAAGCGCTGGCCGTAGCGGGTGAGCAGCTCGATGAAGGCGATGCCGCTGCCGTCCCGGGCATCGGCGCCGAAAAACTTGCCGCGGTGGAAACCCGAAATCGAATCGAAGCCGCCGGCATAAGCGATATTTTCGAGGCACTTGCGGTTGACGACGCTGTAATTCACGCGCTCCATGAAGTCGTAAATATCCTTGAACCGGCCGTTGCGCTCGCGCTCCTCGATGATGCTGTCCACGGCTGCCTCGCCCACGCCCTTCACGGCAGCCAGACCGAAGCGAACGTCGCCCGCCTTGTTCGACGAGAAGTTGCGGCGCGATTCGTTGATGTCGGGGCCGAGCACGCGGATGCCCATGCGCTTGCATTCGCTCATGTAGAGCGTGATCTGCTTGATGTCCGCGAGGTTGCGGCTCAGCAGCGCCGCCATGAACTCCGAGGGGTAGTGCGCCTTGAGGTAACCCGTCTGGTAGGCGACGTAGGCATAGCAGGTCGAATGGGACTTGTTGAACGCATAGGAGGCGAACGCCTCCCAGTCGCTCCAGATCTTGTCGCAGATCTTCTCGTCGTGGCCCCGCTGCTTGCAGCCCTCGATGAACTTGGGCTTCATCTTGTCCAGCACATCGCGCTTCTTCTTGCCCATCGCCTTGCGCAGCGTGTCGGCCTCGCCGCCCGTGAAACCGGCGAGCTTCTGCGAGAGCAGCATGACCTGCTCCTGATAGACCGTGATGCCGTACGTATCGCTCAGGTACTCCTCCATCTCGGCGATCTCGTAGGTTACGGGTTCCAGTCCGTGCTTGCGCGCGATGAAGTTGGGAATGTACTCCATCGGACCGGGCCGGTAGAGGGCGTTCATGGCGATCAGGTCCTCGAAACGGTTGGGTTTGAGGTTGCGCAGGTGTTTCTTCATGCCCGGGGACTCGAACTGGAAGAGGCCGGTCGTATCGCCGCGGGCGAAGACCTCGTAGGTGGGAGCGTCGTCGAGCGGGATGTCGTCGATGGCCACGTCGACGCCGTGCACGTCCCGGACGTTCTGCACGGCGTCCTTGATGATCGAGAGGGTGCGCAGCCCGAGGAAGTCCATCTTGATGAGGCCCACGCTCTCGACCTCCTTGCCTTCGAACTCGACGACGTTCAGGTCGGCGTCCTTGGCGATGGCCATCGGAGCGAACTTTTCGAGGTCATCCTGCCCGATGATGACGCCGCAGGCGTGCACGCCCGTCTGGCGGATCGAGCCTTCGAGCTTCTCGGCGTATTTGAGCGTGTTGCGGATCAACGGGTTGGGAGACTCGCGCTCGGCGGCCAGCTCGGGCGACTCCTTGTATACGAAGTCGAACGGCGTCTCGCCGTGTTTCTTGTCGGGCGTGATCTTGTCGGGCACCAGCTTCGACAGGCGGTCGCTCTCCGAAAGGGCCAGCTTCTGCACGCGGGCGACGTCCTTGATCGCCATCTTGGGAGCCATCGTTCCGAAAGTAACGATCTGGGCGACACGCTTCTGGCCGTATTTGTTCACGCAATACTTCAGGACATCGGCACGGCCGTCCTCGTCGAAGTCGACGTCGACATCCGGCAGCGAGATACGCTCCGGATTGAGGAATCGCTCGAAGAGCAGGTCGTATTTCAGCGGGTCGATGTTGGTGATCCGAAGGCAGTAGGCCACCACCGACCCGGCGGCCGAGCCTCGGCCCGGCCCCACGGAGACGCCCATTTCGCGGGCGGCGCGGATGTAGTCCCAGACGATGAGGAAGTAGCCCGGGAAACCCATCCATTCGATCGTATCCAGCTCGTACCTGATGCGCGTCTCCACCCGCTCGCCGAGTTCGTCGCCGTAGCGGCGGTGCGCACCCCGATAGGTCAGGTCCTTCAGATAACAGAATTGTTTGGCCACCATCAGCCGGTCGGTCAGCTCCTTGTCGCCCTCGACCAGCGCTTCGAGCGCTTCGACCGACGTGCAGGCCCCGATGCGGGCGAGCAGCTCCTCGTCCTCGATTTTCTTGACGAACGAAGCCCTCAGATCCTCCAGCGGCATGTGGAAATCGGCCGGAGGCGGGAAGTTGGGCATCAGCGGCGCGTGTTCCAGCGAATACTCCTCGACCTTGTCCGCGATTTCGAGCGTCGCAGCGAGCGCCTCGGGGTGGTCGGGGAAGAGCGCCGCCATCTCCTCGGGCGACTTCAGATACTCCTGAAACGTATAGCGCATACGGTTCGGATCGTCCAGATCGCGGCCCGTATTGAGGCAGATCAGGTGGTCGTGCGCCACGGCATCCTCGGCGAGGATGAAGTGCACGTCGTTCGAACAGATATACCTGACGCCGAATTTTGCCGACAATCCGAGGATCGCCTCGTTGACCCGAAGCTGGTTTTCGTAGACGTCGGCGTCCTTCTGCGGGTCGCCCGAAGGGTGCAACTGCATTTCGAGGTAGTAATCCTCGCCGAAAACCCCCTTGAACCACTGAACGACACGTTCGGCCTCAGCCATGTCGTTGCGCATGATCGCCTGCGGCAGTTCGCCGCCCAAGCAGGCCGAGCAGCAAATCAGCCCTTCGTGATAGTCCCGCAACAGCTGCTTGTCCACGCGCGGCTTGTAGTAGAATCCCTCGGTGAAGGAGTAGGAGACCATCTTGCAGAGGTTGTGGTAGCCTTCGAGGTTTTTGGCCAGCAGGATCAGGTGGTCGCCGGCCTTCTCGTCCTTGTCCTTCTCGAAGCGGTTTTTCACCACGTAGACCTCGCAGCCGAGGATGGGCTTGATGCCCAGCTCGGCGGCCGTGTCGTGGAAGTTCTTCACGCCGTACATGTTGCCGTGGTCGGTGATCGCCAGCGCCGACATCCCGAGCGCTTTGGCGCGCTTGAGAAGCGGCTTGACGGCCGCGGCTCCGTCGAGAATGGAGTACTGCGTATGGACGTGAAGATGGACGAAATCGGGCATATGTGGTATCGGTTTTGTAAATCCTTACAAAGGTAGCAATAAATTCGTGAAAACAACGGGCGGAATCGCTTGCTTTTTTCAGGAAAAACGTTTAATTTTAGAGACACCTAAAACAGCAACGCCATGAGAGACGAAACACTGGTCGTACTGGAAGAGTACAACACCGTAACCGAAGCCGAGATCGCCAAGTCGATCCTCGGCAGTGCGGGCATCGAGTCCACGATCCGCAACGAATATATGGCCGCGAACTTCCCCGTCGCCACGCCCGCCCAGCTCGTAGTCTGCGAATCGGACTACGAGCGGGCGAAGCAGCTGCTCCGCCACCGCTGACGCCCCGCACCGAGCAGGCGTCGCCGGCTGCGTCAGCGGAAGAGCTGGATGAGCAGCGGGACGCTGATTTCGAGCACGATGCCGTGGAAGATGCACAGCGGCACGAGTTCGCCCCCGCCTTTTCCCGCATCCACGATGCGGGCCAGACAGACGTCCATCGAGGTGATGCCTGCGGCCGCGATCGCGGGAAGCTCTCCGTACCGGCGGACGAACAGCGGCGCACAGAAGAGGGCGATCATTTCGCGGGCGACGTTCGCCAGCAGGGCGATCGCCGCCAGTTCGGCGGCGGCGCGCGCCCCGAGCGTGGGGACGTAGAGCTCGGCGATCATCACGGACGAGAGGGAGTAGTAGCCGAAACCGCTGCCGGCGGCCAGACACTCGGTCAGGGAGCGCGTCCCGGGCAGAAGCGAACCGAAAGCGCAGAACAGCAGCGTACCTCCCACGGTGAAGAGGGGCAGGAGCAGCATCCGCATGCGGAACGAGCGGAGCATGCAGCGCAGATCGTCGTTCGAGCCGAGCCCGAGCCCCACCTGAAGAATCAGCAGCGAAAGCAGGACGGACGGCACGGCCGCTCCGAGCATCCATGCCGGAGCGTAATCGGCCTTTCCCAGCCAGATGCCGGCGGCGAAGCAGCCGAAAGCGAGCAGCGAACCTTTCACGGGCGGCCTCCTTTCCCCCAAAAAAAGCGTCGGGCCGCGGCCGCAGCCAGCAGACTGCCGGCGACGCCCAGAACGGCGATCAGCAGGGCGTGTCCGCCGAAACGGCCGAAATCGGCGATCAGCCCCTTGTCGGAGCCGAGCGACGCGCCGAATACGAAGAGCAGGGCGCAGACGGTGATCTGCATGCCGGAAGCCGTCCGGCGCACGAAGGCGCTCCGGCGGCCGAAATAACCGGCGCAGGCGCCTGCGAACAAAAGCAAGAGAATACGGAACATAAATCGGTTGCAGCATAGCCGGCCGCAACGGCGGAAAAGCCGTGCGAGGGCCCGGTCCGCCGGCGGAAGGTCGTGGATGATTCGAATGAGAGACGGAAGAGGGAGAGGCTCCCCGCGCAGATCGCGCGGAGCGAGCGGCGGCCCGTCAGATGAAGCCGCTGAACCAGTGCACATGCACCTTGCGGAAGGTTCGCGCTACGACGCACCTCGCACCGCAATAGATATGTCCTCCTGAAAAACGCATGTTCGGTTCACGGGCTGATTTGCGGAGGCGAAGATAGGTATTCCGCGCGACATTTCCAAACGGGGGGGGGCTCCGGACGCTGTCAGCCGTTCCAGATGCGCCACGAAGCCTCGGCCTGACGGACGAACATTCTTTCGCCGTTCATCGTGCGGGCGCCCCGCTGCCGGCCGAGTTCCAGAAAACGGGTCAGCGGCGGATTGTAGACCAGATCGAACAGGCGGTGGCGGGGCGTGAGGGCGTCGTAGGGGAGACAGGGCGCCTCGTCCGCACGGGGAAAGGTACCGACCGGCGTGGCCTGCACGATCAGGCGGCAGCGGGCGACCTCTTCGCCGGGAAGGTTGTCGTAGGTGAAATTTCCGCGCAGCGGATCGCGCGACACGAGCGCGAAGGGGAGCTCCCGTTCGGCCAGCACGTATTGCACGGCCTGCGAGGCGCCGCCCGTGCCGAGTACGAGCGCCTCTTCGGGCCGATCGTCCGCGAGCAGCTCGTCCAGCGAAGCGCGCAGGCCCTCGACGTCCGTATTGTATCCGATCAGCCGTCCGCCGTCGCACCGCACACAGTTGACCGCACCGATGCGCTCCGCCTCGGGCGAAAGGGCGTCGAGCAGGGGCAGGATGCGCCGTTTATAGGGAATCGTAACGTTGAATCCGCACAGGTCGGGGATCTCGTCCGTCAGACGGCGCAGCTCGCCGATCTCCCGCAACGGGAAAAGGTCGTAACGGCAGCCGGCTATCCCTTCGCGCTCGAATTTGGCGGCGAAGTAGCGGGCCGAAGCCGAGTGGACGAGCGGACGGCCGACCAGCCCGAAGCGTCTCATGCCCGTCTGCCGAGGACAGCCTTCGCCGCCAGTTCGATGGCATAGATCAGCAGGAAGCCTGCGGCCCCGAGCAGCAGGGCTTCGCCCAAATGGGCATCGGAGCCGGAGAGACGCTCGAAGGTGTCGGGCAGGATGTTCCGCTCGACGAGCGGCATCGTCTGTCCGTGGCTGTCCGTGTAGCTCTCCACGGTCTGTTTCCACGGCCAGACCTTGTTGAGCGAACCGAGCATGAAGCCCATGAGCACGGCGATCGTGCAGTCGTGCCAGTGCTTGAGCAGCCACGACAGCAGGTGCGAGAAGGCAATGATGCCCGACACGGCACCCGCGACGAAGACGAGGATCACCGGGATGTTCAGGTCGCCCACGGCCTGCATGATATAATGGTATTTGCCCATCAGCAGCAGAATGAACGCGCCCGAGATGCCGGGCAGGATCATGGCGCAGATGGCCACGGCGCCCGACAGGAGGACGAACCACCAGTCGTCGGGCGTTTCGGCGGGCGAGACGACCGTGATCCACCACGCCACGGCGATGCCCGCGGCGAGCGACAGCCCCGTCCGCCAGTTCCACGTCCCGACCTGACGCGCCACGAGCAGCGCCGAAGCGACGATCAGTCCGAAGAAAAAGGCCCAGATCTCGATGGGGTGGTGCGTCAGCAGGTAGGTCATCAGCCGCGCGAGCGAGAAGATCGAAATGGCGACGCCGAGCAGGACGGCCAGCAGGAACGATCCGTTGATATGGTGCCAGAAGGCGGTCAGGCGCCCCCGGGCGAGCAGCCGGAGCGCTTCGACGCCGACGCTGCGGATCGACTCGATCAGCTCTTCGTAGATGCCCGAAATGAATGCGATGGTGCCGCCCGACACGCCGGGTACGACATCCGCCATGCCCATGGCGCAGCCCTTGAGCGTCAGCAGCAGATAGTGGGAGAACTTCATAACCGGAATACTAATGGAGGACAAAGATAACGGAATTCCCGAACAAATGCAAGGCCGGATGCGTTCGGGGCCGATTTATCCGCACACACCGGGCGGAAGCGGGCGGCCGGCGGATCCGAGGAGGCCTCCGCACGCGCGGTGCGGAGGGCACGGCCGCAGCTCGCACCCGGAAGCGGCCGGCGGAAGCGGCGGGAAAGGGTGCGCGACACGAAAGGGGTTGGCTAACAGGGGATTTCAACCCTCCGAGAACTGCGTATTCGGAAAAGTTCCCGAATAGCGGTCCGGATAGAAAAGGGGTGTCTGGAACTTGTCAGACACTCCCCGCCGTTTGCGCACGCACGCTTTCTATTCGTTCCGGGGCCTCTCCTCCAGCAAGGAGCAGATCTGACGGCGTCTTTTCTCCTGCTGATGTTCGACCAACACCTCGTAATCGCAAGGCTGGGAATAGATCTTTCCCGTAACCACGAGCGTCTCGATGAGCAAAAAGAACAGGAAAACCGCGAGATAGAACAAGCCGCTGGCCCAGCCCGAAAAGAGCACTTCGTCGGAAAACGTGATTTCCAATTCGGTAAGCAGGCCGATGTCGGCTTTCGTCTCGTTCCGGATCTCCTCCCGCATAGCCTGCTGTCTGTCGACGAGCGAGGTCATATGGCTCCGAATATCGTCGATCCGCCGATTCACCCGGTCCCGGTCCTGACTCTTCGGATTGGGCACCATCTCTTCGATATAACCCGTCGCCATCACCGCATTGCCGAGCGAATCGAGGTGTCCCGTCGCCGATTTGGTATACAGCACCGTCTTGATCATGGGGCGTTTGCCGATCTCGTCCGACAAGAGGGCGGCCGTCGTTTCGAGAGAGTCCAGCTCCATCCGGCTGCGCGCCAGCTCGTCCTCGATGATTCTCTTGCGATAGGCGAATCGTTCGTCGGTCCTCGCCTCGATGACCTTCGCCATCTGGGCGTCGATATCTTTCCCGAACAAAGTCTGGTCGATGATCGTCGCTCCGAGCAGGGCCATGATCACGGCCAGCACGATCCGGACCCGTCCGACCGCCTTGTTCCTGCCGACGATCAGTATGATCTGACGCTCGATGATCCAGACGATGAACGAGAAAACCGCTGCGACACCCAGCTGAGACCACACGGAATCCATCTTGAAGTAACGGCTGGCCATCCCGTAACCGATGTAGAACCACAGCAACATCAGCAAAACGATCGCGCCGGCATAGCGGTGCAAGGTCTTTCGGCTGGCTGCGGAGCATTCGTTCAGTATGTCGCAGTCCCAGCCGACAAACGAGCACAAAATCTCGGTCCACTTGCCTCTCATAGCTATCGGTTCATGATTTCATTTACGATTTCATTGCTCAAAGAGACCATACCGCGGGTGAATCCCATGTCATACGAAATCAAAATCGCCTTGGTCTTCTCGCCTATTTCCCGGGCGTCCTTATCCAGAAGATCCAGTTCGCCCCGGTGGGCGACGAGCTTCATCCGCTCCTGTCTGTACTTTTCGAGCGTCTCGACCAACCCGTTTTGCCCGGCCTGATTGATATGGCTTTCGATCTCGGTGATCTTATCGTCGTAACGCAGCAAGGCCTCCTTTATGGCCAGCCGCAACTTGTCCACGATCACGCGCTTTTGGTTTTCCCGATAGGATGTTTCCGGAAAACCCGTCGCATCTTTGTATCCCTTCGTCTCCCAATCCTCCTGAAACCGCTGATAGATTCCGTAAACGGGCAATCGGGCATCGTCGTCCGCCGCCCTCGTCTCCAATATGAATTTCTCACGGGGAATAGAGACGTCCGGCTCGGCGGACCGACCGTCCGCCGAGAGGTCCGTTGCGACGGCCTGCGGGGCCGCCGCTCGTTTTTTCCTTATAAACCAACCCATTTTTTCGATATGTTTAGATAATTATTTTCGGAACCCTATATAATGCGTGTCCCTTGCGGTGGCAGCTCCTGCATGCGGTAATCAGACATTCGTCGGGATACTGCCACGGCATTTCGAATGTATCCAACCGCTCCACATAACGATACTGGCGGTGGTGCACTTCCAATTGCGACCGGTCCGTCGTTCCGCAAAACTGACAGGCATAGCCATCCCGAATCAAAATGCGCTCTCTTTTCCTTTTCCATTCGGGCCTCGTCAAAAGCTCGCCGTAAGAACAATGTTCCCGATCCAAAAGTGCCATACTTCTATTGATTCGCTCTATTCTACGGAACAAATGTAAATATATTATTTTAATATTCCGGCCTCTTTCCCCGATTTATATGTCTTTTCCCGCAAGCGTTTCAGTTATTATTTCGATCCGGACCGCGCGAGGACGGAAACGGAAGGGATCCGGCAGTGCACCGGACGACAAGCGGTTCACGCCGGCCGCGCAATCGCAGCGCGGTCGTCTTCTGTCCGGATTATCGCAAAAAAGCCGTCCGACACGAGTCCCCGCCATCCGCGTACCGGCCGGTCGGATAAAGTCCCGGACAGCGGTACGTGAAAGAGAGGCCGTCCAACAAAGTTTTGGACAGCCTTTCTCCTGCGTCGGGGGTCGGTCAGAAAATCTCGACCCCGGTCTTCTCTTCGCAGCGCTCCTGTTGTTCGAAAAAATCGGGTTGGCTGCGCTTGATGAAGTCTACGACTTCGCGGAAACCGCAGCCGAACTTGCGGAAGTCCTCCTTATAGAGGAAAATCTTGTGCCTGTCGAAGACGAACGTCCCGTCGGGATTCGTTTTTTTGCGGCTTTCGGTGATCGTGAGGAAATAGTCGCCGCCGCGGGTCGCTCTCACGTCGAAGAAATAAGTCCGGCGGCCCGCCTTTACCGCCTTCGTGAGGACCTGTTCTCCGAAATCCTCACTGCCCTTCGCAGGGGGTGAAATCAGGGAAGATGTCATACAATAAACTGTGTGTTAGGGTTGTGTTGGTATTACGAATGTACATAAAAAAACACAACTCTACAAATTTACTCCATCTAATTTTCCCTTTTCGAGCAGTGGCGCTCCTTTCTGCGGCCATGCCGCCAGCACCTCCAGAGCAAGGCTATACGGCACATTATCAGTATCATTGAAGATACGACAGAACGCCGTCGCATCGAATATTTTTTGGGCGACGACCGCACGCAGCCTCAGGCGCAGCAAAGGGGCCGAGACACTCAGCTCCTCTTCCGCACGGGCTATTCCGCGCGCTTCGCCCAGCGCCGCCAACTCGTCGAGCATCGCGTCCGTTACGGCAAACCCCGAGGCATAGGCTTCGAACGTGGGGTAGGCGCGCACCAACTCACGGCGGTGCCGGTCCAGATAGAGAAGCGTATACTCGTTCAGCACGCCCCGGCGGACGAGTTGCATCAGATAGGGCGTGATGCGCGTCGTGTCGGCCGCAACGAACAGGTCGGGCACGATCCCGCCTCCGCCGTAGACCGTGCGGCCCGTGCGGAGCGTGCGATAGACCGGAGCGTCGGCCCCCAGCGTGTCGGGCGCCGTGCCGTAGCGGCGCAGGTGTTCGAGGTAATAATCTTCGCGCTTGCCCTTCTCGTAGGGCCGCTGGATGACCCGGCCCGAAGGGGTGTGGTAGCGCGCGACGGTGATGCGCACGGCCGAGCCGTCGGGCAGGGGGAACTGCCGCTGCACCAGCCCTTTTCCGAAGCTCGGGCGGCCGATCACCACGCCGCGGTCCCAGTCCTGCACGGCGCCGGCCACGATCTCGCTGCCCGAGGCCGAGCTCTCGTCGATGAGCACCGCGAGAGGTCCCTCGACGAAATCTCCGTCGGACGGATTGCGGTAGGCGACGGACGGGACGGCCCGTCCTTCGGTCGAGACCACCACGGCGCCGCGCGGCAGAAAGAAACCGGCCAGCTCCACCGCCTGATCCAGCAGTCCGCCTCCGTTGCCGCGCAGGTCGAGGATCAGCGCGTCGAGCCCGCCCAGCGAGGCGAAGGCCGCACGGAACTCGTCCATCGTCGTCCGGCCGAAGCGGTTGACCTTGATGTAGCCCGTGCGGTCGGCGGCCAGATAGGCCGCATCGACCGTGTTGAGCGGAATGCGGTCGCGGACGACCGAGAAACGGAGCGGGGCCGGCTCGCCGCGCCGCACGACTTCGAGGTCGACGCTCGTGCCGGTGCGGCCGCGCAGGAGCTTCGGCACGTCGGCGCGCGCGATGCCCGCGGCCGGAAGCGTGTCGATGCGCACGATGCGGTCGTTGGGCTGCATCCCGACCCGCTCGGCC
>JFBN01308181.1_pt1 | contig 19731 bp, 30 predicted proteins | sample 768741 | NCBI WGS metagenome assembly JFBN01 (sample SAMN01983846, study PRJNA193217) | chicken gut metagenome | biome: terrestrial biome; isolation source: ceca of Broiler chicken | host: Gallus gallus | place: United Kingdom: England | collected 2010-09-07
TAAATCACTTGTATTTGCTTTATCATTTAGTTCACCATTAATAGTATTAACTTGACTATCAATTTGAGTTTTAGTATAGTAGTTAGATAAGTCAATTTGTGGAACATTAGCAACACCAACTTTGCTTATAGGTTTTATTAATTTTTTGACTATCATAAATTAAACTCCATTCTTTCAAACATAAATGTAAATATTATCTTTTCAATATTCTAAATCATTAGCACTATCATAAGTTTTGTTAATACATATTACTAAATTACCATTAGCATTCACATAAGAAGATATTTGTAATGTTGAATATCAATTTGGACCATTAGGATTACCAATATCTCCACTTGTTCTTATTTGATAAGTTCAATATGGATTGAGTGTTAAGTTGGTATAGATTGTATAAAATATTCCACCATTAGCATTGTATGTTTTGCTTTGTGAAGAAGCATAAACACTTCTTAATTGATATGATTGTGTTGTACCAGTTAGGTTAGTTAGTTTTGTTTCTAATGTTGTTAAACTTGTCTTAACTTCATTTAGTGGTGTTTTAGCATTATCCTTGAAATATTTTAGATTAACAGCATTTCCATCTACTATTGGGTCTGGAACATTATTAATTGTTCCACCATTTAAAAAAATGTCCCCACCATTTAAAATAAGAGCACTTTTATTGTTTGCACTATTATGTTCTATTGCAATATCCCCATAAAAGTATTGGTTTTTAGTAAATGAGTTGCTTTGATTTATATAAGCAACATTATCATTGATATCTTGAAAATAACTATCATCAACTCCCATTGTTGTCTTATAAGTTTCATAATCACTTTGTGAATTAAATGTTAATACTTCACCATTTGCTTCACTAATATAGTTGATTTGTGGAAGTTGATTTATCTTGTTGTCAATGTAATTGTAAATAACATTCATATCAGTTGGACTGACTGGTAATATTTCCCAAAAATTAGGTGAATTGTTAGGGTTGTTTCCTAAATTGTTATCAATTAAACTTTTAGCATATTTATATATTCCACTTCCATCATTTAGTTGGAACATAACAACTCAATCTTGTTGATATGGAATATGTTCATTCCAAACAATTCCACTGTCATAAATAGCATTATATATTTGTTGTTTTGTTAGTCCATTTCAATAAGATATATCAAATTGATTTATTTGTTTATAAACTTGTTTTACTGGGTCCCACACTTCTTTTGCTTTTAACCCCCCAGCATCATCAAAAACTTGTTGGACTGGTTCAAAAGTAATAATGTGAGCATTGTTAATAGTTGCTACTCTTCCAACATCAGCATCTGGTTGGTATTTCTTTAAGTAAGTTAAGTTAGCATAATTCTCACTTAAACATTTACAATCATAATCATATGTTGGACTTCCACTTGTATTAGTTGGAATTGTGTTATTTGTTTCAACTAAAAAATCTTGTAAGTCCAAAACTCTTGCTTGTTGTAATAGATATTCCACCATTGGAGCAAAAATGTCTCTATTCTCTGGTCTGCTAAAACTTGCATTAACATTACCCATTGAATAACTACCACCCCCCTGTGTATAATCATTCCCTAAATTGATATTGTATTGTGTTTGTTCAACAAATGCTTGTTTAATGAAATCTAATTGCTCTGGTGTTCTATAATATACACCATTTGGGTCAGGTTGAGTAAAACCATTATCACTACCATTATTTGTTCTATCAACAACACTATAATCTCACACTTTTTGAATTAACCCACCAGTTTTAGCATTTAGCAATCCAGCAACTTGATAAATAGCACTTTGAATTGTTTTGTCTGTATGGACTTCCATATCTGGTCTTTCTTCTAAAAACCCTTGGACTGTTAATATTTCAACTTTGTATCTTTCCATTATTTGTCTTCTCCTTTTCTAATTCAATGACTTGGATTAGCACTATATCTTCTACCAAAATAACTCCACATATATTCACCATTAAAAAGTAATAAGTCAATTACTTTACTTTTAGGGACATTGTAGAATGGATAGAATGGTATTGTTCCATCTTTCATTTTGATAAGTGCTGTCTTGCTTTTCTTTTTGTAAATGAGCATAATTAAAAACTTACTATTCTTAAAGTAATATACTTCATCTTGGTTATCATTATCAATTAGCACATTATCAACAAAGTCCATAAATTGCTTATCAATGGTGCTAATCTTTCTACCACCTAATTCTCTTGATTTGATTTTAGCATATTCATTTTTAAATTGTTGATAGTCATTATTGCTTATTGGTATTTCCATTATGTTTTTTGTGTTCTTGGTGCTTATGTTTTCTTTTGCTAAAATGCTTTTTTGAATTGATTTAGCAACATTAGGGTTTTGCTTTATGACTTGTTTTAATGTGTTTTGTGCTTTACTATTCTTCTTAAATGCTAATCTAAATAGTTTAGCAATTCCACTTATTAATTTACTTAATATCTTCATAATTGAAAAAAAAGAGTATTGACTACTCTTTTGCTTTTGCTATCATTCTTGGTTTTTGTCCAGATGTTCATAATGAATAAATAAGTTTTGGTCTTAATATTCCAAATCCCCATTGTCATCTTGCTAATCATCTTGGGTTTCCATTATTAGGGTTTGGTAAGTACATTACTTTTTGGAAGTTAATAGGCATTGCTATTGCTTCTGTGTGGAAAATAACACCTAATAGATTTGTTAAATCAACAGCATTTTTGTTAAATGATTGTCCTGCTGCTATGTTTTGATTTAGCATTTTGTCAGTAATATATTTAACATTACCAATTTGCTTACCAACTAAACTTTTAGCAATTTGTCAAGGACCAATAGCATTAGGTTGATTTCTAAATGCTATTCTTAACCCAGCATCAACTTCTGGTGCTACAATTGTTAAGATTTCATCTTTATTAACACCAACCATTGTCTTATCAAATAGTTTTGAGATTTTCATAATTTGATAATCCATTTTTTCATAATCATTGAATGCTTGGTCAGGTGTAAATGGTGCTGTTGGATAGTCAGTACCTAAAACACTTAATTCTAATGCTTGTGTCTTAACAGTAGTATCAGTTGTTAGAACATTCTTTAAACTTAATCAAAAGTCAGCATTTAATTGTGCTTCAACTTGAATAGCAAGTGCTGTTGCTATTTGAGACATAATAGCATCACTTTCATATATTCTTTCCACATCAAATAATTCATATTCATATGCTGTATAATTTCTCTTATCAACATTGAATTTGATTTCCCCAACTTGTGGAGTATCATAAGTAATATTTCCACTACCATAATCACTTCCACCCTGTACAACTTCAGGAACATAGTAATATGCTGTCCCTGCTTTAATTGTGCTTGGGTTTGTACTTGTTGCAAATCTTCAAGCAAAACCACCATCCACTAATATTCTTAAAACATATTGTTCTATTGATAGTGCTATTTTACCACCAGCACCATCCCCTATTTGCATACCAGATATACCAGTTATTGCAGCCATAATTTCTTTCTCCTATCTTTTAGTTCATTCTCTACTTGTAAGTGTTCCATCAATGATATCATCATTGTTTGTCTTTAACATTGATTTTGTAATTTCAAACTCATTTTTAATTTGTGGAACATTGTTGAAATATCATTGTTTCTCTTTTGATATTTCACTTATTGAGTTAGAAAGTTGTTTAGCATCCACATTTAACAATTCTTTATGTGAATTAAGAAAATCACTAAATGCTTTTTCATTTCCATTGTTAGCAATGAAAACTTGCTTAACTTCATTTGCTTTATCTTTCATTAGCAAATCATTGTATTTACTTTCTAATTCTTTGTAAGCATCAACACTAATATGTGTCTTTTCATATTTAGCAATTGTGCTTTCTTTTACTTTGGAAGTTATGTTATCCATATCTTCTTGTGTATAAATCTTTTCTAATTCCATATTAAAGTCCTCCCCTAATACTTTTGTCTAACTTAATTGTATAGCATTTTCTTTAAAAACTATTGGAATATTTTGTGCTTTTGCTTGTTCTACAAAATTATTTCAATCTTTATCTTTAATAGTTTTTCCATAATCTAAATCTTTTCAAATTGGTTGAAAATAGTTATCATACCCTTCTAAAACTTGTTTATGAACACTATAAGTTGTATAAAGTGGGTTTGTTTCTACAATAGATACATAAAATCTATATTGCTTTTCTTCCACTTGTGCTTGTTTTTCTTCACCACCACTACAACTAACAATAAATGGTGTTGCTATTGCTAATGGTGTTAGCACTCCAAAAGTGCTTAATAATAATTTTCACTTTCTCATTTTCATTCTCCTATTCTTTTCTACATATTGAATATATATTCAATACCATTCTATCATCAAAAAAACCATTTGGAAAAACATAAATACTATTTGTTAAAATATCATCAAAAAGCATTAGTTTTGGATAAAGAGCACTGTTTTTATCTCATTGTTCTTTTCAATCAAAACTTATTTGTAAATATAAAGCATTATTTTCTTCAAATAACATAATCTTAAATTGTTTTCAGGGAGTTGCTTTATAAAACTCTACCCAAGTTCATCAATGATTATAACTATCTCCATACCCACCATCTTCACCCATTGGTATTTCTTTACTTTCAACATATTCATTTCAATCAATGAATTGATTTGTAATATCATATTCAACATTTAAGTCCATATCACCAATAACTATATATTCATTATTAACTGTTTGGGTGTGTACAAAATGATTTTGTCTTTCTGTTATATAAAAATTACAATTTGTAAAAAATAAGTGATAACCTAATCAAAATTGTAATTGTGGAAAAGCAACCTTATATTGTTCAAAATTATTAACATTATAAATATTGTTTTGATAATCAATAATTTTTTGTTTTGTTGTAAATGATGGACTTTTTTTATCAAATTGAAAGTTAATTCTAAAATAGTTATGTCCAACAGTTTTATTAGATAAACTTGTTAAATTAAATTCTCTTTCTTTTTCAAAATCAATATATATTTTTTCATTTGTGTTATTAATTTTTATATTACCAGCAATAGTTTCAGTTGATATGAAAAAATCTTCCAATTTATCAACATCCACTAAACTTCCATCAATGTTAGGTATTGGTTTAGGATATGGAATTGGGTTTGTGAAATAAGCATTTTCCCTACCAAAAACACTTGTGTTCTTTTCAGTTCAAACTTCTCTCATTGATTTAGTTCATTTACCTTCACTTTGATAAACACCACTTCACAAAACTTCATCATTGTAATCTAAAAACTCAACACTTACATCACCATTAAAAACTGTTTGAATTTTAAAACTATCAATTATGTATCCTTCATATTCATCTTTGGATGATATTAATGTTTCACTTCCATCCACTAAATATTGTTTTCCAGTGCTTAAAATGTTTGTTCCATCTTCAAAAGTTGTTTGTCCAATATTGACTGTTGATAAACTTCCAGAAACTGTTGGAGTTGTAAATCTATCAGTTAATTCTGCTTTAAAACTTGTATTAATTGTTGAACCATCAAAAAAGATTTCATTTGGTGTTTCAGTGTTGTTATTTGTATTCAAAACATTAAATGGTATTTTCCCTTGTTGTCTTCCAAAAAGTGAATTGTTAAAATCTAACACTGCTGCTGGAATAAGTCCCCTAAAACTTTGTAATCTCTTTTTAAGTTTTTGTTGCAAAGTGAATGCTAAACCAATAACACCTAAAACAGTTTTAATTCCAATGTTTAAAACATTCATAATTGGATTTATTTTATCTAACCCAAATAAACCACTACCAAGCAAACTTAAACCACCCATAATGGTATTTCCATAAGATAAGTTTTCTTCAATGCTAATTGGTAATGTCTTAATTTGTTTTTGTGTTCAAAAATTGTCTCACATATGATTTTCAATTCTTTTAGTTCCACCAATATTGTATTTAGTAGCACAACCATAAACACCATCAGTATTTATTTCTAATTCATCTAAATGTGGTGCTCAATTTCTATCATAAAGTGTATATTTATAACCATCAGTACCAACTTTTGGATTAGTGCTTTGTAATTTTGAATAATTATATAATAATCACCCCTGATAATTTCACTTATTCACTGGTGTTAAGTTGTTTTTCATATTAGTCATTAAATCTTGTCAATATTCCAGTGTTGGAGTAAAACCACCAAAATAAAAGTTATTAACATTGTTTTGTGTAGCATATAGATTTGGAGTAGGTGGAACACCAAAATTAATAGGGAATATTAATCTTTGTGCTCTTCACTTTGTAAAACTATCACCCCTATAAACTGGTCTACCTTCACAAACTACACAACTTAATATGTTTGTTCCAAAAAGTTTAACACATATTTTGCTAACTGGTCTATTCTTTGTCTTTTCAAAATCAGCAGTGATATATCTATCATAAAACTCATAATAGTCTTTACCAGCAACTAAATTATTTTTAACTTCATCAGGCAAGTTTTCTCACCAATCTTTTTGTTTAACAACACATTCTAAATAACCCTGACCTGGTGAATTAGGTTCAATGTTTTGTTGTTTTGCTTTTCCAGTGTTTGCTAAATCTTGATTAATAGTTTCAAAAGTTAGAACATAACCAACTAATTCCCTACCCACATAATCTCTTTCAATATTTGCTAATCTATACAATGTGCTACCACTATATTCAGGTATTTTGTAGAACATAAGCAAGTAATAGTCAGTGATTTTAAAATGTTTATTAACATAAAAATTAACTGTCTTCTTAATATCTTGTGATTTATATTCACTAAATGAAGCATCTGTTTGTATTCTATTTTCACTATCATTTGTTTGAATAGCACCACAAAATACTTCACCAAGTTGAAACTTGACTTCCATTTCATTATTTACTTGTTGAACTAAACTAACACTATCTTTTCAACTCAATACACAAGCATCATTACCAGTCCAAACTCTTTTAAATGTTTCAAAATCATTAGGGTTAATATTTTCATTGTTATAACCATTGTTAGTGTAATTTAAAAACCCACTTACTTGATATGGAACAATTACAAAACTTTCTTTAAAAAGTTGTATTTCATCTGCTTTAAGTTTTGTTTTTCTTTGTGCTTCAACAATTCTTGTATTTTCCATTATGCTACACCTTCTTTATCTGCTTGTTTATGTTCCCCAGTTTCTTTATTGAAATCACTTTCACCATTATTGTCTTCCATCATAAAGTCCCCTAAACCTAAATTAACATTGTTGCTTTCATTAAAATCTTTGAACTTATCAAAAGTTGCTTGTGCTTCACTTTGATTACACTTATAAAGTTTTTGAATTAGTTGTATTGGACTACTACAATTTTGTTGGAATAGTTTAATTTGATTATCAATAAAACTTGTTTCATCTTGTAAGACATTTCCATTAATGTTAAAACTAAACTCATTTTTGTTATCTTCTCAATAGTCAATAAGATTATACATTGCTAACACTTTACTTATTAGTTCATTTATTTGACTTGTTCTAAATGCTATTCTTTGATTAACACTTTCAATCATTTGACTTCTGATTGTAGCAGTTTCAGCAACTGTCTTTTGTGCTCCACCACCTTCACTAAATCTACTCATTCCACTTGATTTCCAATATAAGTCCATTAAGTCATTATATGCACTTGTATATTTTGTAAAATCACCCTGTCCAGTTTGAATATTAACTTTTGCTCCATTTTCTGTTTCAATAAAAGTATCTGCTAAGTCAATTCCATCTTCATCATTTAATTTTGCTTGCTTAATTTGATTAATTAAACTTTGACTTGCATTTTCAATATATGCTCTACTATGATTATATTTTGTTTCAATTACCAAGTTTTCCAACAATTTATAAAGTGAAAACTCATATGAATACCCACAATATCAATCAGTCAATTTTACAAAATCTCATTGATTAGTTCAAAATGGATGGTATGGTATGTTAAACATTTCCACAATTGGTAAAAACCCAAAATTATGAACAACTCTTTTTTCAAGTTGTAATTCTTCTAAAATCTCACTTTCATTATCAGCAATTTGTATATTATCTTCACTACCACCATAAACTTCATTAATTGTTTCATTAATAGTCATTTTTGTTTTAACAATAAAGTTTTGATTACCCATTTGGTAGTTTTGTCATACAACAGCAACTTGTGGTGTAATTACCACCCTACCAACTCCATTGTAATAATTTGGATTAGCAACATTCATAACAACATCCCCACTTTTGGTTTTGTTAAGAATTATTATTGCTCTTCCATACATACTTAAATATCTTTCAACAAAAGATAATTGACTATCAAATTGGTTCATTTTAGCAAACTTACTAAACTTCTTTTCAATGTCTTGGTTTTCACTTTCAAAAGTAAAACCACCACCCCAAATTAATGAACTTCATCTTTTTGCTAATTGTTCTCTCAATCTTCAAGCAAATGCTTCAATTTTAGCACTTCTCAATCTTCCAGTACATAATTTTTCACAATATTTGTTTTCTACCATATAATTCCACCATTTTCTGCTTTCAATGCTAATTTTGTTATGTTATTTATTTTAGCAAACTTATACATTACAGGTTCCAAAAGATATTCAAAAGCATTCAGTGAGTGGTCATCTTTCTTTTCTCTCTTTTGTTGTTCAGTTTCAGCATATTTAGATAATTCAAATTCACTTTTAAGTAATTTCACTGGGTATTGCTCATCTTTTTCATTCAATCTCAATAATTGTTTTCCTAAAATTGATAAAACAACTTCAATTCTATCAGCAACTGGGTACTTTCTACACTTAACAAATCTTAATCATTCAATTTTCCTACTTTGAGCATAATTGTTTAGCAATGTGATAAATGAGACATTAGCATTATCAACTCTCACTGTTAGCAATGGTGTAGAAGTTAAATAATTCTTCTCACAATACTTTTTCATATTTCTCACATAAAAAGTAATTATTTCTTCCACCAATACATTTTCATTCTTAACAAACTTATGATTATCACTTACATATTCCCCATATACATCAATTCCAATTGTATTCCCACTCAATGAAGCACCAGCAAAAAGAAAGACAGTTTTACCACTTCTTTCATCTCTTCCCCAACCATAATCACCACCACCTAAAAGATATTGGTGTTCAACATACATTGTATTAGGGACAATCTTATCAAGCATATGAGTATAAATTGCTCCACTTTCATAACCAGGCAATCCATAATCACTAATTGCTGCTCTTTTCTTATCAATGTTTCAAGTGTCCAAAATTGCTTTAATATCTGCTTGTGGTAAAAACTCTTTACACACTCTTCAATTTGTGTAATGGAAAATTGTTTTCTTATAAACAACACTTCCATCATCTTGTGTAATTGGAATATCATAAATACCCAACTGACTACCAGTTTCTTTTAATATCTTAATGTTTCAAGTTTGTCATTTAGAACAATAAGCAATGTATGGATGACTTTTTGCTCAGGGATTACAAGCATTAAGCACAATTCTTTGTGGTTCTTTTCTGCTATCTTGAATAGCACTAATACTTCTCACTGCTTCCAATACAGCACTTACCCTATCTTCATCAAATTCAAATCTTTCTTCAAAGAACATAAAAGTATATTTCACATTTGCAAATCTTGGAAGTCCAGCACTATTAACTTTCTTTCTTGTTTCATTAACACCCACAATTCTTAAAGTGTTTCCATTCACTGTAAATGTTAATCTGCTTCTATTGCAACTATACTTGACTTTATATGCTTCCAGTATTGATTGTATATCATCAAATAGATTTAGTGCATCACCTTTTAGAAATCTAAAACACATAAACCCAAAATCTTCTGGATTACAAAAAATACACAATAGCACTCACAACAAAACTAATGAAGTTGTCTTAGCACTCTTTCTACCACCAATTAGGTTCAACTCATCAACAGGTATCTTCTTGTTTTCTCTTACACATCTCACAATGTCATATAGATACCCATATGCTTTTGGTAATCTTATTGCTTCCATAACTTTAAATCAGTTGTATTTGCTGGTAATACATTTTCTTCTTCCACATCAACTTTTCTTGCTCTTGGTAATGCTTTACTTGCATCCAGTACCCCATTGTCATAATAAGTCCTATTGCTACACTTCAGTAAAAACTCTAAATGCTTGTAATTGTAATGTTGTAAATGCTGCAAATCAGGATGGTTCCCCTGATACAATAACCACTCTTCCATTTTCACTTCCAATGCAAACTTGTAGGTTTCCAACATTTTCCATATGTGTATTGCTGCCCTATTCCCATTCTCAGCATTAATTCTCAAAGTGTTCAAATCTTCACCAAACAGCCCAATATACAACAAAGCACCCTTAAAAGTTTGCAACTTACAATTCTGCTTATACTCATTCAACTTTTTGCTTACATAACTCTCAGTAAATATTCACTTCTTACTCATTCTTTACCCCCACTTGTTTTAAGTATAGCATTAATTTCACCAAAAAGAAATATTAGGTGTTTTACCAAAAGATAATTTCACTTGTTTTCAATAGCAACACCCCTACCCCTATTTTTTATTTTCAATTCCACATATGAACCAACACCACATAACAACAATACCCACCACAACAACATAAATGCACTAAATTAAAGAGTTTAGCACCCAACAATGCAATTATACCCCTAAATGTCTTAAAGTGTCTTAAAATTGATTTATGGAGTTAATAGCACTATTAGCAATTAGGAGCAACAACTTAAATTGACTTATGAACACAAATTGAGCATTAAAGTGCTGGAATGTCTCACACACACATACACATACACATACACACACATATATGCACATATATGCACATATGCACATACACACACACATTAAATAACTTAACTAACTTTACACTCAATGATTAATTACTTAATGTTGTTAATATTTAAGAAAGTTAATAAATTATTAAAAATCTATTGACATTATTAACATTTATATGTTATAATATAAGTAGTAAATAAGTTAAGAGATTATTTACAAAAAACACAAACAGGAGAATTAAAATTATGGAAATTAAAATTAAAAAAGGTAGATGATTTTATCATTTGTTCATAAATGGAGAATGTGTTAAATGTAGTGGAGTTTATGGACATATTTTGGAAGCAATAAAACAAATAGGAGATTAATAATATGAACAAATTTAAAAATTGAAGATTGCAGGGAGCAATTAAACAATATGACTTTAGAACAAAAGAAGAACTTAAAGAACATTACAAAGATTTAATAAGTTTAAAAAATAGTGTTAATAAAGATTTAAAGAGAATTGAAAAAGTTTTAGGAGAATTTTAAAAATGAAAAATACACATCAAATATTGCTATTAATGGCAGACTTAAAAGAATATAAGCAAAAATTGGAATGAATGGAAAACAATAATTGAAGTTATAAGATTTGCACAAGCAAAAACAATCCATTTAATGAAAGATTAGATTATTACAACATTGCTCATCAAGTTTTGGAACTTGAACACATTATAGCTAAAAGCAAATTAAGATTAAAGAACTATTACAGCAACAATTTCAGACCTTGATACAATTACATTTTTGAATAAGAACACAAACACCCTAATCAATGGGTGTTTTTCTTTTGCTATTAAAAAATGTGTTCATAAGAACAATTCAGGACGTCCAGAAAAGACATATTAAGCAATATAGAACATAATAAAGCACAATATAAAGCATTTTAATGGTGTTTTTAGGGGAATTAACTAAATGAACATACTAAACCATTACCCAAATTAAAACATTGCTAAATTAAAGCAATTTAAAAAAGTGTAATTTAGGTATTGACATTCTATATACTTATGTGTTAGCATATAAGTAGTTGGTAAATGAGTTAAACATAAGAACACAACAACATATATCAACTAATTAGTGAGTTAGATTTTGGGTACCCACCCCACCCACACACTCACCAGTGGAAATTATCCAAAAATTAATAGGGGGGGAGTAAATATTGAAATTAATTTATTTTTTTTTTTTTTTTTTTTAAATGTTAGGAGAAATGAGTATGTACTATATGGAATGAATTAATGAGAATGAAGAACATCCATTTTATGAACAAATTAATTGAGTTAGCAATTTGACTAACACAACAAAAGCACAAGAGATATTTGATATTTGATTTAAAGAAATGATAGGAGAATAATTATGCAAAAGTTAAATGAACAAGATTTATTAAATTGATTTAAAGAAATGAATGTTAGTGAATATCACAAAAATGATAGTCAAAGAAGAATATTTGATATTCATTACACATTTATGATTAATGATATGAAGTTCTCAATTATAAGTTGAGAACAATACACTGAAAAACAAGCAAGAGAATACAGAGAAGCAGGGTTGAAAATGGAAAGTGATAATCCATTATGAGAAATCTATTGTTTCAATGTTGATAATGATGTTGAAAGAAGTAAAGAACTAAATGACTTTAAAGAGTTTATTAAGAATTGTTTTAAGTTGAAAGAAATAGGAGCAAGAACTAGGGGAATAGTAAGAATAATTGAACAAGAAAAGAATGGAGATAAATAATATGAAAAAGTTGAAGACAAAATTAATGAAAAGAAAACAACTGTTTAATAAAGAAATGGATTTTGAAATGCTAAATTATCTACTTGATAATGTTAAAAATTGATATGAGTTTCCAAATGGAGAAAAACAATATGAAATCAACAAAAGAACTAACAATTAAATTAATTGGTGAAATATTAGCATTTGCTAACAAAGAAACAACAACAAAATTAGAAATAAGAAATAAATTAGCAGATTTGTTAATTTTATTAGCAAGTATATAATTACATTACTTTTGCTAAAACTCTTCTAAAAATAGGGTTTATGTAAGTTATAGGGGGTAAATATGAATAAACAACAATGAGAAAATGCTAAATATTTGAAAAGAGTTATAAATTATGACTATGAACAACATATGTTCCAAAGAGATGATGTGTGATATTACAAGTTTGGGAAAAAGAAAAGAGCACTATTAAGTTTGAGCACTTGAATGAAAGCATATAACAAAATTAAACTTGCTGATATTCCATTTAACATTTTGGAACAAGCAAGAGTGGAAGGACAAGCACTAATGTTTTGACTGGACTACATTTGAAAGAACAAAATTAAAGATATTGGTGCATTGAATTATGAAAGTCAAAAAATACAAGAAATGGTATTTGGAGTTATTCAATGTTTAATTGATAACAAATTAAAAATTGTTGCAATTGAAAAGCATATCACAAATGGGTATTGACATGGCTACATTGATATGATTGTAAGAGATAGGGTAGGACTACATTCATTAGTGGAAATCAAAACAAGAACAGGTTTTGAAGTTAGGGACACAGACACATTACAACTTTTGGTTTATAAAAAGATTATTAATTTTAGTGGTGCCTGTTATGTAATGGTGGTTGATAAAATTACAAGAACAGCAAAATTGTTTAAGCAAGACACATTAAGAAAGTTTGAATTGTTAAGCAATGTTATCAATAGACCATTAGAAGCATTGAATATGAAAGATTATACAATGTATATGCATCATAAAACTGGTGATATTAAATTATATGAAGATGTTAAGAATTATAGTTTAGATTATTTAAGAAGTAATTTAATTAGTAAGAAAAATACATAAAATTAGTTAATAAAGAAAAAATAGGTAGTTCATATTAGTTTCATATTAGTTCATTACATTCACTAATATTCACTAATATTCACTACTATTAAGATTAATTAAGAAAATGATACATTTATTACATAAATATATCACAAAAGAAAAATTATAGAAACTATACAAAAGAAAAAAAACTATAAAAACTTAACAAAAGAAAAATTATAGTGATATAATGCTATATGTAGGGGGGTGAATAAATGAAGATTACATTAAATAGACAAAGTGAAGTTTATATGGTTCATAAACTTGCTAATAGATTAGAAAAAGCAACTAACTTAAATGTCTATATGGAATATTACTGAAAAGGTGATGATGGTTTAAGAAATGCAAGATTTGATTTAGTGATTTTTGATAATGAACTAAATATCATTGCTGTTATTGAAGCAAAACACAAAAAAAGATTAGAAGTTGGAGCAATTAGAATTGAACCAAATTCAATGAAGTTTATTAAAACAAAACAACTAGAAAGATATTATGATATTCTTTCAAAACACAATATTCCATTGATTTTAGCAAACTTGGAAGATAACAAAGAACAAATTGTGTTAAATGATATTTTAAAGATTTTAGGTAAATAATTATGAACAAGAAACCAAAAATTAAAATAGTTAAAAGATTACCAAATGATTAAGAATGGAGATTAATTATGGAAAATAAAGAAATTCAAAATGTAGAACCAAAAGATAGTTGAAAAGAAATAGTAATGACTTATTTAGCAAATACAAATACACAATTAAGTCCAAGTGAATTAAAAGAGTTTGTAATGTTATGTAAAGCACATAACTTAAACCCAATTAAAAGAGAGATTTATGCTGTTAAGTATGGTAATAAGTTTAATGTGATTACAAATTACTATGAATATTTAAAAAGAGCAGATGCTACTGGACTATTAGAATATGCTAATGTTGAAATGGTAGATGGGGAGAATGGAAAACCAGTTAAAGCAATTTTTATTGGTAAAAGAAAAGACCAGTCAAAAGAATTGAGAATGGAGTTTTATTTCAATGAATGAAACTCAGGACAAAGTACTTGACTAACCAAACCACATTTTATGTTAAACAAATGTGCTATTGCTAATGGACTTAGAAGATTATTTCCAAATGAATTAGCAAATATGCCTTATGTAAATGAAGAGTTGTGATATTGAAACAAGCAAAATGAAGACATTGTTAAAGAACATATAGCAATTGAAGAAAAAGAAAAGAAAGAAGTTCCAAATATGGAATTAGTAATGGGGGAAGATAAATAATGAACATCCAAAATATTTATAATTTTGCTGATAAATATGACTTGGACTTTGATGGTGCTTATAGTGAATTAGAAGATGTAATGAGTGAAAATGGTGAAAACATTGAAGACTTAAATTGAGAAGAACACAACACATTTTATGTTGATTTTATGTTTGATTGATTTGAAGCAAATGTTAATGATTTTGAAAAAAAGTTTAATGATTATTTAGTTGAAAATGAAATAAGAAAGCAAGTGGGGTAATTATGACTAAATTAAGATTATGAAATAGATATTCCACTAAAACAATATTCAACAATTTAAAATGTTCTACTTGTAGAAAAACATTTAAACAGGATGAATATCATATATCAATGGAACTATATAACTCAATATCTGATGAAGACAATTATATCACTATGTGTAAAGAATGCTGAATAGGAGAAAAATAATATGGAAAAAGAAATTAAAATTAAAGTTGATTTTGAAGCAAATAGAAAAAGATTTTATAATCTGGTAGAAAAATGAATGATTAATGAAATTTATAATTTACAAGATTATGATTATGATTGATTTGTTGATAATGTTGCTAAACAGGGAGCACCAATATTAGCAATTGATTATTATTTTAGTGAAGATAAATATAATTCAATCATAAAAGTTTGTTATTCATTTCTAACAAAGAATAATACTATTGAAATGGACCATATTGAATTAACAAGACAAAAACAAAACTTTGAATTACCAAAATATGAAAGTGGAGAACAAGACAATGACTAAACCAATTAATGTTATTGATACTTCAATTTGTCCTAAATGTAAAAAGAATGATAGCACATTCTTAACATATGATGGACACAAAAGTTGTATGGAATGTATGGAGTGTGGAACAAGATGAGACATATAAATAAATATTTAAAAGATTACTTTTTAAGTCATAAAGATGAGTGAATTGATAAAAGCACATTAGAACTATATGGAAACACATATGGTGGAAAATTAAGGGGAGATATTAGTTTATTGAGAAAAAATGGACTAACAATAATAAGCAAAAAAGGATTAGGGTATAAACTTTCCACTGATAAAGTGGAAGTTGCTAAATATGCTATGAAAGAAAGAGCAAAAGCAAAAGATTTATGAGAATTATATAATGAGTGAGTAGGAGTTGTTTGCTAATGGAAAAAGGTACTATTTGAAATATAAAGATTATTCCAACCAAAAAAGGTGGTGAGTTTGGAATATTCACATTCCACAACCAAAAATGTGGATACATTGAATGTAAGTCATTCAATAAAGAAGATATAGAAGATTTGAAAAAACTAAATGATAGAGATGAAATAACAATTCATTCTTGATTTCCAAGAAAAGAAAGTTGAATGGACAAAAATGGTGTTAAGCAATTTAGAACAAGCATAATTGTTGAAGCAATAGAAGCAACTAATAGAAAATCAATGGTGCAAGAAGAACCAACATTAGCACCAAGTGATTATAATGAACTTGATTGAGATAAGGAGTTTAGCAATGATTAAAATTGGAATTGACTTATCAACAACCAAAACTGGTATTGTGGTGGTAAGAAATGCTAATAGAAACATTGATAGAGTGTTAGTTGATAACACCAACATTAAGAATATTCAAAATGTTTATACCAACTTTAAATTAGCACTAAAAAGTTTAGTGGAACAAATAAGAGTTGGTCCAAACACTGAAATAATGGTAGGAATTGAGATAAGCAATTACAAAAACCCAAAACTTACTCAAAAGTTTAGTATGTATGCTGGACTAATAATAGCAATTCTTAATGATTTAGGAATTAACAATGTTAAGTGATTTAACTCAAATCAATGACAATATCTAATTGGATGTAAAGTTAGTGATGAAAGAGATGTGAGAAAGCAAAAAGCAAGAAAGTTTGTAGCACAATTTCATAAGTGTAATGATTGGGAACAAGATGAAATAGATGCTTATTGCATTGCTCATTGCTTAGAAGAATTGTATTCCACTGAACAAAGTGAGTTAATCACTAAAAGAAATAAAGCACTTAAAGAAAAACAAATATCAAGTCAATTAAAGTTGGAAAGAATGGTAAATACAAGATTAATGGAAATCAATAGATTAGACAAAGTCAAAAATGCTAAAAGAATTGAAAGCATTAAAAAAGAAATTGAAGAATTGGGGTATGACTTGGAGAAAAGAAGATGAAAATAAAAGAACAAGTTGGAAATATAATTGCTAATTCCCTAAAAGAACAAGTCAAAAACATTAGAAAACTTACAAAAGAAGAAAGAGAACTCATAAATTATTATGGTATAAAGCAAATAAACAATGAAATTAGGGGAGTTAGCACATTAGACAATGATAAACTACTACAAATATGAAATGTTGATTTAAAAGACACTTATGAAGTTTTGGAAAAAAATAAAGATAATGAACAATATAATTACAAGTTTAGATTGTCCCTGTTAAAAAGTTTTGAAAAACAAGTTAAAAATGAATTAATTAAAAGAAAATTGATATAATAATAAATGTGGTTAGTTTTTTGTGTTTTTTGTGCTAACCACAACAAAGCATAAGAATGATAACTCATTTATTTTTCCTGATTAACTTATTATAAAAACATTTATCAATAATTAAATTAGTTTAATATAATCATCATTAAAGTTATATTGAAAAAAGCCTGAGATTTTTAATAATGTAAATAAAAAAAGTACCTGCTCCTGTGGTACTTTTTTTTATTGTCCTAAATCAACTCTTATTTTGTTTGCTAATTCATTAAGTGCTTTTTGCAATTTATCATTTCTTTGTTGATTATTTAAAGAATTATCTAAATCACTAAACACAATTAAGATTTTATCATTATCAACTCAAAACTTAAACTCATTATATTCAAAATATGGTGGTTCTTTAATTTTGTAAGGGTTTTTAGTTGGTTTTTCTTTTTGGACTATTTCCACACCATAATTTTGTAATGTTTGCTCAATTTGAGTTTGTTGGTGTCTTCCAAGAGCATATTTGATAAAAAACCCTATTATGATTGGAAAACCAAAAGACAATATTGAGATATATGGTGCAATTGATTTTACAAAATCATTTTGTTCTAAACTTGGTATTTGTTTAATAATATAGCAAGCAAGTCCTAACAATGATAATATAGTCAAAATGGTAAATGCTATGTTCCTAATTATTTTCTTTTGCTGGTTGTTTAATTTCATTGACTTTTCTCTTTATTTCTTGTTTCATTAATTCTTTTTCCATTTCAACTTGATATTTTAGTTTCTTTTTTTCCATTTCAAACATTTCAATGTTCTTATATGTGTTCTTATATGTTTCCACATCAATAACACCATTTCTAAATTGTTGTTCTAATTGTCTTAAAGCATCTTCTTTGGTAAATACTTTAACAATCTTTCAAGTCAATAAACTTATTATTCCAATTAAGAATGGAATTAAAACTAATAATGCTATTGAACTATCTTCACCAACAACAATCTTTCCATTGATTTTACAACACAAGCAGGGGGTTGCTACCACAATAAACAACCCACAAAACAATGTTAGTGCAATACAACTTCAACTCATTATTTTTCTTTGAAATATACTCATTCTCTATTTCTCAACTTTCTTTTAATCAATATTATTTTTAGATTTAAAACAATTTTTCTAAATCACTTATATTTTAACAATAAATCATAATTAGCATATATAAACAATGCTAACCCTACTCAACTTATAATTTGTGGACCAGGCAAAATCATTAATATTGGACCAGTTAGCATCATTGCTATTGCTATTATATTAAGAACAACCCTATTCTTTTTCTTTACCAAAAATCTTTTCAAAAGTTTTGTTTCACATTTCACTTTTTTCATCTTCTTTTTTCTCTTTCTTTTTGTCTTTGTTGTTCTTATACAAAAACTTAATAAACATTATTGTTAGAATAATTCCAAGAATAATGAAAATGTAAATGATAAAGTCATTATATCAATGATAACCACTATACCCAAAAACTTTAATTGTTAATGCATTCCATAAACTAACACTACCAAAATGGACAGTATCAACTTCAATAATTTTACACAACACTAAAAGAATTATGGGGGTATTAAGAATTAAGATAATTAAGAATTGTAATGTTCTTCACCCTACATTTTTTCAATCTATTTTTTTCTTTTCCATATTACTTCACCAAAACATCTCCCCAAAGATAATAATTTGTTGCTTGATTACTTGTATTAAATGCTTGCAATACTACATTACCATTATCAATACTAATTTGAATACTAGCATTTACTCTTTGAATATTTCAATCAAAAATAGTAATTCTAACAGGGTAATTATAATTTTGAGTATCTAATGTGAATGGTGTAAAATTACTTCATCTTCCAGTATTTGATGTGTATTGTGTAAATCTACCCTGTAAATGTATAAATCTTTTACCATTTAGTGGAATTGTTGTTGTTCCATTGTCTCTAATAATACTTGTAGGTTCTACAACTTCTCAATCTACTTTTTCATTAACTTCTGCTTTTGTATAATAATTTGTTAAGTCAGTTGTTGGAATGTTAGCAATTTTAGTATCTACATATTGCTTATTAACACCATCAGTGTTTTCTGTTGGTGTTGCTACATTTTGCAATTGAATACCACCATTTGGGTTTGAAATAATTGATTGGTTGGTATTAAAATTATGTTCCATTGTGAAATAGTTAGTTCCACCATTTCTTATTTTGATACTTGCAAAAGTGCTACTACCATATTGAAATGGTTTAGCAAATCAAATATGCTTACCATTTTTATCACCAATATAAAAATTATCATTATTAGTTTCATCAAGTTTAGCATAACTATTTAAATCACT
>JFBN01307110.1_pt1 | contig 19633 bp, 15 predicted proteins | sample 768741 | NCBI WGS metagenome assembly JFBN01 (sample SAMN01983846, study PRJNA193217) | chicken gut metagenome | biome: terrestrial biome; isolation source: ceca of Broiler chicken | host: Gallus gallus | place: United Kingdom: England | collected 2010-09-07
GGGCGTAGGTGTCAATCGATTTTTGCCTTGAATTTCAAGTTTTTTCCTGTGAATTTCTCGCGCAGCGCGCTGCACGGCATGGCAGGGACGGACGGCTCCCCGTTCCCTCCCCGCATGCCCGCGGCACATCCCGCCCCGAACCCGCAGTCGGGCGGTTATCGCCTCCCCTTTCTGCGATACGGACAGCCAACGCACTTCGGGATCGGAAAACAAGCGCTATACAGCGAAGTGCAAAATGAGCGCCTGTCACAATACGGACAGCCCGCACGCTCCGAAACCATGATACAAACAGCCCGTACGCTCCGAAACCATGATACGCAAAAAGAGAACCCGCAGACGCGGGCTCCCTTTTTGTTCGTTCACCTTGCGGTGAAATTGCTTTTGTCAGTTCATGCGATCTGCTTTTTATTCAGCCTTCTTCATCGAAGCGCCGCAGATTTTGCAGATCTCGCCTTCGTTCACATTTTCGGTATCGGGGTTATCCGTTCCTGCAACATGACGATCGCTGTCTGCCGTATGATCGGGATTCAGCGTACCGCATGCACAGCGGTCATAATCCTCAGCCGTATTGTCGTCGGCGTGGAAGTTATGAACGTGAGACGTAGGATAGTAATCCTCCCTCTGGTTATTATCGACCATCGCAAAGATCTCATCCTGCGAGAGAGCACGATCATAGACCACAACATCGCCCGCCTGGACGCCTGCAGGAGCCACTACGATACCGCCACGACCCGCAAGGCTGAGCACAAGATCGGCAAAATCTTTGATCGTTCCGGTGCCGATCACCTTCGTCGGAGCATAACGGATCACAAGGATACCGTTGAGATAGTAGCTGACGCCTGTTTCGGGGCTGATCGTAACCGTCGTGAACGCCTCTTTGTTCAGGAAAGCATCCCATGTACCGCCGTTGAAGAGGTCTCCTGCAACGGGGAAGCTGTTCGCACCGGCAAGTTTTGCAGCAAGCGCCTTCTCGGCATCCGTCATGTTATCCTGGACAAGGTTCCAAGGATCGAGGTTGGGAAGCGTGATGATCACGTTGCCCTCGGCAGTCCTGATGATCTGCGCACCCCAGTCGCTCGTTGCGCCGGAGGTCGTTGCCGTGATGGTAAGCCCCGTCAGGCTCTCATTCTCGCCAACAAGAGCGCCGGTATTATAATTTGCCCCGTTGAGAACGTACGTTGCGCCGCACTCCGTGCATACAAACACACCCGTGCCCTCGCCACTCTCGTTCTTCTTTTCTTCGCCCCATGCATGCGTGGGATTTTCGTTCCATTCAACATTTGCATAGAAGACAACATTGCCGCCTTCCTTATAAGGAACGCCCGTGACCGCGCCGATAATACATGTACCCTCTTCAACCGTTACAGCGGCAACGTCTTTGATGGCCGCAGAAACAGTCGTCGTAACATCGGTGACCTTTCCGTTTGCAATACGCAGGAACATATCGCCGACCTGAGCATAGCATACATTCTCAGCCGCATCGGTATAACCGATCTGCGTAAGATCGATGGTTGCGATATAGATATAACCGATATCCGTGTCGAGTCCCATGTTCGCCGTGCCGATCGTACGGATGGTAGGCGTGTACATAGAGGTGAGTCTGTTGGTCGTTGCCGCCGCAGATGCCGCACCGTCACTGATGTTGTAGGAAAGATCGAGGTTGCCGATTCTCAGACCGTTCTCGGTTGCCGCACCTGCATTCACGTTGATCGACATGTCGAACGGTACATTTCCGTCCTTCACATCCGCGACCGGCTCAAACGCTGCAATATACAGATTCGTGCCTTCGCTTCTGATCAGCATGCCGTCTACGCATACGTAACCTGCCGTAGCATCCGATCCGGAACCTGCGCCGTAGTAAACTCTGTCCGTTGTGGTAATGCCGTTGTAATCAAACAGTACCGCAAAGAAACCGGCATGGTTTTCGGGCAGGGTGGTAAGCATCGGGATCTCATAGGTGACGGTGAGCGTTACAGACGTTCCGTCAACGCTGAGCGTTCCGCTTGCAGGGATACGACTGTCGCCTACAAGGATACCTCTTCCGTGCACGAAAGCACCTTCGTTCCAATCAAAATCTCTGTGAGAAAGCGCCGTAGGTCTGTTACCGATACCGATGGAGACGGCCTCTTTCACATCATCCATCGACGTTCCGTTGGCGACGTCGAATTTATAGGTAAACGTGAGGTTACCGCCCGTAAGGGGCACAAAGCCTTCTGCATAGTCGCCGCCGATCTGAACTTCAACATCAGGCAGCTGCATGCCGGAAAGATCGAAATGGACAGGCGTCGCCTGCAGGCCGTTGATCGTAACGCCGTCTTCGACAGCCGCGTCGTTGAGCAGGATCACGACATCCGCGTAATACGTTCTGTAGCTGGTCTCGACCTTCTTGTCGCCTTCCTCTGTCGTCTCGGTACGGGAAGTATATCCGATCGTAACGAGCACATTTTCCGCAAGCCCGGTGGGAACCGTGAAGGCCGGCGTAGAATCCGCCGTCCATACGGTCTCTTCCGCCCAGATGCGCATAGAAATGTAATGCGCATATCCGGCAGGAGCACCCGCAGGAACACGATTCGCAACTCCGGAGGGAGCGATAACCACATTGACCTTCTCGTCCAGAAGTCCGGCCGCATAACCGATGTCATCGAGCGCCATTGCATTCTTGTATACAACGTTGTCTATCTTGACGTCATGCCCGTATGCCTCTCTGACCGAGTTCGTCGTAATCTTATGGATAAAGTTACTATCGCCCGCCTTGAAGTAAGAATAACGGACGGAGCTGCCGACAAGAACGCGGACACGGAAGTCAACGTACGAAGAAAGCAGAGGCGTATCGTCATTGACGGTCATCCAGTTCTCACTGTCTGCCTGCATTTCCTCTTCCGTCGTCTTGCTGCCGGTGTAAACCTGAAGCGTGAAACCGGATGCAGGGCTGAACGAATCGGGATCGCTTTCGAAGCTCGTCTGGATATTGAGATCCGAGAAGTTAAGGAACTCGCCTTCAATATAGTCAAGCTTGGCGCCGCTGTTCATGCTTGCCTTTACATCGGAGAGCAGATCCTGCTCGGTAATGATGAGCGAACTGATCTTGTTGTTGAACAATTCACCGTGCATGACCGTATCCACCGAAGTGACGCCATCGGGAATACGGATATAGCTGGTGAGCACAGCGCCGTTGCTGTGGTTCGTGCAGATAACGGAAACCACGCCTTCATCGCTGAACGACCAGGTGTAGGTAAACTCTGTATCACCCGTCCAAGAAGCGGAGAAATAGTCATTGGCAACCGAGCTGCTGCGCGTCGTATAAGGGAACCAATACTGCATGTCGGCAACAGCAGGAACTTCAGCGACATTGCTGTTCGCGTCCGTACCTCCGAAGGCGTTCAGCGTACCGTTGATACCTCCGAGGACGACCCAGTCGTCGTTACGGATAAGCACGCCCGCACCGCCGCCGGCAGCCGTTTTCGTCGTATCGATATTTCCATGAACATTCCCGGGGAAGAGAGCTTCAGTATCGGAAAGATCGCGCACCGCAATACCCAAAATGGGGAAATAATACACGTTTGCGGTATTATTCGAGTTGGTGCCGACGCCTTCGACAACGATCGACATGCCACGGGTCAGCGTACCGACGGTGTAGGTGGGAACCGTGACGTTTCCGTCGGGCGTAGGAACCGTACCGAAAGGCTGAATAAAGCCGTCAGGATCGCTCGTGCTGTCCGCCGTATACCCTGCATTCCATGCGCCGAAATTGACGACGATGGGAGCATTGGAATAATCTTTGCGCGTCTGGGTAGCACCGCAGCCCGTACAGGTCGAAACACCGTTCACCCACTCGCCGAAGTTATGATCGACTACGACCGTGACGGTAACCGAAATGTTTTCGGGATTCTGATAGCCCGTTTCATCCGTGATCACGGGCGTTCCCGTTGCCGTATACGTACCCGCGACATCCCAATCGATCGCGCTGGTCGTCCATGTGAAGCTGTCGCCCTTGACTGCTGCGGGAGCAGCGCCCTCGCCATCGACCGTAATACTCAGATCGAGCGACGCAACTGCCGTGTTGAATGCTGTTTGAGCCTTGGTCGCGTCCTTTTCCTCGACCAGGCTAACAGAGTCTCCGTTGGTGAAACTGATGCCCGTGATCGACGGTTTATCGCCGCCGCACGCCACGAGCCCCAGAGTCAACAACATTGAAAACGCTAAAATCAGACCGATTTTTAACTTTTTCATTGTGTCTTCTGTCCTCCCCCTTAGATTTTAAATATAGCTTTCCCCATTGGATACAATGGTATGATAATTTTACAACATCTTTTCTGCGATGTCAATATATTTTGGGAAAAAATCACAGTTACTTTTTATAATTCTTTCACATGACAGCCATATTTTGCATTACTTTATAACAAAAACCCGCCGGCGGACGATCCGGGCGGGTTTGCAATCCGTGAAGCGCGCTTAAAGAGGCGCAAGATGTTTGAGCGAGACGTCGAGGATGGGCGCGCTGTGCGTGAGCGCTCCGGAGGAAATATAGTCCACGCCCAGCGCGACGTACTTTTGCACGTTTTCGCGCGTGACGTTGCCCGAGATCTCCGTTTCGGCGCGCCCCTTCGCAAGGCGGACGGCCTCCTCGAGCGCCGCGCCCTTCATATTGTCGAGCATGACGATGTCCGCGCCCGCGTCGAGCGCCTCTTTGAGCTGTTCGACGGTCTCCACTTCGATCTCGATCTTGCGGACGAAGGGCGCGTAGGCGCGCGCGCGTTCGATGGCGTTTTTCACGCCGCCCGCCGCGCCGATGTGATTATCTTTGAGCAGCACGCCGTCGGAGAGGTTGAAGCGGTGATTCCTGCCGCCGCCCACGCAGACGGCGTATTTTTCGAAGCTGCGGAGAAGCGGCGTCGTTTTGCGCGTATCCAGAAGGACGGTGGACGTCCCCTCCAGAAGTTCCGCCATGCGGCGGGTATACGTAGCGATTCCGCTCATGCGCTGCAAAAAGTTGAGCGCGGTGCGCTCGGCGGAGAGCACGGCGCGCATATCGCCCGTGACCTCGGCGAGAAGATCGCCCGCTTTTACGGACGCGCCCTCTTCGACGCGGGCGACGACCTCCGCGGTCTCGTCGAGCAGCTCGAACGTACGGGCGAACACGGGAAGTCCGGCGATCACGCCGTCGGCTTTGGCGATGAGATCGGCATGACCGCGCGTGCCCTCGGGCACGACGGCGTTCGCCGAGACGTCCTCCCACGGGATATCCTCGCGGAGCGCCGCCAAAATGACTTCGTCCCAGTGCAGTTTCTGCGTTACTTTACTTGCGTTCACGGTGTATCTCCTTCCTTACGCGGGCTTTGCGCGCCCGCTCGATGTTCTTTACGTCGTACGCCGCGGGATCAAAATCGATCTCTCCGTCCGCCGCGCCCGTATGTACGATGTCTTCTGCGGCGCGCCCCGCGAAAATGAGCGCCTCCAGCAGGGAATTGGACGCCAGACGGTTCCTGCCGTGCACGCCGTTGCAGCACGTTTCGCCCACGGCGTAGAGATGGGGCATGGTCGTCCTGCCCGAAAGCGAAGAGCGGATCCCGCCCATGAAATAGTGCTGCGCCGGCACGACGGGGATGGCTCGGAAAAGACGTCGTACCCCTCCTCGCGGCAGCGTTCGACGATGCCCGGGAAATGGGTGCGGAGCGTTTCGGCGCCGCCCTCGACGGTACGCAGATCGAGGCGCACATAATCGCTCCCCTCTTTTTCCATCTCCTCGCGGATGGCGGCGGTGACGGCGTCGCGCGGGAGGAGTTCGTCGACGAACCTGCGTCCCTCGCGGTTGATGAGGTGCGCGCCCTCGCCGCGGACGGATTCCGAGATGAGGAACCTGCGCCCGTGCCCCTTGGTATAGAGCGTGGTCGGGTGGAACTGCACATAGTCGGCGTGGTCGACGGCGATCTCGTGTTCGAGGCACACGCCCACGCCGTCGCCCGTCAGGATACGGTAATTCGTGGAGTGCGGGAAGAGTCCGCCGACGCCGCCCGTGGCGAGCACGGTATTGCCCGCGCGCACGGCATAGAGCGCGCCCGTGGCGTTCTCCTGCAGGGCGGCACCGAGACAGCGCTCGCCGTCCTCGGAAAAGAGCAGATCGATCATCGTCGTGTGCGGACGCAGTTCGATGTTCGCACGCTTTTCTGCCTGCGCGAGAAGATGCGAGGTGATTTCCTTTCCCGTACAGTCGGCATGAAAGAGGATGCGCGGGCGGGAATGCGCCCCCTCGCGCGTGTATCTGAGCTCGCCCTTTTCGTCGCGCGCGAACCGCACGCCGCAGGAGATGAGCTCCTCGATGGTCTTTCTGGAATTCTCGATCATGCAGCGCACGGTGAACGGGTTGTTCTCGTAATGCCCCGCGCGCATCGTATCTTCGAAATACCCCTGATAATCGCCCTTGTCGCGCAGGACGCAGATGCCGCCCTGCGCAAGGAAGGAATCGCTCTCTTTGAGCCCGCCCTTGCACACGACGAGCACGCGCATCTCTTCGGGCAGATGCAGGGCGCAGTTGAGCCCCGCAACGCCCGCGCCCACGATGAGCACGTCATATTCCTGCATATTCATCCATCGACCTCCCGAAGGTCAGCCTTCATTGTCCGAGTTCCAGCATTCTGTCGAGCGCGACCCGCGCCTTTGCGGCAACGTCGGCGGGCACTTCGACGGGCGTCCCCTCGCCGGCGAACACGCGCGCGAGCGCCTCGGGCGTGATCTTTTTCATATCTCTGCATAAAAAACTCTCGCGCGTGACGTAGAATTTTTTGCCGGGGCAGCGGCTGCGCAGTTCGTACAGCGTTCCCGCCTCCGTTCCGACGAGGAACTCCGCGGCGTCGCTCTTTTCCGCATAGGCGATGATGCCCGCCGTGGAACCGACGTACGCGGCAAGGGCGCGCACCTCCTCGGGGCATTCCGGATGCACCAGAAGGAGCGCTCCCGGGTGCGCCGCCTGCGCGGCGCGCACTTCGCGCGCGGTCGTGGCGTTGTGGATGGGGCAGCACCCCCACCCGAGGTAAAACTTCTTTTCGGGGAGCTGCGCGGCGACGTATGCGCCCAGGTTCTTATCCGGGATAAAATAAATGTTTTTTTCTTTGAGGCGGGAGACGACCTTCACCGCGTTGGAGCTGGTGACGATGACATCGGAGAGCGCCTTGAGCCGCGCCGAAGAGTTGACGTAGGTGACGACGGCGAGGTCGGGAACGGTTGCCCGAATATGTAAGATCTCCTCCTCCGAAGCCATTTCCGCCATGGCGCAGTGCGCGTCTGCCGCGGGGATATACACCTCTTTGTCGGGGCAGAGGATCTTGGCGCTCTCCCCCATGAAGGAGACGCCGCAGAATACGATGACGGGCTTATCGCTCTCCTTCGCCTTGCGCGCGAGAGCGAAACTGTCGCCCACGAAATCCGCCGCCGCCTGCACGGCGTCGGGTACATAATAGTGCGCGAGGACGAGCGCGTCCTCGCGGCGGATGGGATGATGCTCTTTCATGCCTCGCCCTCTTGCGTAAAATATAACATATAGTATAGGCAAAAAACAGACGGATGTCAAGCGCAGTGAAAAAATTATCCGCGCAAAAGCCTGAGATATTCGGGAAGTTCGGGAAGTTCCGCCCCCACCTGGAAGGAAAAATAGGCGCCCAGAAGCCGCAGGGCGCGGACGATGCCGTCCGGCTCCGCCGCCCCCTCCCCCTGCGCGGCGCGCACGGCGCGGTAGGTGCTCTCGCTGGCGGGGACGCCCTCCTCCGAGCAGCCGCCGCACAAAAAGCTCCCGCCCGCAAAACCGAAACGCATCCTGCCGGACGGTTCCCTGCCGCAGACGGGGCAGGCGCCCGCCGAGACGGGATAGCCCGCGAACGCGAGCGCGGCGAGAAAGAAACGCAGCAGGGCGAGCGGATCGTCCTGAACGATCCCCTCGAGCGCCGTGACGGCGGAGACGAGCAGTTCGCCGCTCCGCATGCCCTCGAGCGCGACCTTGTCGCACGCGGAGAGCACCGTCATGCCCGCATAATAGCGGACGACGTCTTCGCGGAGGGGATAAAAGCCGTCGTGCAGCGCCGCGGAAGCGACGGTGTTCCGCCCGCTCCGCGCGGCGAGCACAAACTCCGCAAAACAAAAGGGCTGGGCGGCGAATTTGAGTTTCGCCCCCGCCCTGCGCACGCCTTTGAGCGCCGCGCCGATCTTTCCGCGCTCCGCCGTGAGGAGCGTGACCATCTTGTCGTACTCGCCGTAGTCTGCCGTGCGCAGGACGAGCGCGTCCGCCTTGTACTCCATGCCGCCCTCCCGCGGTCATTTTTTCAGCTGTTTATACAGCATGTAATAGGTGAGATTGCCCGTCTTTTCGAACAGATCCCACGCGAGTTCCGCGGCGTTCTTCCCCTCTTCTTCGCGCATACATACCCCCTTCGGGAGCAGTATGCCTCGGACATGGGTCGGTTATTCCTCGCCGTAGCCGAACTCTTTGAGGTAACGGGCGCTGTCGCGCCAGTCCTCGCGCACCTTGACGTACACGGTCAGGAACACCTTGCCGCCGAGGAACTTCTCCATATCCTTGCGCGCGAAGGAGGCGACCTCCTTGAGCGCCTTGCCCTGCTTGCCGATGAGGATCGCCTTGTGATTGGGCTTTTCGCACACGATATCGAGGTTGACCTCCCACACGCCGTCCTCTCTCTGTCTGAACGTATTGACGACGACGGCGACTCCGTGCGGGATCTCTTCGTCGTATTTCAGAAGGATCTTCTCGCGGAGGAGCTCCGCGACCATGAATTTTTCCGAACGGTCGGAGACGACTTCGTCGCCGAACAGACGGTCGCCCTCGGGGAGCATCGCGGCGATGCCCTCCTCGAGTTTTTTAAGATTCTGCCCCTTGCGCGCGGACACGGGGTACACGTCCGCCGTCACGCCCGCCTCGTAGAGCGCCTTTACGTCGGCGGGGATATTCTCCTTGGGCATGATATCGATCTTTGTATATGCGACGATCATGGGCACGCCGAGGGAGGCGTAGCTCTTCATGAGCGCGATATCGTCCTCCCTGAGCCCCGCGTGTCCGTCGTGCACGAAGAGGATGGCGTCCACGTCGCGCGCGGTGTCCTTGGTCGTCTTCATCATCACGTCGGAAAGGGCGTTGCGGTGGCGGTAGATACCTGGCGTATCCACGAACACGATCTGATACGCCTCGCGCGTGAGCACGCCCATGATGCGGTCGCGCGTGGTCTGCGGTTTGGGCGAGACGATGGCGACCTTCTCCCCCACGAGCACGTTGACGAGCGTGCTCTTGCCCGCGTTTGCCTTGCCGATGACGGCGACTGTTCCGCTCTTCATTCAGTTCTCCTCTCTCGTTAAGTCAAGTTTTGCCATGACTTCCTCTTCTTTTGCGCGCATCTCGCGCTTCTCTTCCTCCGTCTCGTGATCGTATCCGAGACAGTGCAGCAGCCCGTGCACGGCGAGGTACCAAAGCTCCCGCTCGAAGGGATGCCCGTACTCCTCCGCCTGTTCGCGGGCGCGCTTTTCGCAGATGACGATGCTGCCCAGAAAGACGTGCCCCTCGCAGTCGTTGCAGTCGCTGTGCTCGCCGGCAAGGATGGGTCTGCCCTTGATGCCGTCCATCGAGGGAAAGCTCAGAACGTCGGTCACGCGGTCCACCCCGCGTTCGCGGGCGTTGAGTTCCCTGATCTGCTCCTCGGAGACGAGCCATATCTCTGCGGAGAGGTCGTCCCCCTCCCACAGCCCGTCCATCGCCGCGGCGAGGCGGGAGAGTCCCTCTTCGGGCAGATCGGAATCGAATACGATGCGCATCAGTGTTTCTCCTCCTCGTTGACCGCCTGTCTGGCGCGGTTGAACCGGATCGCCGGATACTGCACGCGGTGGTGATGCACGCCGGAGAGCGCCTCGACGAGCGTCTGCTTGATGGTCGTCAGCTCGCGGATGGTGATATCGCACTGCGCGAACTGGTCGAGATCCATACGTTCCTCGATGATGGAACGCACGACCCGCTCCACGCTGGCGGGCGAGCGGTCGGAAAGGGCGCGCGTCGCCGCCTCGGAGGCGTCGGCGATCATGACGATCGCGGCGATCTTGGTCTGCGGCGTGGGGCCGAGATAGGAATAATCCGCAATGTCGGCGTCGCCGCCCGAAAGTTTCATCGCCTTGTTATAGAAATATTTGATGGGCAGCGTGCCGTGATGCTCGCGTGCAACGTCCGCAATGATCTTGGGAAAATGTGCGGCGGTGAGCAGTTCGTAGCCGTCCTTCGCGTGCGAACGGATGATATCTGCGGAGAGCTCGGGCATGAGCTCGTCGTGCACGTTGTAATCCGTCTGGTTCTCGGTAAAGCAATCGGGCTGTTTGAGCTTGCCCACATCGTGATAGTACGCCGCGGCGCGCGCAAGTTCGGCGTTCTCGCCGATGGCGACGGCGCACGTTTCGCTCAGCTGCGCCACGATGAGCGAATGGTTGAAGGTACCGGGCGCCTCCTGTTTGAGCCGCACCAGAAGGGGCGCGTTTGTGCTCGTGAGTTCCCTGAGCCGGAACACGGTGAGGCGGTTGAAGAGCGCCTCGAACACGGGCATGAGCGCCAGGGCGAGCGCCGCGGAAATGAGGCAGCCCATGATGCTGTAGCCGACGGAAGCAACGAACACGATCCAGTCGGCATAGATCTCCGCGACCTGCAGGAGCGTGACGATGATGACGGTGGGAATGGCGACGATGCAGCCCGTAAGCAGCAGTTCGCCGCGCGTCTTGTTCTTCCCCACTGCAAAGATCGCAAAGGTGCCGCACACAAAGTTGAGCATGAGCGAATAGTACACCTGCGTCGTCGCGCCGTCCGTCCCGAAATTGTTGGTGTAGGTATCGATGACGAACATGAGGATGGAGAAGATGAAGTTGAGCATGATCGCCTGCCTGCGGTTGAAGAGGAACACGCACAGGAGCGCGAGAAGCGCGCTCGGGCGGGCGTAAATGTTGACGAACTTTCCGAAGAGATACGCAACGACGACGCACACGGTGACGAGCGAAAAGACGAGCACGACGTTGCTGATCTTGGCAAGAAATTCCTTATCCTCGAAGTAATAGTAGTAATAGATGATAAAGCAAAGGAGGAAGGTACATACGCAGAGCGTGATGATCTCCGTGACGTTTTCCACCATGAACGACGTCCAGCTGTGCGGATCGTTGATGACGATCATGAGGAAGATGACGATGAGCAGCACGATATAGCACGCCGCAAACACGAACGCGCTGCGTACCAGACGGGAATTTTTCACTTCTCCTGCGTTTTTCATCTCTTTTCTCCCCTTGCTTTCCGCTGTTCATCCCGCTCGTATGCGCGCACGATGCGCATGACCAGCGGGTGCCGCACGACGTCGCGCTCGGTAAGGGCGACGACCGCAATATCCTCCACCCCTCTGAGCACGTTCACGGCGTGTTTGAGCCCGCTCGACTTGCCGTCGGGGAGGTCGGTCTGCGTGAGATCGCCCGTGACGACCATCTTGCTGCCCTCGCCGAGACGGGTGAGGAACATCTTCATCTGTTCGCGGGTGGCGTTCTGCGCCTCGTCCAGGATGACGAACGCGTTCGAGAGCGTTCTGCCGCGCATATACGCGAGCGGGGCGACTTCGATAACGCCCTTCTCCATGAGTTTGCCGTAGGTCTCCAGCCCGAACAGCTCCTGCAGAGCGTCGTACAGCGGGCGGAGATAGGGATCGACCTTGGTCTGGAGATCGCCCGGCAGAAAGCCCAGCTTTTCGCCCGCCTCCACCGCGGGACGGGTGAGGATGATCTTCTCCACTTCCTTCGCCTTGTATGCGGCGACGGCGAGGGTGACGGCAAGGTACGTTTTGCCCGTACCCGCCGGTCCCGTTCCGAACGTGATGGTGTTGGAGCGGATCGCCTCCACATACTTCTGCTGTCCCACCGTCTTGCACTTGACGGGCTTGCCGCGCGAAGTGAAGGCGACGACGTCCTTCAGGACGCTGCCGATATCCTCCGCGGCGCCCTCGCGCGCGAGGGCGATACAGTACAGCAGGCTGCTCTTATCGATGGGTTCGCCCGCGTCCACGACGGAGAGGAGATTGCCGATGACCGCGCCGCCCGTCTCCGCCTTTTCCCCCATCAGCACGATCTTCGTGCCGTCGATGCGGGTCATGAGCGAGAGTTCCCGCGCGATGGTCGTTAAATTTTCATCCAGAACGCCGAGCACCCGCTGGAGCCTGTCCAGCGTGACCGCGTCCACCGTGACGATCTTTTCCGTATTCTCCTCCTCAGCCGAGATTGCGCGAGGCGACCGCGAGCGCACTGCCCGTAACGCGCCAGCCCTTCTCGGTCTTCTGCGTCTGTATATCGGCGATCTCGCCGTGATCGAGGTACGCCTGCGCGCGCGCAGACGCCTCGCTGCCTTCATACTCCCGATCGACGGGATAGCGCACCGCAACGCGCGCGATAACGGCAAGCTCCCCGCTCTGTTCCGCAACGATATCTCCCTTTTCGACCGCGTCGCCAACGCAGACGCGGGCGACGCCGCGGATGACGGTGAGCGATTCCACAACGCCGTCGGCGGGCGCAGTAAGCGCGCCGACAGCGAGCGGGAGCGCCTCGTCCTCCACCTCCACGCGCACGGTGAGCACGCCGCCCTCATGCGAAAGAGAGCAGAAACTCACCCGCGGAAGGGCAAGAATGCGCGCCGTGATGCCCGCCTTTTCCGCCGGAACGGGCGAGAACAGCCTCGCGCCGCTCTCGGAGAGCACGCTTAAAACTTCCGCGCGGTAATACGCGCCGCTGCCCACGACGTCGATCTTTAAGATCCTGCCCTGAAAGAATACGACCGCGCACACGAAGAGCACCGCGCCGACGGCAAGCCCCGCGTGTTTCATGAAGGCATGCACGACCCTTTCCCAACCGACAGGGCGGGATTTTTTTATATTATAACATGAACCTTGCAAAATTGCAAAAACTTTTTTGCCATGTTTCCCGTCCACACGGATACGGATGACATTTTTTTGGACGATGCGCGCCCCGAGCACGGGCACGCCCCCGCGCACGAGTTTTTCGGCGACGCGTTCCGCGCCAAGCCCCTCTATTTCAAATTCTCTGCCGAACACCCGCGTCCTCCCGCTTCAGCCGCTCCACGCGGACGATATCGCCCGCTATGACGATATCGCCTGCGTAATATTTCCCGATCGAGAGATCGTGCCCCTCCACGCACACGCCGCCCTCCCTGCCGCGGAGGACGACGCGCTCGCGCGAAAATTCCGCCAGCCGTCTGACGTTCTGAAAGTACCCTCCCTTCCCGTCCACGACCGCATATTGTATGCGGAATGCGCCCGCGGCATCCGCCCCGAGCGCTCCCGCGATCTCTCTGAGAAATTCCATACTGCTATTGTATGCAACTTGTGCGGTTTTTACGACCGTCCGCCGATGCCGCCGCGGGGTTCATGCGGGCGGGACGGCGCAAAAGCCGACGGTCAAAACAAAAAACGGGCTTCCGCCCGTTTTTTGTTTTGCCTGTTTTTATGCCTGTTCCGGCATTACGACCCAAACGCCGTCCTGCTCTACCGCCTCATATCCTTCGGCGATCGTCACGTATTCGGGGAAGGTTGTTGTAGGATCGCTTGTATATGTGCCGCCCGCAAGAACGATCTTCTTTTCCCCCGTCATTGCCTCAGCCGCTTTATAGGCATCTTCACTATAAACCGTAATCGTGCCGGAATTTTTACTCCCGCCCATTTGCTGCAACAATACTGCTCCGGAATATTCAATACTTTTAATCGTAAGATCGCCCTTATCCATCGTGTCATTGATATATCCGTTCAGTATGATCGCTACGGCGCCTTCAGACGCGCTATAGTTTCCGCCTGCAATCGTCGCAATATTCCAGTTGAGCACGACTGCCTGAGACACGTTTTCAAATGTACCGTTATAAATCGTAAGATTGCCCCAGTCGTCATTCTTGATCGTATTCAATCCACCAACAAAGTTACCGCCGTTGATCGTAAGTACTGCCTCTGTTTCGGAAATGTTCTCCGATCCGTTATACCAGCCATTCTCAAGAAGACTGGAATAATGACCGCTTTGAGATACCGTAACGCCTTCATTGATCGTCATGTTTCCATAATTTCGGATCGCATAAAAGCTGTTTCCGCCACTGCTTTCCGCGCTCTGCCCATTTTCCTGACTGCGCGTGAACGTTCCGCCATTCAAAACAGCCGTCGCATTCACGTCATTATGCAACGCCGCTTTCGCATGGGTGATATTATCGACAACGCCTGTTGCTTCCTCGCCGGAATCATCAATGGTAAGTTGACCGTAATTGGTGATCGTATGGTCGCCCGCGTTCGTTAACGTATGCCCGTTCAGATCGAGCGCAAGCGTCTGTCCTTTTTCGATCACAAGATTCATTTTGATATCGGCTCCGAGCGAAATGTTTTCTACACCCTCTGCCATCAGTGCCTCAACTTCAGCCGCATTGTTTGCAAGGAAGGTTTCCCCGAGATTTTCCGAAATCTTCAGAACTGTATAAACTATTTCGCCGTCCTGCTCGGAAGCAGTCACGCCGTATCCTTCGGCAAGATAGCTTGTCCCTTCTCCTTCGGGATTGTTCGACATGTCATACGGATAAACGCCCCCGTAGAGTTCGATGGTTGCCGTTCCGTCGTTATATGCGGAATCAATACAATTCACAATATAATTTGCATATTCAGGAGCCTCCTGCTTAATTGTGTCGGCGAGCGCAAAGTAACCATCATTTACTATAAGAGCTCCTTTTTGAACCTGGACAGCGGACATCGCACCGTAATAATGCCCTCCGTTTATCGTGAGCGAACCATTTTCAGTAATATTGATGCCGTAAGCTGTAGTGTATCCCAGTTCCGTGTCGATAGTACCATTGCCAACTATAACAACATCCGCGCCTCTCACGTTGAATACAACCGGAACGTATGAATAAGATGTCTCCCCGTCATAATCAAAACTGATCGTATAATTTTGCAGATCAATTGTGGTATCACTATCGATTACGATCTGAGGAACTGCCCCGTTCCCCGAACCGATCGGCTCAATCTGAATATCCGCACCGAGCGCGACTTGCGCCGCGCCGTCTTCCAGCAGTCCCTTGAGTTCCGCCGCAGTCGTAGCCACGTACGTCGTTTTGGGATTCATTGCGCTGGGTACGATCACAGTCTTTTCCTCTTTATTGGTAAGGATGAAGGTGATCTCCGTATAGAAGTACCCCTCCTCGGCGTTGTATCCGTACGAATATGTAATATCCTTGATCCCTACACCTTGTTCGCCCTTGTCGCCCTTGTCGCCCTGCTCACCTTTTTCACCGGGGTCACCTTTGTCACCTTTGTCGCCCTGATCACCTTTTTCACCAGGGTCGCCCTTATCTCCCTTGTCGCCCTGATCACCTTTCTCACCGGCATCGCCCTTGTCGCCCTTGTCGCCCTTCTCGCCGTCGGCGCCGTCTTCTCCGTCCTGTCCCTTCAAACTGGCGAGCCACTCCTCTTCGGTGCCCTCAAACCCGTTTTCGACGGCGATCTCGTAAGCGGATTTTCCGTCTTCACCCGCCGCGCCGCGCACGGAATCGAGCCACTCCTGATAGCTGAGCACCTCGTCGCCCGCCGCCTGCGCATAGAGCACATACGATTCGTACAGCCGTTCCTGATCGGTCGTCGCGCCGTCCTCTCCGCATGCCGCAAGCGGGACGCAGAGCGCGGCGGAAATGCCGATCGCGGCCAAAGCTTTCCAGAATTTTTTCATAGCGATACCCTCCGGATCATTGATTATTTCAATTATATCACGCCCCCCCCCGTAGTTGTCAAGATGTAATTGAAAATTCGTTTTACTTTTTTTACGAAAAAAGAGAGCTCCCCGCAGGGAACCCTCTTTCGTTTTTTTGTATTCTTACTTCAGCTCTGCGAAGTACTTGATGGTACGAACCATCTGGCTGGTGTAAGAGTTCTCGTTGTCGTACCAGGAGACGACCTTGACGAGCGTGGTGCCGTCGCCGACGGGCATGCACTTGGTCTGGGTCGCATCGAACAGCGAGCCGTAGGTGATGCCGACGATATCGGAGGAAACGATCTCTTCCTCGGTGTAACCGAAGGAAGCGGAAGCGGCATCCTTCATCGCCTTGTTCACGTCTTCAGCCTTGACCTCGCCTTCGCAGATCGCAACGAGCTGGGTGAGCGAACCGGTGGGAACGGGAACGCGCTGAGCGCAGCCGTCGAGCACGCCGTTGAGCTCGGGGATAACGAGACCGATCGCCTTTGCAGCGCCCGTGGAGTTGGGAACAACGTTGACCGCAGCAGCGCGCGCACGGCGGAAGTCGCCCTTGCGGTGAGGGCCGTCGAGCACCATCTGGTCGCCCGTGTATGCGTGGATGGTCGTCATGTAGCCCTTCTTGATCTTGGCGAACTTGTTGAGCGTATCCGCCATGGGAGCAAGGCAGTTGGTCGTGCAGGAAGCAGCGGAGATGATGGTATCCGTCGCTTTGAGCGTCTTTTCATTGACGGAGAAGACGATGGTGGGAAGGTCGTTGCCTGCGGGAGCGGAGATAACGACTTTCTTTGCGCCTGCGTCGATGTGCGCCTGGGACTTTGCCTTGGAGGTATAGAAACCCGTGCACTCCAGAACGACGTCTACGTCGAGTTCCTTCCAGGGAAGGTTGACAGCGTCTTTCTCCTTATAGATCTTGATGGTCTTGCCGTCAACGGTGATGGTGCCCTCTTCGTCGTTTGCGCTGACGGTATCCGCGAGCGCGTATCTGCCCTGTGCGGAATCGTACTTCAAAAGGTGCGCAAGCATCTTGGGGCTGGTAAGGTCGTTGATCGCGACGATCTCATAGCCCTTCGCGCCGAACATCTGGCGGAAAGCAAGACGACCGATGCGGCCGAATCCGTTGATTGCAACTTTTACGTTTGCCATTGGTTTATTCCTCCGAAAACATTTTATATTGGGCGCGGACAAGCGCCTTTTTCCAAATATCATTGTACTACACTTTTTTTCGCCTGTCAACGGTTTTTTTCAATTTCTGCGCGGCGGAATTTTCCGCCATGCAAATTCCCGCGCGAAATTTCGCGCAAACCCTTGCATTTTCATGCAAAAAGATTTATAATTGTAAAAAATCCATTCGGAGGAAGTTTCATATGCCTTTGGTTACCACAACCGAAATGTTCAAGAAGGCCTATGCGGGCGGCTATGCCGTCGGCGCCTTCAACGTCAACAATATGGAAATGATCCAAGCGATCGTGGAAGCGGCGAACGAGTGCCGTTCCCCCGTGATCCTGCAAGTCTCCGCGGGCGCAAGAAAGTACGCGAACCCCGTCTATCTGCGTCACCTCGTTGCGGCGGCTGTCGAGACGACGGACATTCCGATCGCCATGCACCTTGACCACGGCGCAGATTTCGAGATCTGCAAAGCGTCCATCGACGGCGGTTTCACGTCCGTCATGATCGACGCTTCTTCCAAGCCTTGGGAAGAGAACATCGCCATCACCAAAAAGGTCGTGGAATACGCGCACGACCACGGCGTCGTCGTTGAGGCGGAGCTGGGCAAGCTCGCGGGAATCGAGGACGACGTTCACGTCGCCGATCACGACGCAATGTTCACCTCTCCCGACGAAGTGGAAGAGTTCACGTCGAGAACGGGCATCGATTCGCTCGCGATCGCCATCGGCACTTCGCACGGCGCGTACAAGTTCAAGCCCGGGCAGGATCCCAAACTGCGCATCGACATTCTTGAAGAGATCGGCAGACGCCTTCCCGGCTTCCCCATCGTTCTGCACGGCGCTTCCTCCGTTCCGCAGGAGCAGGTCGCGATCGTCAACGAATTCGGCGGTTCCATGCCCAACGCGATCGGCATCCCCGAGAGCGAGCTGAGAAAGGCTGCAAAACTTGCCGTATGCAAGATCAACATCGACTCCGACCTCCGCGTGGCGTTCACGGCGGCGATCAGAAAGCACCTTGCGGAGAACCCTTCCCACTTCGACCCCCGCCAATACCTCGGCGACGCGCGCGCGAATATGAAGGAAATGGTCAAGCACAAGATCGTGGACGTGCTCGGCTCTGCGAACAAGGCGTAACCGCATTCGGAAAAACAAAAAGACCGTGCGTCGGACTTCCCGACGCACGGTCTTTTTTGCCGCAAAAACACTTCCATAAAACAAAAAAACGGGCGAACGCCCGTTTTTTCGCTTTAATGTACCATGCCGCAGATTACGCTTTTGCTTTGATCGTGTAGCCACCCTCGTTTTCCGTAACCGTGACCTTGTCGTCGCCGAGACTTTCTACAACGGCGTTTTTCATTTCTTCCCCGACAACCTTAATAGTCCCGAGCGTGGAGAAGTTGTTGTTCATCGGATACAAAAGCTTTGCACCCTCGTAATTCACTGCCTCGCCGATCGTCAGTTCGCCTTTATCCATTTCAGCGTTTGCATACCCGTTCAAGATAATCGCCTGCGCCTCTTCGGACGCGAGGAACGTTCCGCCCTCGATCGCGGCGACGTTCCAATTGAGCACAACCGCCTGCGTTACGTTTTCAAACGTGCCGCCTTTGATCGTCAGATTGCCCCAATCGTCGTTTTTAATGGTGTTCAGACCGCCCGAGAAATGTCCGCCGTTGATAACGAGAACGGAGGGCGCTTTCGTGGTATTCTGCGCGCCCGTGTACCAGCCATTGTCAAACAAGCTCGAATAGCTGCCGTTCTGCGAAACCGTCACGCCGTCGTTGATTGTCATCGTACCGTGATTGAGCATCGTGTACCAGCTATTCCCGCCGTTGTCGTCCGCGCTGATACCATTCTCTTTGCTGCGCGTGAACGTTCCGCCATTCAGAACGGCTTTTGCGCCAACCTCGTTGTAGAGTGCGGCTTTCGCGTGCGTCACATTGTCCACAACGCCCGTCGCCTCGGCGCTTGAATCTTCAACCGTCAGCGTGCCATAATTCAAAATGGTATGATCGCTTACATTTGTCAGCGTATAGCCGTTGAGGTCGAGCGCAAGCGTCTGCCCTTCCTCAACGGTGAGATCGGTCTCAACATCCGCGCCGAGGGCGATCTTTTCAAAGCCCTTCCCCATGAGCGCAGCGATCTCAGCCGCGCTGTCCGCCACGCACTCCAAAGAGGTATCTTCCGCGGCGGGAACTTTCGCCGTATAGGAAGCGCCGTCCGTCAGCGCAAACGTGATTTCGGTATAGAACGCGTCCGCCGCAGCGTCGTATGTATAGACCGACGAGACGGTTTCGATCCCGACGCCGTCCTCGCCGTCTGCGCCGGCTGCGCCTTGATCGCCTTTATCGCCCTGAGGACCTTGCGCGCCTTGCTCCCCTTGTTCGCCTTTTTCACCCTGAGGACCTTGCGCGCCGGTTTCTCCTTTCAGGCTATTGAGCCATTCTTCCTCGGTGCCTTTGAAGCCGTTTTCCACGGCGATCTCATAAGCGGACTTACCGTCCGCGCCGTTCTGACCTGCCGCGCCCTGATCACCTTTATCGCCCTTATCGCCCTTATCGCCTTTGTCTCCCTTGTCGCCTTTGTCACCCTTCTCGCCCTGTTCGCCCTGCGGGCCCTGAGCGCCGGTCTCACCGTCTTCGCCGACAACTTTTCCGAGCGTTTCGGAAGTTCCGTCGGTATAC
>JFBN01306673.1_pt1 | contig 19625 bp, 15 predicted proteins | sample 768741 | NCBI WGS metagenome assembly JFBN01 (sample SAMN01983846, study PRJNA193217) | chicken gut metagenome | biome: terrestrial biome; isolation source: ceca of Broiler chicken | host: Gallus gallus | place: United Kingdom: England | collected 2010-09-07
GGTTTCCAGGACCACGCTCATCTCATGGGAGAAATCGTCGGGCATCACTCCATCCGCCGTGCCGCGGTAGAGTTTTTTGGCCCTGCCGATCTCCTCCAGGCCCGGTGTGGTATGGGGGATCAGCCACAGTCCCGGCAGGGGCTGCGCCACACGGTCCACCGGGCGGAGGCGTCCGGCCAGAGCGGCTTTCACCGGTGCGGGGATGCCGATGTCATGGCGCTTTTCCCCGTCTCCCGAATAATAGGCTTGGCACGCCCCGGCCATGGCATACACCGGTGCCCCGGCATTGCGGCGCAGAAACTCCCCCAGCCCGCCCCCATGGTCGTAGTGGCCGTGGGAGAGCAGGGCGATCTGAATTTTGTCCAGAGGGATGCCCAAGGTATCCGCATTGGCGGCAAAGGCACCGCTGGCCCCTGCGTCGAGAAGACAGGGTGTGCCGCGGTATTCCAGATAGAGGCTCAGACCGTGTTCGGCGGTGAGAACTTTGGTGGGGGTGGTGTTTTCCATGAGAACGGTGATGCGCATAGAGAGGCCGCCCTTTCCTGCCATGCGGCAGCCAGACTGTGCCGTTTGCCGCCGCACGCTTTTTCTTCACTATACCCCCAAAGCCGCGGGGCGTCAACGGGGCTCTGGGCAAAAAAACAAGCCGGCCCGGCGGACTTGCGTCCATTCCGGGCCGGCTTGCCAACAAGGAGATTTGTATTCGTCAGGAGGGCCTGACCGATTCAGCAAAGAAAATTACTTGGCTGCCTTTTCTGCCTTCCAGCGGCGGCGGATGGCCACAACGCCCCAGACGATCAGAGCGATGGCAACGATCCACTCACCGATGATGATGAAGTAGTAGTTTGCAAAGGGCAGTTCGCCGACCACCGTGCCGTGGACAACGCCGTTCATGGCGTTGGAGTTGACGGTGGTGTAGAGGATGTGCTTGAGAGCCTGACGTGCATAGTACTGGGAGGCCGGGTTGGTGATGTCCAGAGGAGCATCCACCGCGTAGCCGGTCAGCTTGAGGTCGCCGCCGGCGCGGATGCACTGCTCGGTATCCATAACGCCGCCGCCGTCGTAGTCGGTGATGACGGAGCCGTCAAAGCCCCACTCGTTGCGCAGCACGCCGGTGATCAGGTTGTAGTTGCCGCCTGCCCAAGTGCAGCCCACACGGTTGAAGGCCGTCATGACCGCCATGACTGCGGGGATATCGGCCGTGGTCTCGGTGTAGGAGTCGGTCTCGGCGTCATACTGCTGAACTTTGATGGTGGTGGTGGGACGCTCCTCAATGCAGGTCTGGAAGGGCTTGAGGTAGATCTCACGAATGGCCTGCTCGTTGGCAAAGGTGGCAACGTGGCTGCGGTGGTCTTCCTGATCGTTCAGGGCAAAGTGCTTGATGTATGCGTAGACGCCCTTCTGAGAGCAGGCGGACACGGCCTGCAGGGCCATCTCGCCGGACATGAAGCCGTCCTCGGAGTAGTACTCGAAGTTACGGCCGGCAAACGGAGTGCGGTGGATGTTCATAGCCGGTGCGTACCAGCCGGAGATGATGCCGATGTAGGTATGATCGCCCCAGTTGCCGTCGGCAGCCAGAGCATCCTCGCCCACGTAGTAGCCGTGGAGGTAGGAGTTCTCACGATCCCAGCTGGCAGCAGCCAGGTTGGTGGCGGCGCAGGGGTAGGTGATGGAGTAAGGCTCATGGGTGACACCGCCCTCATTCAGGCCGGAGGGGCCGTCGAAGTCGATGGCACGGGGTTTGCCGGCAGCGGTGGAAGCCAGGGTCTGGTAACCGCCGTTGCGGATGATGTTCTCCAGCTCGCTGGCGTCCATCTGGTTGATCAGGGCGTCCCAGCCGCCCTCGGCCTCGACCTCGTCGAAGTCACGGCCGCGGAAATCGATCAGTTCCAGGTCTCCGTCCTGACCGTAAACGCCGGCCTTGGAGGCAGCCTCTTCCTCGCTCATGGGGTTGAGGGATGCCTCAGCGCCCTTGGCCAGGATGGCATTCTTGATGCTGTCGGAAACTTCCACTTCCCAGGTATAACCGTTCTTCTCGCTGAATTCGCTCTTGCGCTGGCTGTCCTGGTTGCCGTGAGTCTTGGGGAAGGTGCCGGTCCAGTCCTGACGGGTCAGGTACTGGTCACGGGGGGTAAATTCATCGTAGCTGGCAGTATCAAACTGGTTGGTGATTGCAGCGCCGGTCTCGGAAGTGGAGAAGGTGACGTTGTCCACACCGCCGTTGGCAGCGTAGCTGTAAGTCCACTTGCCCACGAAAGCGGGATCGGGAGTGCCGAACAGGCCGTCGTTGGCAGCGCCCTGGTAAGCCAGGAAGTTGTTGACAGCGTGGTGGGCGTTGGTGGCGGCGGTCAGCAGGTAATCGCCGGCCTCCAGGATGTAGGTTTTGGCCTGGACATCATCGTAGGAGATGAAGTCCTTCTCGTTGACGGTGACGGTGACCGTCTCGGAAGCGCCGGGCTCCAGTTCGCCGGTTTTTTCAAATCCGACCAGAGAAGCAGCGGCTTTTTCGATGTGGTTGGTGCGGTCGTAGTCGGTGTAGGGGGTGTTCAGGTAAACCTGGACAACGTCACGGCCGGCAACGGCGCCGGTGTTGGTGACCTTGACGCTGATCTGGATGTCACCGTTTTCATCCATGTTGCTCATCTGGAAATCGGACCACTGGAAGGTGGTGTAGGTGGTACCGTAGCCGAAGGGGTACTGCACGGTGGTGGCGTAGTCGTAGTCACCGGCGTTGCCCTGATCCATGGTCTTGTCGAAGTAGCGGGTCTCGTAGTACTTGTAGCCGACATAGATGCCCTCGTCGTAGAAGACGCCGGCCTCCATATCCTCGCCGTTGTTGACCAGCATGGTATCGCCCATGTTCTGCATGGCAGGAGAGGAGAAGGCATCGTAGGCGAAGGTATCCACCAGATGGCCGGAGGGGTTGACATTGCCGCTGAGCACGTCAGCGATGGAGCGGCAGGTATCGCCGCCGGCACCGGGTGCCCACAGGACAGCGGAGATGTTGGGATAATCTTTGATCCAGCCCAGCTCAAAGGCGTTGTTGGTGTTGACAACGATGATGACGTTGTCGAAGTTATCGTTCAGGTAGCTGATGACACCCAGCTCGACGGAGTCGGGCTCCAGGTAATGCTTTTCCTTATCTTCCTCGATGTCGGTCCAGTCGCCCATGTAGCGGCCCAGGTCACGGCCCTCGCCGCCGGTACGGGAGATGAAGAAGATGGGAGTGGTGCCCTGGGCTTCGGTCTTGGCCTCATCGGGGATGGCGTCGATGGGCGCCTCGTTGATGGACCAGTCCTCGGCGCCGCCGTACATGATGGCGCCGCCGCCGCGGGTGTAGGTATCCTTGTTTTCGGTGTAGAAGTTCCACAGCGACTCATTGATAGAGAAGCCCTGTTCCTGCAGAGCGGTGCGCATGTCGCTGGAGATGGTGCTGACGCCGGAACCGGTGCCGCCGGCCAGCAGGTTGATGGAAGAAGCGGAGAACAGGCTCAGTTTGGAGCCAGCTGCAACAGGCAGGCCCTTGCCGCCGTCGTTCTTGTTGTAGAGCAGAACAAAGCCTTCAGCGCCGGCCTTGCGGGTGTAAGCCTGCTCGGCAGCCTGCAGCTCATCGGAATCGGTGATGTCGCGGGTGTAATACTCCGCGTCCACACCGTTGGTGGTGTCGCCGAAATTGAATTCGGTCTCACCGAAGATATCGCGCAGAACCAGGTCATAGGACATGGGCGCGATGGTGGCAAGTGCGATGGAGAACGCCAGCAGGATGGCCAGCAGCGGTGCAACGATCGCTGTGAAGACCTTGGCGCTCAGCTTTTTCTTCTTTTTCTCTTTTGCCAAAAGAAATCCCTCCTATTTCAGATCACCGCACTCTCCCTCTTGGGGGAAAGCGCAGTCTTTGCGCAGTCCACACAGAGTGTGGCTGCGGGCATCAAGCCGGGACTGCGGGACTGTGGAGTTTCACCGTCTGTGTCCGGGGAACTTCGGGCAGGAAAGGTCTATCAGGAACGCCCGGAGTGCCGACGCAGACGGAGACTACCGCCGCCAGTTTCGCCGTTTTCTCCTTGTTGTGTCCTCCTTTGCTTGTCGTGACGGCGCCGTGTGGCAGAAGCGGAATCCCCCATGTTTCCACAAAATTATCCCACAAATCTCAGCTCATTAGTCACAATATAACAAAAGAAACACCTGCTCTCAACAGGTGTTTCCGGAACTGTACGTTTTTTTCGTATTCTGACGTTGGGATCATTCTTTGCCGTTTGCACCGAACAGAATGTTCAAATGAAAGACGTCCCTCTCCGCATAGGTGGTCAGTGTGCCGTCGTATTTATGGACGATCATGCGGATGCTGCGCAGGCCGAAGCCGTGGTAATCCTTGTCTGCCTTGGTGGTCACCGGCAGGCCGTCGCGGAAGGTGAGGGTGCCGTCGAAATAGTTGTCCGCCTGGATCATCAGCAGATCTCCCTGCGCCTTGACCAGCAGGTTGATGACCCGGCGTTCCTGCTCCGAAATGGCCTTGACCGCCTCCAGTGCATTGTCCACAATGTTGCCAAACAGGCAGTAAAGGTCGCTGCCGTCGATAAAGTCCAGCTTTTCACCGTCCGCCATGCAGGAGAAGGTGATGCCGTTCTGCTCACAGTAAAGGCTTTTCTCGGTGAGAAGGACATCCAGCAGCTGATTGCCCGTCTCCACCTTGGCGTCATAGATGGAGATGCTCTGCCGCAGATCCTCCATGTCCTTTTCCCTCAGACCGCCGTTCTGTGCTCCCAGGGCTGCAATCTTGTAGCGGATGTCGTGGCACTTGACATTGATCAGGTCGATGGTGTCCTTGGCAATCTCGTACTGGCGGCGGCCCTGGCGGATGGCATACTGAAGGTACTCCACCTCCTGCTTGAGCTCCCGCTTTTCCGCCGTGCGGCTGGCCAGCTGCAGTACAATGGCACAGCAGGTCACCGAAAAGAGGTTTCCGGTCTCCTTCAGTACCAGATAGTCCACGGGATCAAACTTCTGTTCCAGCTGCGTGCTGAGAAGCGTGAAGTAGATGTCCTCCACTGAGCACAGAAATACTGCGATCACCAGCACGAACACACACAGGGCCAGCAGCTGGCGATCCATCTGCCAGTTGTTGAGATGGCGCGTCGTACGGCGGATGAAAAGGAAATAGGCCAGAGCTGCCGTCGCCGCAAAGAAAATCACATAGACAATGCGATAGTACAGCAGGAAGTGCGGCACATCCCGTACCTGATCCAGTGCCCCCCGGCAGAGATCCAGCACCATCAGCCTCAGCTTATAGCACATATTCTGGGCTGCATAGGCCACACTGCAGCAGAACAGGATGGTGGAAAACTGCTGTGCGAAACAAAGGTACATGTGGGCGATGGTAACGGCGAACAGGACAAGGTAGACCCCGATCCGTCCCAGTACGGTATCCCCCCAGAGCCGGTAGGCCGCGGCTGCACCGATGGCCAGCACCAGGACCCCGGCCGCACCGCCCAGCAGGCGCAGCCAGAACCGCGGCCGGCGCTTGAGGGTGAAAAAGGTCAGGCCGTAAAAAACATACAGCTCAAACAGGAATTCAAGGATGACTTCCCAATAGATAAAGGACAGTTGCGCCATCGTCACTTTCCTCCCTGGAAACCTGCGTACCAGTTGGTCAGTTCCGCCAGGAAGGCCGCCCGCCGGGGGCGGCTGATCTGAAGCGTGGTGCTGCCCACCTGGACTGTGTATCCCTTGACTTTGACCACAAATTTGGGATTGACCAGATAGCACTTGTTGCAGCGCAGGAATCCGAAATCGTGCAGCTCCTGCTCCACATCGGAGAGCACGCCGGTGCGCTCGATGACATCGTCCACCAGATGATAGATCAAACGATGATTAAGGATCTCCACATACATCAGCTTGTCGGTGGAGATCCGGCAGATGCCCCCCGACGAACTGACTGTGAAACTGCGCTCCTCGTTCATCAGATAGATGTCCAGCGCCTTTTTGAATTTCAGCGAGAAATCATAGTAGCTGACCGGTTTGACCAGAAATCCCACCGCGTCCACCTCGTAGCCTTTCAGGGCATACTGAACCAGATTGGTGGCAAAAATCAGGGAGACGTTGCGGTCCAGCTTCCGCAGGGCGGCAGCGGTCTCCATGCCGTCCCGGCCGGGCATCTGGATGTCCAGGAACACCACTGCGTAAATGGGACGGTATTCCCGGAGAAATTTTTCCCCGCTCTCACTTCTGGTGACCTCAAACTCCTGGCCCGTTTCGGCTGCGTAGCGCGCGATATACTCGGTCAGGGTCTGGGCCGCCGGGGTTTCATCTTCAACTATGGCGATCTGTTTCACGTTTCACCGTACCTTTCATCCGGTCATTCTGTTTTTATTATACCGTTGTGCGCCCCGCTGCGCAAGGCGCACGGCGCCGCCCCCTGCAAAAAACGTCCCGGCATAAACCAACCCCCGTCCCACGGGACTGGCGTGAGCGGGGGTTGCTTGCGGCATCCGGAGTACAGGGATATTGATTCGGAAGGTCGGATCCCGCGGGGAAATGGTTCAGTTGTAGAAATTATTCGGCGCTGCCGGAAGCCTTGGGGGCGCTGTCTGCCGAGGGGAAGATGATCTTGTTGACAAAGAAGAACACGATCATCGAGATGCCGCCGTTGAGCACCGTGGTGCCGATGTTGTAGATGAAGTCGGGAACCAGCAGACCGGCCACCGCGACCCAGATGCAGTTGATGGAGTTGACGATGCAGGTGATGACGCAGAACGCCAGCAGGTACCAGGCGATCTGGGGGCCAAGCTTGCCCTTGGAGCGGAAGACAAAGTTGCGCTGGATGGGGAAGTTGATGCATTCACCGATGACCATGGCCACCATGTAGGCGCAGAAGTAAGCCAGACCGCCGTGAGCCTGATCGTACCCCAGAATGTTCCACTCGAAGGTCTCGCCGAACAGGGTGATGGGAATACCCGGCCAGCCGAAGCTGGCATCGCCCAGGCCCGCGAAAGCCGCCGGCAGGAACTGAAGCATCAGGTACTTGAATACCGTAATGACATTGCTGACGATGACAAACAGGCCGCCTTCACGCACCCACTTGGCTGCCGCCGGATGTTTTGCGGCGAAATTAGACCAGATATTCATCACTTGCTCTCCTTTTTCTCTGCAATGCGCTTTTCCATGAACGAATTGAGCACCATATTGCGGACCAGCTCAAAGAGGACGCGCAGGATACCGATGATCCAGAAGCCCTTGAGTTCCATGACCAGGCCGTCCACCATGCCCATGCTGACCATACCGCCCGTCATTTTGGCGATGGCACGCAGCGGCATATTGTAGTTGAACAGCAGGTTCAGGTCGGGGTTGCCGGCCTTGAGGCTCTTGTCCAGCAGATGCTTGTGGATGACGTGGATCAGCCAGCCCAGCGGGCTGCGGCCATGGCCGATCTCACCCAGGGTCATGTTACGGTCGATGGCCACCTTTTCCTCCAGGATGGGGCGTCCCAGAATGGCCGAGAACTCCACCTCGGGCACATCCTGCACCTGGCCGCTGACGTAGTGGGGCAGCGAGTTGCCCACATACGGGTTGGCATCGCCGGAGGATTCCACCGTGACGGTGCCCTCCAGGCGGATATCCTCGCAGGAAGAACCCACGCGCACCACATAGCTGCCGCCTTCCACGGCCCAGTGACCGGCGGGCTCGTTCCAGTAACGGAAAGCCTTGTCATCCAGCGGGATGGAGACGGTCTTGCTCTCCCCTGCCTCCAGCGAAACGCGGGCAAAGCCCTTCAGTTCCTGCATGGGGCGGAAAATCTCGGCATCGGGTTTGGAAATATAGACCTGAACCACCTCGTCGCCCGCACGGTCGCCGGTATTGGTGACCGTCAGCGAGACGCCGGTGGGTGTGGCGTGGAGGTCCTTGTACTCGAAGGTGGTGTAGGACAGGCCGTAGCCGAAGGGCATGGCCACCGGCACGCCCGCCGTCTGGTAGTAGCGGTAGCCGACATAGAGGCCCTCGCGGTACTGGACGGTGCGGCCGTCCTTGCCGAAGTTGTTGTAGGAGGGGTTGTCCTCGCAGTGCAGCGGCCAGGTCTCGGCCAGACGTCCGGCGGGGTTCACCTTTCCGGTCAGCACATCCAGCACGGCACCGGCGCTCGCCTGGCCGCCCAGTCCCGCCCAGACCAGTGCCTGGCAGTGGCTCTGCCAGTTGGTCTCAATGGCGCTGCCGCAGCTCAAAATGACAATCAGATGGGGGTTGGCACGATGCACCGCCAGCAGCAGGTCGATCTGGTTTTTGGCCAGCTTCATATCGCTGCGGTCCAGGCCCTCGCTCTCCTTGACCTCATCCAGGCCGAGGAACAGCAGAACCGTTTCCGCCTTTTCGGCCAGCTTGACGGCCTCGGCCTGAAGGGCAGCGTCCGGCTTGCCGTAACGGTCGAAGCCCTTGGCAAAGCCCACCGTCTTGAGGCCGCTCTGCTCGAACACCTGCAGGAAGCTGTCCACCTTGGGAGCGTTGACCATACTGGAACCAGCGCCCTGATAGCGCGGGGTCTGGGCAAAATCGCCGATGACGGCAATGCGGTCCTCCGGGTTCAGCGGCAACAGGCCGCCCTTGTTCTTGAGCAGGACGATGCTCTCCGCCGCGGCCTTGCGGGCCAGGGCATGGTGGGCATCCCAGTCGATGGTCTTGGGGGCCTTTTCCAGCGCCTTGCTGGTGGATTCCACCAGGGACAGGAATTCCTCCAGGCGGGCATTGATATCCGCCTCCGAGATCTTGCCGGCCTTGACTGCCTTGACCAGCTCCCGCACCGAATCCAGGCCGGGGGCGGGCATTTCCAGGGTGGAGCCGTTCTTGACGCCCAGGGCGTGATCGTTGGAGCCGCCCCAGTCGGTGACGACGGCGCCGTCAAAGCCCCAGGTATCCCGCAGGATCTCCTTGAGCAGATGAGCGTTCTCGTTGGCGTAAGTACCGTTGACCAGGTTGTAGCTGGTCATGATGGTCTTGGGATGGCCCTCGGTGACGGCGATCTCAAAGTTGGTGAGGTAGAGTTCCCGCAGGGTGCGCTCATCCACCACCGAGTCGGTGGCCATGCGGCGCAGTTCCTGGCTGTTGGCGGCAAAATGCTTGGGGCAGGCGGAAATGCCGTTCTCCTGAATACCGCGGATGTAAGCGGCAGCCATCTTGCCCGCCAGGTAGGGGTCCTCCGAGAAGTATTCAAAGTTCCGTCCGCACAGCGGGCTGCGCTTGGTGTTCAGGCCGGGGCCCAGCAGTACGGCAACGTCCTGCGCGGCGGCTTCCTGGCCCAGTGCCCGGCCGATCTCCTCGCCCAGGGCAGGGTCCCAGCTGCTGGCAACGGCCGACGCCGTGGGGAAGCAGGTCGCAGGCTCACTGGGATTGATGCCCAGATGGTCGCTCTCCCCTGCCTGCTTGCGCACGCCGTGGGGGCCGTCCGACAGCCAGATCGAAGGGATGCCGTACTGCGGCAGTCCCCGCGACCGGAAAGTATCCGCACCGGAAAGCAGTGCACATTTTTGTTCCAGGGTCAGGGATTTGATCTTGTCTTTCAAGCTCATCTTTCTCAACTCACACTTTCTTGATGGAAATGGTTTCGGTCGTCCTGTATGACACATCCTCGGGAGAAAACCGCCCCTTCCGCACGGCGGTCGTTCCCCTGTGAGGTTTTTTGACAATGCTATTGTAGCATACCCGTTTTGTTTTACACGGAATTTGCACAACCTGCCTTTTCTCCGGCAAACTTTGCATTTTCCCCGTTTTGCGTCGAAAATTCTTTGTGCATACCTGACAAATACCGTCCGGTTTCCCTTGTGCACTTTCCCAAAGGGCAAAAAAACAGCCCCCGCAGCATCGCCCGGAAAGGCAGTGCTGCGGGGGCTTGTCCGCGCCCGATCAGGTGCGGTTGGGAAGCAGAATGCGCAGGATGAACCAGTTATCCTCACAGTGGACGGTAACGGTGCCGCTGTACTTTTCGGCGGCGGCACGCACGGTACGCACCCCGTAGCCATGGGGCGGCATGCCGTCGGCATCCAGCTGCACCGGGATCTCGCAGTAATTTTCAAACCGCAGCATGACAAAGCCGTGCTGGGCATAGATGGCCACGCGGATCAGGCGCTTTTCCGGGTCGGCCAGGGTCTGCACGCTCTCGGTGGCGTTGTCCAGCGCCGTGCCCACAATGGTACAGATGTCCCCCGTGGGCATGAAATCCAGCAGGTGACCGTCGGCCACGCAGGTAAAGTTGATGTCGTGCTGCTGGCAGTAGAGGCTCTTGGCGGTGAGCAGGGTGTCCAGCACCGCGTTGCCGGTCTTGTTCTGGGCCTCATACATTTGGATGCCGCTCTCCATCTCGTCCAGGGCAGCGGCCTTCTTGCCGGGGTCCTGCTCGGCACGGATGGCGGCGATCTGCATCTTCAGGTCGTGGCAGTGGCGGTTGATGAGGCGGATGCTCTCCCGGCTTTGCTGGTACTGCTCATACTGGCGGTGGAGGACGTTGTCCATGGCTTCCAGTTCCCGGTGAAGGCTGGCCTCCATCAGCTGTTCCTGCTGGATGGAAAGTACCAGCACGCCGGCCAGATCCACCAGCGTCCGGATATAAAAGACATCCATGGTCACGGTCCCTGCCCGGGTAAAGGCGAAGTTGCTCACCGCAAAGGCGGCCAGAGCCATAACCACAGCGCTGCACAGCGCCCGCCGCGTGATGCCCAGCTCGGGATTTTTGCGCACCCGCCGGAACTCGAACCGATAGACAAAACCGTATACCAGCCCGTAAATCAGGAGCAGCAGGATCAGGGACCGGAGTTCCCGGGCGCCGCTCTGCGGCCAGAGCAGGCAGTGGATCTGCCATTCCAGGCTGGCGGCAAATTCCGCCAGAATAAAAGCCCGGGCACAGCAGTACCCCGCCTCCCGGGCATTGACCGAACAGCACAGATACAGAAAGGCGTACATGGCGGCTACGGCAGCAGCCATGCAGGGAATCCACCAGGCAAGAGGAACATTGCCGGTCAGCTGGAGAAAGAGGCTGAGCCCCGCCAGCCAGAACCCGGCAGATACCGCCGTGGCGGTGCGTCCGAACCGTCTGCGCAGGGCCAGAATATACAGCAGGCAGGCCAGCCACTCGGCCAGGGCGGTGTACTGCCGGGGAATATCGGGCAGGATCATCTGACGCCTCCCCCGATGTAGTCGGTCAGCGCCTCCAGAAAGGCCTTTTTCTTGGGACGGCTGATCTGCAGGGCATGGGGCCCCACCTGCACCGTGTTCTGCCGAACTTCCAGCACCTGTTCCAGGTTGACCAGATATCCGCTGTTGCAGCGGGCAAAGGGTTTGTCGGACAGTTTCTCCTCATAGCTTTTCAGGCTGCCGGGGGTGAGCACGTCCCCGTCCTCGGTGTAGAACCGGACGTAGTGGCCCTCACTCTCCAGGTAGTAGATGGTGGCCACGTCAATGCGCCGCAGCCCCCCCTCAATGGGCACCGTCAGAAAAACCTTCTGGCGGCGGCGCAGGCGGCCCACCGCCTTCTGCAGCTGCTGGGAAAAGGCAAAGTACGGCACCGGCTTGAGAATATAATCCAGCGCATCCACCGCATAGCCCCGGATGGCAAACTGTGCCATATTGGTGATGAAAATGAGGATGACGTCCTTGTCCACCCTGCGGATGGCCTCCGCGGCAGCCATGCCGTCCATGCGGCGCATCTGCACGTCCAGCAGGATGATGTCATACACCGCCTTGTAGTCGGAGACAATCTCATCCCCGTCCTCAAAGGTGGTCAGCTCAAACATCTTGCCGAACTGCCGCTCATACCGGCGGATGTAGCCGGCAAGCTGTTCCCGCACCTGAGGGTCATCCTCCACTATGGCGATGTGGATCATCTGCGCCGCCCGCCTTTCTCCTGTAACATTATTTTTTATTATACCATGTCACCGCCTGCGCCGCAAACCCGGACCACGTCTTTTTTCCTGGATTGCCTGCGATACAGCGCCGGTTTTGTGCATCTTGCCCGGACCGGCAGGCACAAAAAAATCCCGCAGACGAAAAACCTCGTCTGCGGGATGCCTGGTGGAGAATTAGGGACTCGAACCCCAGACCCCTTGCGTGTGATGCAAATGCTCTAACCAGCTGAGCTAATCCTCCGTAGCAGAAAAGATTATAGCACAGCCGGGATCCAAAAGTCAAGCCCCGATCCCCACTTTTTTCTCAAAGAGAATCCGGCGGGGCCGGGGCTTGATCTTATGGCATTGTCAGCCCGTCACAGCACGGCATGCTCGGGCACGGGAGCGTCCACCGACGTGGGGCCGCCCTCCACCCAGTGGATGACCTTCTTGGGGCACTTCTCCACGCAGGTGCCGCAGCCGTTGCACTTGGTATAGTCGATGCGGGCCACGTTGTTGTGCAGGAAGATGGCCTCCTGCGGGCAGTTCTTGACACAGATGCCGCAGGCGATGCAGCCGGTCTTGCAGGCCTTGACCACGGCAGCGCCGCGCTCCTTGTTGCGGCAGAGCACTGCGGGCTGGGATGCAATGGGCTTCATCTTGAGCAGGCCGCGGGGGCAGGCACGGGTACATGCCGTACAGCCGGTGCACATCTCACGGTCGACCACCGCCACGCCGTCCTTGATGCTGAGGGCATGGAACATGCAGGCATTGACGCAGTCGCCGAAGCCCAGGCAGCCGAAGGAGCAGGCCGTGGGGCCGCCCGCCACGGCAGCCGCCGCAGCACAGCTCTGGATGCCGTGATACTCAAACCGCACGCCGCAGTTCTTGCCGCCGTTGCAGGAGACAAAGGCGCGCAGGCTGGGACGGTCGCTCTCCTCCGCACCCATGATGCGGTTGATGGCGTCGGCGGTCTTGTCGCCGCCGGGAGCGCACTTGTGGGTGGGTGCGCCGTCCATGACAATAGCCTTGGCGTAGTCGGCACAGCCGGCATAGCCGCAGCCGCCGCAGTTGGCGCCCGCCAGGCATTCGTTGATCTCGGCAATGCGGGGATCCTCATAAACGGCCATGAACTTGGAGGCCAGAACCAGAATGACACTGCCTGCCAGGCCCAGCACCGCCAGCACGATCACCGCAAAGACGATCGGATTCGCTGTAATCATATCCTCAAATCCCCCTTACAAGATCGCGTTGATGATGTTTTCGACCAGACCGCCGAAACCCATGAAGCTCAGGGAGGTGATGGCCGCAGACACCAGCGTGATGGGCAGACCCTTGAAGCTCTCGGGCGGGTCGGCGTTCTCCACCCGCTGGCGCACGCCGCAGAACAGCACCATGGCCAGCAGGAAGCCGATGCCTGCACCGGCCGCGCAGACCAGCGCCTCGGCAAAGGCAAAGCCGAAGCCGTGGGTGGCGATGTCGCCGGAGTAGTCCTGCACGGCCAGGATGGTGACGCCCAGCACGCAGCAGTTGGTGGTGATCAGGGGCAGGTAAACGCCCAGGGCGCTGTACAGCGCGGGGATGTAGCGCTTGAGGGTGATCTCGATGAGCTGGACCAGGACCGCAATGACCAGAATGAAGATGATGGTCTGCATGTAGCCCAGGTCAAAGGCATCCAGCAGGAAGATCTGGATGGGGAAGGTCACGGCGGTGGCGATCAGCATGACGACGATAACGGCCATGCCCATGCCCACCGAGGAATCCAGTTTCTTGGAAACGCCCAGGAAGGGGCAGATGCCCAAGAACTGGACCAGCACGTAGTTGTTGACCAGGATCATGCTGAAAAGGATGGTGGCAAAGGTTGCAATATTCTGTGCGCTCACTGTTCAGCACCTCCTTCATTGGCAGCCTTGGCGGTCTCCTGCTCTTCCAGGAGGACCTCACCGCAGGTCTTGCGCTCGATGGGATGGTTGGTCTTTTTCTCGATCCAGACGCACAGCGCCATCAGGCAGCCGAAGACGAAGAATCCGCCGGGAGCCTGGTTCATCAGCGTCATGCGGTCGACGGAGTCGGGAATGATCTGGATGCCCATCCAGCTGCCGTTGCCGATGATCTCGCGGATGGAGGACATAAGCACCATGGTCAGGATATAACCGATGCCCATGCCCAGGCCGTCGAGAGCGGAATCCACAACGGTGTTCTTGCAGGCGAACATCTCGGCACGGCCGAGGATGATGCAGTTGACGACGATCAGCGCCAGGAAAACGCCCAGTGCGTCATACAGCTCGGGAATGTATGCCTGCAGCACCATCTGGACCACGGTAACGAAGGTGGCGATGATGACGATGTAGCAGGGCAGATGGACCTTGGCGGGGATGACCTTGCGCAGGGCGGAGATCACGATGTTGGAACCCACCAGAACGAAGGTCATAGCCAGGCCCATGCCCAGAGCGCCGGAGACGGTGGTAGTGACGGCCAGAGCCGAGCAGCAGCCCAGGACCAGGCGCAGAACGGGGTTTTCACGGATGATGCCGGCGGTAAATACACGCCATTTGCTTTGTTTTTCGGCCATTTACGCCACCCCCTTCAGCTCATTGTTGTAGCAGTCGATGGCCTGATTGACTGCCTTGAAAACGGCATTGGAGGACACCGTCGCGCCCGCGATGGCATCCACAGGGCTGCCGCTGGAAACCTGCTGGGAACCATCCCAGCCCACAAAGCCGGAGTAGAAGCTCTCCTCGCCGGTCTTGGAACCGATGCCGGCGGTCTGGGTGGAGGCATCCACCTTGATGTTGGTGATGGTGCCGGTGGAATCAAAGGCCACATAGACGGTGACTGCCTTGCCGGAGTAACCGTTGGAGGCGGACTTGACGGCCACGGCGCCGTCGGCGGTATAGGCTGCGCCTTCCACGCCGTCGGTCTGGAGGGCGTCTGCCTCCACCTGGGTCAGGCTGTCGGCCTGGGTGCCCTCGGGCAGGACCTCAATGTAGGAGTTGAGGGTCTCGAGGCGGGTGTTTTCCTCAATGATGGGTGCCGTCATGTCGTTGAGCACGGCCAGGATCGCGCTGCATACCACGCAGATCACAACCAGAACAATGACGGGAACGACCATGGTCTTGACCACGCTTTCCTGGGGCGCGGCGTTCTGTTTGTTTGCCATTATGCTGCCCCTCCCTTTCCGGCGGAGGCTGCGGCCGCCTTATTTTCTGCCTTTTTCTTGGGCTTGACGCGGCCCAGCGGGATCTGATGGCCCCACTCGTTGAACCAGGGGGTCAGCAGGTTGCCCATGAGGATGGCGTAGCTCATGCCTTCGTTCATGCTGCCGAAGTTGCGGATGAGGAAGGTGAGCAGGCCGATGACAATGCCGTAGATCAGCTTGCCGCGGGTGGTGAAGGGGCTGGTGACATAGTCGGTGGCCATGAAGACGGCACCGAACATCAGGCCGCCGGACAGGATCTCGGCCACGGCGGTGTGCAGATCGCCGGAGGCAATGAGGGTCAGCACAAAGACAGTGCCCACAATGCTGCCGGGGATGGCAAAGCTGATGGTGCGGGTGAACAGCAGGAAGGCCAGGCCCACCAGAATGGTGAGGATGCAGGTCTCACCCAGCATGCCGCCGTGCAGACCAAGCAGCAGATCCAGCAGGCTGACGGTGGACTGGTCCACGCTGCTGGAAAGGGGCGTGGCGCTGGCCAGGGCATCCACGGCCAGATCGGGATAGACGTAGGCGGTCATGCGGGAGGTAAAGCCCAGAAACAGGACGATCCGGCCCACCAGCGCGGGGTTGGCCACATTGTAGCCCAGGCCGCCGAACATCTGCTTGACGATGACGATGGCCACAAAGGCGCCCACAATGCAGATCCACAGAGGCATGCCCACGGGCACGTTGAGGGCCAGGATGATGCCGGTGACTACAGCGGAGAGGTCCCCCACCGGGTTGCGCTTGTGCATCAGGAGGGTGTAGAGATATTCAAAGCCCACACAGGCGGCGGTGGTCACGGCGACCACCAGCAGCGCGCGCATACCGAAGATGAAGGCCGACGCCACAACGGTGGGGATCAGTGCAATGATCACGTTTCCCATCAGGCTGCTGTTGGAGGCGCTGTCCCGGATATGCGGTGAGGCAGTTACGATCAGGCGTTGTTCTTCCATCTGTCATTTACCTGCCTTTTCAGATTTTTGTTTGAGATACCAGGCCTTTGCCAGCGCCATGGTCTGGGAGACGGGGCGCTTGGCCGGGCAGGCGTAAGTACAGCTGCCGCAGGCGACGCAAAGGTCGATGCAGCGCTTCTGCAAGGCATCAAAGTCCTTGTTTTTGAAGTTCTCGGCGATGACCACCGGTTCCAGGCCCATGGGGCAGGCCTGGATGCAGCGGCCGCAGCGGATGCAGGGGTCGGCCTCGGGCAGGGTGGCTGCCTTGCGGCTGAACAGCAGCAGGCCGTTATTCTGCTTGAGCACCGGGAAGTCGGCGCTGGGAGAAGCGCCGCCCATCATGGGGCCGCCGAAGATGATCTTGCCCAGCTCCACGTCGGGCTTGATGCCGCCGCAGGCCTCGATGACATCCCGGTAAAGGGTGCCGATGGGCACTTCCACGTTCTGGGGCTTGACGATGGCGTCGCCGTCCACGGTGACGCGCTTGGAGACCAGCGGCATGCCGGTCTTGAGGTACTTGCCCAGAGTGGAAACGCTGGTCACGTTCATGACGACGCAGCCGCAGTCGGCGGGAATGCCCGCCTTGCCGGAGGGCGCCGTCTGGGGCACCTCACGGCCGGTGCAGGTCTCGATGAGGGTCTTCTCAGCGCCCTGGGGATACCGCATGGGCAGCGGCTTGACCGAGACGCCCGGCATCTCCCGGATGAGCGAGAACATCAGGTCGATGCACTCGGGCTTGTTGCGCTCGATACCAATAATACAGTTGGGAATGTTGCAGTACTTCATCACCGCGGTGATGCCCGAGATGATGGTATCGCTGCATTCCAGCATTTCCCGTGCGTCGGTGGTCAGGTACGGCTCACACTCGGCCGCGTTGATGATCAGCGTGTCGATGGTGTTGGCCGCCAGCTTGACGTGCGTCGGGAAGCCGGCGCCGCCCACACCCACCAGGCCGCAGTTCTGGATGGCAGCCAGCAGGCTGTCCTTGTCCGTGACCGTGGGCGGGGTGCAGGACGGGTCCACCGTCTGCTTGCCGTCCGTCTTGATGGCCACGGCCTTGCACACAGCACCGTTGACCATCCGCATGGTGGCGACGTCCAGCACTGTGCCGGACACGCTGGAATGGATGTTGGCGCTGACAAAGCCGCCGGCCTTGCCGATCAGTGTGCCTACCATGACGGTGTCGCCCTTCTTGACGACGGGTTCCGCCGGTGCGCCGATGTGCATCTGCATGGGAATGACCACGTGTTCCGGCACCGGCATCTGTACCGTTGCCAGACCGGCGGTGGCTTTCTCATGCGGCACCCGGGCGCCCTTTGCGGAACGCTTGAGTCCTTTCAGCATAAAAGCTCCTCCCCTGAATTTTCCATGTCCCTGCCGCGCCGGGGGGCTGCGGCAATGGTCTCAAATAATACACAAAAGTATTGTAACATCTTTCCCGCAGAAGTCAACAAAAAACCGCATGACAAGGCCTTTTGTCAAGGTTTTATCAATCGTAGTCATACTCAGGACTTTCCGCCACGCGCACGTCCAGCCAGCGGGCCAGAGCCTCCATTTTGGCGTAACTCAGCCGCCCGGTGTCGGCCAGCGTTTTGACCAAAGAACGTACATCTCCATTGTATAAAACTTCCAAATGCTCTGCCGTGGCCGCGCCGCAATATGTCTCCCGCCGGACCAGGGGGGTGTACACATTTTTGTTCCCCTGCCGCTCGCTGCGGACAAATCCTTTTTTCTCCAGCCGCATCAGAAAATTCAAAATGGTCGAGTCCGCCCACCCGCAGGCAGAGGGCAGTCTTGCCCCGATCTCCCGCCGGGTCGCCGCCCGGCCGCAGTTCCACAGGGCACACATGATGCGCTCCTCACTGATCGGCAGTGTCTGCATCGCCGCATTCCTCCCACATTTGTCTTTGATTCTGTGGTTTTTATTTTACATTTGTCGTAGATTTTTTGTCAACAGCTCCGGGCAGACAAATTTCCTCCTTGTTTTTGGGCATTTTTTCGGCATATTCTTTTACATTTGTCTCTGTTTGTGTTTTCCAATTGGAGACAGTTGTACTTTTTGGCAGGCATTCCGGGTTTTGGGGCCGTTTTTTCGGCACTGTGCCGAAGGCTTTTCCATTGAGATTTGTGCCGGGCAGCTCGTATAATACTGGTATGCGCTGACAGCGCAAGCATCCTGGTTGTGAGAAACCGGAAATTTGGGGAGGTTTTTTCCATGAATCGTGTATACAACTTCAGCGCGGGCCCCTCGATGCTGCCCGTACCCGTTTTGGAGCGTGCGCAGGCCGAACTGCTGGACTACCATGGTTCCGGCCAGAGCGTGATGGAAATGAGCCACCGCAGCAAATGGTTTGACGACATCATCAAAAACACCGAGGCTTCCATCCGCCGGGTGCTCAATGTTCCCGACAATTACAAGATCGGCTTTTTCCAGGGCGGCGCCACCCAGCAGTTCGCCATGGTGCCCCTGAACTTCATGACCACCGGCAAGGCGGACTATCTGGTGACCGGCAACTTCTCCAAGAAGGCCGCCGAGGAAGCCGCCAAGTTCGGCGAGGCCCACGTGGTCGCTTCCAGCAAGGACCGCAACTTCACCTACATTCCCGACGTCAAGGCCATCGACTACGACGCCGACGCCAGCTATGTACACATCTGCCAGAACAACACCATCTTCGGCACCCGCTTTGTGGAGGTGCCCGAGGTAGAGGGCCTGCCCCTGGTGGCCGACCTGAGCTCCATGATCTTCTCCGAGCCGGTGGACGTGAGCAAGTACGGCTGCATCTACTTCGGCGTACAGAAGAACGTGGCTCCCGCGGGCATGGCCATCGCCATCATCCGGGACGACATGCTGGGCAAGAGCGCCAAGGGCATTCCCGCCACCAACATTCCCACCATGATGAACTACACCACCCTGCTGGACAAGGACAGCATGTACAATACCCCGCCCTGCTGGTGCATCTACATGACCGGGCTGGTCATGGACTATCTGGAGCACGACATCGGCGGTCTGGCCGAGATGAAAAAGATCAACGAGGCCAAGGCCAAGGTGCTCTACGATTATCTGGACAGCCAGGACTTCTACACCAATCCCGTGGAGCACAGATACCGCAGCATGATGAACGTCACCTTCACCAGCCCCAACCCCGACATGGACAAGAAGTTCTGCGCCGCGGCCACCGAGGCGGGCTTCGTCAACCTGAAGGGTCACCGTCTGGTGGGCGGCATGCGGGCTTCCATCTACAACGCCATGCCGCCGGAGGGCGTGGACAAACTGGTCGCCTTTATGGAGCAGTTCCGCAAGGAGAACGCCTGATCGTCCCGCCCGCCCTGCCGGGCATTCCTATTTCAATAATGAGGTGTGATACCAATGTATACCATTAAAACGCTCAACGCCATCTCGCCGGTCGGCCTGGCCAAGCTGCCTGCCACTCAGTTTGAGGTGGACAACGACTCCCCCACTCCCCAGGGCATCCTGGTGCGCAGCGCCGACCTCCACGAGGTCCCCCTGCCCGACAGTCTGCTGGCCATCGCCCGGGCCGGTGCCGGCACCAACAACATTCCCATCGACAAGTGCACGGCGGCGGGCATCGTCGTCTTCAACACGCCGGGCGCCAA
>JFBN01306376.1_pt1 | contig 19619 bp, 17 predicted proteins | sample 768741 | NCBI WGS metagenome assembly JFBN01 (sample SAMN01983846, study PRJNA193217) | chicken gut metagenome | biome: terrestrial biome; isolation source: ceca of Broiler chicken | host: Gallus gallus | place: United Kingdom: England | collected 2010-09-07
GTCGTCGATGAGGACGAAGAGAAAAAACACGGCAGCGTTTACATCCGTTCCAAAACAAACGGATTGAACATTCGGAGCGGAGCGGGTACAAACTATCCTTCGCTCGGTTCGCTTGACAAAAACGACATGCTCTCATACAAAGGACAAAGCGGCGGATGGTACATCACGGAGTACCGCAGCAAAACGGCTTACGTAAGCGCAAGCAATGCCTATACGGAACTGTACGAAATGGAGCATGAAATCGATGAAACGATCGAAAAAGTCATCGCGGAGGGCTATGCCCTGCTGGGACACCCGTATGTGTACGGCGCAGTCCGCCTGCACGACGGCAGAGGAAATTTCCTTAAAAATTTCAACGCCGAAAAGTACGATTGTTCTTCCCTGATGCAGTATATTTATTATTATGGTGCGGGAGTCGTTCTGGACGTCACGACGCGCACGCAGGTCGTTCAGGGCGAACACGTTGCCAAAAACGACCTCAAACGCGGCGACCTCATGTTTTTTACAAATTCCTCGCGTTACAACAAGACGGGGATCGAACGCATCGGGCACGTAGCGCTGTATCTCGGCGACAATTATATCCTGCACACAGCGACAGACCACGCCGTCATCGAACCGATTTCGACCCAGCGCTGGAATTATTATATTGAGACGCGCAGAGTCGCGTGACTGCGGCAACCCTGTGGCTTCGGCGTGCAGAACAGGCCTCACGCGGCCATCCCAGACGCGGCGGCGCCGTTCGGGCCGGAACAAACGCGGCAAGATCATGCGGTGCAACGGAAACGCAAAAGCGCGAACGCGCATAACGCATATCCGCGCTTTTTGCAGGTTTGCCCGCATCTTTCCGCAAAAAACCGCCCCGATCGTCGGGGCGGTTTTTATATCGTTTTTCCGGGTTTGAGTGGATTTCACCTTTCAAAGCAAGCGCACGCCGTTGATGACGAGCACGAATTTTTTCCCCAAAAAATCCGCCGCGCGACGGCAAAGCTGCATCCTGCCGAAATAAATTTCGAAATAATCCATGACGGGACATTTTTCCGTATCGATCGAAATATCCAAAATAATTTCGCCCGCATCCTTATCGACGTATACGAGAGATTTTTCGGCTGCAAGGTTCACGCGGTCGTGGATGTTCATATTTTCCATGCTTACGCGCGTCGTGTTCGCGCGGACACGGCTTTTATGCACGTCTGCTTTATCCGCAAGGATGAGCGCCGACGTGATGTCGCTGACGGGAAGCCCCTCGTGTTCGTCGTGGTTTCCGACCGCCATCATCACTTCCGCCGCTTCCATGTACGGCATGCCCATGCGCGTCAATATTTTGTACGCGAGGATCGCGCCGCTCTGCGCGTGATTGGAGCGGTTGATGCTGTTGCCGATATCGTGCAGATATCCGGCGATTTTCGCAAGTTCCACCCTGCGTTCGTCCGCGCCGACGCCCTGAAGGATCTCGCCCGCCCACTTGCTGACGATGCTCGAATGGCGCACCGAGTGCTCAGTAAAGCCGAGCGCCTCGATCTGGTTTTCCGCCATGTACATGATCGCCTTGACTTCCTCGTCCTTTTTGACGTCTCCCACCGTGATCAAAACTTATTTAAACTCCTCCACCGTAAGGTTCGCAAATATTTCGTCGTATTTTTCTTTCGTGAAAGATATCTGTCCGAACGTCGTGACCGTTGCGGTACCAGCCGCAACCCCGGCGCGCAGAATATCCTTAAGATCCGCGCCCTGTTCCATAAGCATGGACGCCGCGGCGAGCATGCCGTCTCCCGCGCCGACCGTGGAATTGACCGCGACGTTGATGCTGCGGCAATAATAATTTTTTGAGCCGTCAGTAATGATCGCGCCGCGTTTGCCGAGCGACAACAGCACGCGCTTGGCGCCCTTGTCGATGAGCGAATAACACCCCTTCAACAGCTCGTCCCGCGAGCGGAATTCCTGCCCGAGCGTATTTTGCAGTTCGTCCTTGTTCGGCTTTACGAGATCCATGCCCGCCGTGAGCGCCGCAAGCAATCTCGGCCCGTCGCAATCCGCGACTTTCAATTTCCCGTCGGGAACGGCGTTGAACAATTTGATGTAATAATCGCTCTCGACCCCTCTCGGAAGGCTGCCCGAAATAACGACGACGCTGCTCGAACGGCTGAGATTTGCCACGAGATCGATAAGTTCCGCCTGCTTGTTCTCGGCGATCGGTTCGCCGACGTCGTTGACCTCGGTCAACATGGATTTGTTGTCGATGAATTTATAATTTTCGCGCACGCGCCCCCTGTTCCAAATGAACACGCTGGGCACGCCCTCCCTGTCGAGCGCCTGTTCGAAAAGAGAACCGTTTTCGTTGTACATGAAACCGGTCGCATGGCTCTGCCCGCGCAGGCGCGCCACGCCGATGGCGACATTCAGCGCTTTCCCCGTAAAAGTAAGCGTCTTGTTCTTTACATGATTGAGTTTCCCGACGTTGAGCGAATCCACCTCGATGGTCACGTCGGTGCAAGGGTTCAGACAAACTGTAAGGATCATTTTTTACCGCTCCGTTTTAGTATTGACTAAAATAGTTATTTTGATTCCGCAACCCGCGCGAAGGCCAGCCTCCCGCGTTCTCTTTCTATTATATTACACATTCACGATTATTTCAAGACTAATTTGGAAATTTTTTCACATTTTTTTGCATGATTTTGCAGAAAAAAACGTGCGGACAACGTAAAAAGCGTCTGCCCGAACGAGCAGACGCTTTTGAACCGAAAATCCCGTCACATGGAGATCATCTGCAGAGTTTCATAAAGCTCGTAATTGAACTTCTTTTTCATGCTGACCGCCTCGATGATGTCGAGGTCGATGATCTCGTTTTTATGAATGCCGACCACGCGGTTGCCGATCCCGTCTTTGAGCAAACGAACCGCTTTATTGCCGAACTGCGCAGCAAGCATCCTGTCCGCCATGGACGGAGAACCGCCCCTCTGCACGTGGCCGATGGTCGTGCCGCGCACCGAATAAGTCGTCATGGACTGCAATTTTTTGGAGAACTCTTCACTCGTGGAAACGCCTTCCGCAAGGATGATGATGTTCGAATGTTTGCCGTTCGCGCGGCTCCTGTTGATGCGCAGGACGATATCTTCCATGTCGTAAGAAATTTCGGGCACGACGATGATCTCCGCGCCGCTCGCGATGCCGGAATACAGCGCGATGTCGCCGCAGCGCCTGCCCATGACTTCAACGACGCTGATGCGTTCGTGCGAAGTCATCGTGTCGCGCAGTTTATTGATGATGTCGAGACAGGTGTTGACCGCCGTATCGAAACCCAAAGTATAATCGGTATATTCGAGGTCGTTGTCGATCGTGCCGGGGATGCCGATCGTAGGGATGCCGTATTCGTCGCTCAGGCACTTCGCGCCCTTGAACGAACCGTCTCCGCCGATGACGACCAAGCCCTCGATGCCGCGGGCATTCAGCGTCTTGACGGCCTGCTTCTGCCCTTCCACCGTATACATTTCGACGCATCTGGCCGTGCGGAGCATTGTGCCGCCGCGCTGGACGATATCGGAAACGCTGCGCATCCCCATCTCTTCCATGTCGTCGTTGATGAGCCCGGCATAACCCTGATGAATGCCGAACACTTCCATGCCGAAATATTTCGCCGTCCTCACAACGGCCCTGATGCAGGCATTCATGCCCGGCGCGTCGCCGCCGCTCGTCAAAACCCCGATTCTCTTCATAACACTTATCCTCCGGACGGAGCGAAAACCGCCCCTGTAAAATTTTCAGTCTGCTCGCCTATTATATCAGATCGCGCGAAAAAAACAAAATGTTTTCGCATGCCGCCGCAATTTTTTGGCGAAACGTTCATTTTTAGCAAAAATGCGCTACTTTATACCATTACGATGTCATTTTCGCCGAGGTAAAGGTACAATTCCTCCCGCAGGCCGCGGCAGTCGTTGATGCCTTTCATCTTGTAAAGGCCGCCACCGCGCTTGATCTTGACCGTCGTGGAGCCTTCCGAATAGTGCGAAAAGAGAGCGATGAAATCGTCGAACTCCTCATCGGAAAGCGCGCTCGCGTTCAGCCAGAGCGCATGTTCGACGGGCTTTGCGGGTCTTGCCGCCGCTGCCGCACCGCCGCCCGCGGGCATCGCGCCGCCGTCATATTCTTTCATCGTATCGAGAATGATGACGGGCGCCTTTTCGCTGTCGAGCTGCATCTTGCCCGTAAGGTATACGATCTTGTCTGAAGAGACTACCTGCTTGATGCGCTCATACACGTTGGGAAAGGCGACGCACTCTATGCTCCCGTAAAGATCTTCGACGGAGATGAAAGCCATCGCCGAGCCCGAACGGGTCATGATCCTCTTGTAAGTGCCGATAATGCCCCCCATCGTGACGGGCGCGCCGTCGGTGAGTTCCGGGTACGTCCTACGCCCTTCCTCGTCCTCCTCGTAATTCTGCATTTTTTGGCATGAGAAAGAGCAGTCCCTGAACGCGTGCATATATCCTTCGAACGGATGCCCGCTGACGTACACGCCGAGCACGGCCTTTTCGCGGGCAAGCTTGTCGTTCGTTTCAAGCTCCGGGATGTTCGGATAAGAAATGTCCGTAACGTCCTCTTCGATGATATCGCCGAACAGGCTCATCTGCAAGCTGGATTTTTGTTTGTTGATCTTGTTCGCCCTGTCCAAAACGCTCTCGTACACGGCGAGCAGCTGCGACCTGTGCACGCCGAAGCAGTCGAACGCGCCCGCGGAGATCAGCCCTTCGAGCATGCGCTTGTTGAGAAGGGGCGCACAGCGGAACACGAAATCGGGGAAGTTTTTAAACTCGCCGCGTTCGTTCCTCTCGTCGATGATCTTTTCGGTAGCGCCTACGCCCACGCCTTTGAGAGCGCTCAGCCCGAAGCGCACCGCGTCCCCCTGCACCGAAAAATACGTCTTGCTCTTATTGACGTCGGGTTGAAGGACGGGGATGTTTTTTTCTTTGAGATAAATGATATACTTGGTGACTTCCTCGATTTTTTCGATGCGGTTGTTGAGGATCGCCGCCATGAACTCTTTGGGGTAAAAACGTTTCAGGTACGCCGTGCGGTAAGCAAGCACCGCATAACACGTCGCGTGCGCCTTGTTGAAAGCGTAACTCGCGAAACTTTCCATGTCGCCGAACACCTTTTCCGCCACTTCCTTGGGCACGCCGCGGCTGACCGCGCCTTCGATGTTGCCGCCCTGGTCGAGGTTGCCCGAAATGAATTTCTCTTTTTGCGCCATCAGTTCGGCCTTGTTCTTTTTGCCCATCGCGCGGCGGACGAGGTCTGCCTGGCCGAGCGAAAAACCCGCAAGATCCTGGAAGATCTGCATGACCTGTTCCTGATAAATGATGACGCCGTAAGTGACTTTGAGTATATGCTCCAACAGGGGCGTGTCGTATTTGACTTTGGAAGGGTTCAGCTTGTTCTCGATGTAGGTAGGGATATACGCCATCGGGCCGGGACGATAGAGAGCCACGCCCGCGATGATGTCTTCCAGGCAGTCGGGCTTGAGGTCTTTCATGAACCGTTTCATGCCGCCTTGCTCGAGCTGGAACACCGCGTCCGTATCCCCTTCGGAAATGAGAGCGTAAGCCTCGGGATTGTTATACCCGAGCGCGTTGAAATCGATCTCTACCCCCGTGTCTTCGAGAATGTAGTCGCACGCCTTTTTGATGTCGGTCAGGGTCGTCAGCGCGAGGAAGTCCATTTTCAGCATGCCGATGGACTCCACTTCTTTCATGTCGAATTGCGTGGTGATGTCCTCGCCGTTGCGCGAAAGCGGCACCGCTTCCGCGATGGGCTTGCGGCAGATGACCACGCCCGCCGCGTGCATGGACGTATTGCGCGGCATACCCTCAAGGCGCAGCGACATATCGATGACCCGGCGCAGCGTCTCGTCCGTTTCGTACAGTTCGATAAACTCGTTGTTGCGCTTTTTCTCCTGCTCTTCGAGCGACTTGCGCACATCTTCGCGCTTATCCTCGGGGAGAGACGGGTCGTTCAGTTTTTGCTGAAGCACGGGTATCTTTCTGCCCAAAAGTTCGGAGATCGTGGACTTGCCGTCCATGATCTTGGTCACGCGGTCTGTCTCGGAATACGGCACGCGAAGTACTCTGCCAACGTCTTTGATTGCGGCTTTCGACGCCAAAGTACCGAAGGTGACGATCTGCGCGACGTTTTCGGGATGATATTTGTTGCGGACGTATTCGATGACTTCGGGGCGGCGCTCGTTACAGAAGTCGACGTCGAAGTCGGGCATGGTCACGCGGTCGGGATTCAAAAAACGCTCGAAGAAGAGGTCGTATTTGAGCGGGTCGATGTCGGTGATCCCGATCGCATAGGCGACGATGCTCGCCGCGCCGCTGCCCCTCCCCGGGCCGACCGGTATCCCGTGCCTTTTCGACCACTGGATAAAGTCCATGACGATGAGGTAATATTCGGCAAAGCCCATGCCCAGGATGATGCCCAGTTCATAATCGGCCCTCTTTTTGACCGCATCGGTGATCTCGCCGTACCGCTTTTTCAACCCTTCCCACGTCAGTTTGGTCAGATAGTCTTTAGGGTCGGAGCCGTCCTCGGGCGTGTACCCCGGGATGAGCGATTTGTCCTTGATCGGGTCGCCGTTGTCTTTCAGGTCGAAGCACGGCTCTTCCGCGCATTTGTTCGCGATCGCGACGGTGTTCGAGATCGCCTCGGGGACGTAAGAAAAGAGCTCCTCCATCTCCTCGGGCGTCTTGAAGTAAAACTCCTGCGAACCGAATTTCATCCGCTTGGGATCGTCGATCGTGCGCTTCATCTGGATGCACATGAGCACGTCCTGCATTTCCCAGTCCTCTTTGCGGATATAATGCACGTCGTTGGTTGCGACGGGCTGAATGTCCAGTTCCTTCGCGAGCTGCAAAAGGAGCGGCAGGACGCGCTTCTGCTCTTCCAGTCCGTGATCCTGTATTTCGATGTAAAAGTCGTCGCCGAACATCTCTTTGAGTTCGAGCGCCGTCTTTTTCGCCCCTTCGTAGTCCCCTTTCAGCAACAATTTCGGGATGCGCCCCGCAATGCATGCCGAAAGGCACACCAACCCCTCGGTGTGCTCACTGAGCGTCTTATAGTCGATCCTGGGTTTGTAATAAAACCCGTCCACATAGGCGATGGAATCGAGCTTGACGAGATTCTTATACCCCTTTTTGTTTTTTGCGAGCAGGATGAGATGTTCGAATTCGCTCGTGTTGTCTTTGACCGAGAGATCCTGCGTCATATACATTTCGCAGCCGATGATCGCCTGTATGTTGTTTTTTTTGCAAAGTTCGGCAAAATACAGCGTCGCGTACATGTTCCCGTGGTCTGTGATCGCGAGCGCCTTGACTCCGTTTTTGACGCAATGGTCAACAAGGTCGTCCACCTTGCAGGCCCCGTCGAGCAGGCTGTATTCGGTATGAAGGTGTAAATGCACAAAATCCGCCATGTCGTTTTTCCTCTCCGTATCCGTAAAGGCGCGCCCGCACGGCGCGCCGTCGATTTTTTATTATACCCGAAAAGGGCGCACTTGCCCCTATGGAGGGCAAAGCGCTCTTTTAGTTGAGTTCGGCTATGAATTTCGCCACGCCCGAGGCGGCGGCTTTCCCGTCCGCGCCTTCCGCGCAGACGGTATATTCGTCCCCGGGGACGAACTTCATCGAAACAAGCCCGATGATACTCTTCGCGTTGGCGCGTTTTTCTCCGCCCTCCACGCTGATCTCGCTCTTATATTTGCACGCTTCGAAAACGATGCGCTGGGCGTCGTAAGCGTTGTAAGAGCTTTTTTTGAAAACGAACCTGACTCTTTCCATAAAATTCTACTCCTCCCCTTCGAGTTCTTCGGCAAGTTTTACGAGTTTTCGCAGCCTGTGATTCAGGCAGCTTTTCGAAACGTTCAGCCTTTCCGCCAGCTCTTTGAGCGACGCCTCCTTGTCGGCGAGCCTCGACTGCGCCGTCTCGCGCAGGGATGGGTCGAGTTCGGCAAGCCCGATAAGCGCGTCGATGCGTTCGATCGCCCGTATCTGTTTGACGGAAGCCAAAACGCTCTTGTCGTAATTTTTTTGCAGACAGTTCGCCACGCGGTTGATGCGGTTCTTTTCGTCCTTCATGTCCGCAAGGCGGTTGAGTTTCGCGAGCGCGTTCTCCGCGCCGACCAGGTACAGAAAATCCGATATGCTCTCGCGGCTTTTCAGGTACACGACGAACGAACCCTTTCTCTCCACGCACCGCGCCAAAATTTCGTGTAGCGCCAGAAGTTCGCAGCAGTCGTCCGCGAGGAATTTATTGGAAAACACGATCTCGAGATGATACCCCGAGCGCGTCTCCTCCATCTTCGGCAGGATGCAGCTGCCGCTCCCCAGAAACGCGCCCTTGATCCACGCGACTTCGCAGCAGGCGTTTTCCACGACGTATTTGTCCACGTCGAGACGAAACTCCACGCTGTCCTCACCGCGTTCCGCGATGCCGAGCTGACCGAGGATATAGAGAGACTTGTCCGAAAGGCATTGAAAGACCAGCCTGTCGCGCCCGCGCCGCGCGTCCGTCGTCGCCTGCACGACTTTGAGTTCCGCGCCGTAAAGCTGTTCGAGTATCTCGATGAAAAATGCGGCGACGTCCTCGCTTTCGGTCACGAATTCGAAACCGAAGGCATTTCCCGAACGGATCACGCTGCCCGTCGCACGGAGAAACGCGGAGAGCGCCGCCGTCTTGCAACATGCGTTCTCCAATCCGTTTTTCATGATCTCGCGCTTGATCTCGCCCGTAAAATTGTTCATATCACAAACTCATTTCCTTGAATTTCGCAAAGCGGAAATCGGGCGTGCGCCCGTCGATATTGTCGATCCGCTCCCTCGGCACTTCCACGCGGGAAAGAAGCCCGTCCACCAGTTTCGTGTCGCCCACCCTGTCGGGGGAATGGGCGTCAGAATCGATGATGAACCGCACGCCCGTCGCCACGACCTTTTCCAGCTGCTCGTCGGAAAGGTGTACCTTTTTGGAGTTGAGTTCGATGTAAGTGCCGTTGTCGCGCGCGGCTTTGGCGACCTCCGCCACGTCGCAGAAGCACAAAAAATTGAGGTGCGTCACCGCATCGATCGGGTATTTTTCTATGCTGTTGATATAGGCGCGGGTGTTGTAGCGGATCAGGCTTTTGCTCCCTTCCTTTTTGAGCATCGTATAAAACGCGTTCACGAAGAGCATGTTCCAGAAATCTTTGAATCTCGTGAACTTGACGAATCGGTGTATACCCATCAGAAAGACGTCGAAATCTTTATAATCGTTGACGGTCATGTCCGTCCGCCCGTTCTCGTCGCACAGGTTCGCCTCCATGCCGACGAACACTTTCACGCCCGTCTTTTCGGTCGCCTCGCGGCAGTCTTTTATAAGCTGCGGCACCTTTTTACGCTTGATGCCGAACGCCATCTGCTCGAATCCGTGGTCGGTGATCGCGATCTCTTTCAGCCCCTTTTCCTTTGCGGCAAGCGCGTTGTCCATCACCGTGCCGGAACCGTGGCTGTATGTGGTGTGTGTGTGGTAATCGCCCGTCAGTTCCATTCAATCTTCTCCTATGTACACTATCTCTTCCGTAAGGGCAACGCCCGTCTTTGCGAAAACCGCGCGCCTGACGCGTTCTATGAGAGCGCGCACGTCTTTCGCGGAAGCCTTTCCGCCGTTTATGATAAAATTCGCGTGTTTGTCCGATACGAACGCGCCGCCCTCGCGTGCGCCTTTCATACCCGCGCTTTCGATGAGCGCCCCCGCGGAAACGCCTTCGGGATTTTTGAACACACAGCCCATGCTTCTGCCCTTCGGCAGACGGGCACGCTCCGCAAGGACTTGCCTTATCTCTGCCAGCGCACGCTCCCGCCCGCAGCATTCCGCACGGAGTTGTACCGACGCGATCAGCATGCCGCGCCCCGTAAAAACGGTATGTTTGTACCCGAACGCGCATCCTTCCACGGTAAACCCGCGAAGGTCTCCCTCTTCCGTAAAAGCGGAAACGGAAAGCACCCTGTCGCCGATATGCCCGCGGGCCGTTCCCGCATTCATATAGACCGCGCCGCCGACGCTCGCGGGGATACCCGCCATAAAAGCGAACCCGCCCAGCCCTGCGTCCGCAAGCGCGCGCAGAAGCCGCGCCGCGCGCACGCCGCTTTCCGCATACACCGTCTCTCCGCCAAGCGAGATCGTACGCATACGATCCGTAGACACGACCGCGCCGTCAAACCCGCGGTCGGCGGCGAGCACGTTCGCCCCGGAACCGAGCACGACGTACGGAACGCCGTATTTTTTGAGAACGCGGAGCGCGCGTCCCGCGGCAGGCACGCTTTCGGGATACAGGCACAGCGGCGCGGCGCCGCCTATGCCGGCCGTCGTATGCGACGCAAAAGAAAAATCCGTTTCGGAAACACAGCCCTTCGACTCTTCCGCGACCCGTTCGAAAACTCCCCTCATTTTTCTCCTTTCTATTTTACTACAAACGCCCGATTTTTACAAACTTATACGAGATAATTTTCCAATTTTTTTGCGCCGTTTTCGTCTCCGTTTAAAACGGAAAACGCAAGATCGCGGAACGCCTCACGCGCGCTTTCGTCCGCGAACGCGGGGAACGCGCGGGCGGGCATGACCGCTTCCAGCGCAGCGAGCGCGCCGCCCTCTTCGCCGTAAATCCGGAAATACGGGCTCAGCATGCCGACGGAAGCCAGACCTTTTTGCACCTCTTCGGATAAAAGGAGGACTATAAAATCGAGACACGCATTGTATTTGCCCGCGTCTTCCGTGCAAACCGAAATATACTGCCAAAGATCGCAGAACCGTTCCAGCGGCTTCGCCTGCACGGAAAACTCCCGCACCCTGAATCTCTGCACGTCGCGCTGCGTGCCGAGCATGTATTTGTATTTCCCCGCGATGAGCGCGGTATACGCCTGTACGGAAGGCAGAACGGCAAAATCACCGCGTAACCCTTCCAACGCCGCCGCGGCGGCGGCGAACGCCCCTTTCCCCTCGGAGATGACCGTGTTTTCAGCCGTAACGCCTGAAAAACTGCCGTCCGCCGAAAAGAGAAAATACCCGCCCCTGCACCACGGCGCGGCGTACGTTTCACCGCCCGCCGAGGCTGCGGCACAGTCGTATTTTTCCAAAGGCAGCGCGATATCCGCGACAAACCCGCAGCCCCCGCCGAAGGAGATCATGTCGGGCATCCTCCCTTCCGCCAGCGCGTTCGCCGCGCTCTCGGGCGTGTGCGCCGTGATCATCACGAAAAGCCCCTCGTTCTTCCTTTCGAACGTTTTCGCCGCTCTTTGCAGGAAAGACGCGCGCGAGCCCTTTCCGCCCTCGAACCCGTCGATGTGCCACAGCCGCAAAACGCCTTTATATCCGACGGGAAACGCCGCGTCGGAACGGGTCAGCGCGGGATAAGCGAATATAAAACAAAAAGCCGCCAGCGCCGCCAGCAGTAAGGACAGCGCCGCGGTAATCCATTTTTTCTTTGTACGCATACAGTTGTATTATATTCGGAACGCGCAAAGGGTATGAACGGCATTTTTGTTTCGATTTTAAACGTTTTATGCCTCGCATAGTACTCGGCATTTTTTCAGAAACTGAAAAAAGAGAGGCCGCAAAAGCCTCCCTTTTCGGTATAATTGTATATTTTATCTTCCGATCGTCCTGCCGATCAGTTCCTGCGCCGCGTCGTACCCCATGCTCTTCAGACGGAAATTGCGCGCCGCGACTTCGATGATGATGGAAAGGTTTCTCCCGGGTTTTACGGGTATCGTATGCTTCGGGACTTTTTGCCCGAGGATTGTTTCGTACTGCGCACCCTCCCCGAGGCGGTCATAGACCTTGCCGTCGTCCCAATTTTCAAGCTCGACGACGAGTTCGATCTCCTTTTCGTTGAGAATGGAACCCGAACCGTACATGTTTTTGATGTTGATGATGCCGATGCCCCGCAGCTCCATAAAATAGCGGATCATTTCGGGCGCGGAGCCGACCAGCTTTTCGGAAACGCGCTTAATGATCACGCTGTCGTCCGCCACCAATCTGTGCCCGCGCTTGATAAGTTCCATCGCCGTCTCGCTCTTACCTATCCCGCTGTGCCCCGTCAGCAGAATACCGACGCCGGAAACGTCCATGAGCACGCCGTGCATGCTCGTTTGCGGAGCAAGTTTGTTGTTCAGGTAAAAGAATAGGTCGTTCATGATCGCCGTCGTGACTTTGTCCGTACGCACGATCGGGCAGCCGGTTTTCCGCGCTTCCTCGATCAGTTCGTGCAGAACGGGCAGATCCCTGGAAAGAATGATGCACGGGATATCCTGATAGGACAGCAACGTCGCAAGCCGCTCCTTTCTGACCTCCACAGGCAGGGAACGCAGAAATTCGTATTCGGTATTGCCGAGGACGAGTATCCTCGTCGAATCGAAGTATTTGAAAAAACCCGCAAGCTGCAAGCCCGGGCGCGTCACGCTGTAAGACGAAAGGGTGACCCGTCCCCTGCCCGCAAACACGATTTCCAGCCCGAGATCGCTGCAAAAACTTTCAAGCAGGATCACTTCCTGATCGCTCATATATTTCCCCCCAATCCGAATTTTTCGATCACGTAAGCCACGCCGTCCTCGTCGCATGTTTTGGTCACGAAGTCGGCGGCTTTTTTCAGTTTTTCCACACCGTTCTCCATGGCGACGCCCAGCCCCGCCCGTTCGATCATCGGTATGTCGTTATAATTGTCGCCGATCGCGACCGTTTTGTCAAGCGGAATTTTATAATACCCGGAAAGAAATTCCAAAGCGCCGCCCTTATTGCAGCCGAAAGAATTGATCTCCACCAGATAATCCGAACTGGAAGTGACGTCGAAACGCTCCGCAAACCGTTCCCTGACCCGTTCAAATACGGCGGGCGAATCTTCGGGGTCGTTCATCGCCAGCACCTTTTGCGGGCGGATGTTATTTTCCGTCACGAACGAAGCGATATCCTCTCCCGTCAGCACGCCCGAAACGCCGCAGACCTCTTCGTAATAGCGCTTGAATTCGTCGTCGCGGTTCATATAAACCGTATCGCCGTCGTAAACGTGGATATGCCTGCCAAGCGACTGCAAAAAGGCACAGACTTGCGCCGCACCTTCCGTTTCCATGCGCTCGTCGCGCAAAAGCGCGCCGCTTTCGATATCCGCAATGGTCGCGCCCTGATATGCGGCGACCAGCCCCTTCAGCCCAAGTTCCTTCGCGTAAGGCATGATGGAGGAAAGCATACGCCCCGTGCAAAACGCAAAGACGCCGCCCGCGTCCACGTATCTGCCGATCGCGCGGACGTTCCTCTCCGAAATACCGCCCTCCGTCCTGCGAAGCGTGCCGTCAAAATCCGAAACGATAAGTCCGTATGTGAGAGCCATGATCAAAGTTTTTCCTCAAAATAATCTTTTATCTGACGGGCAAGGTTCATGCCGATGCCGCCGACGGACGCGAGTTCGTCAACGCTCGCGCGCATGATCCGATCGAGCGTGCCGAATCTGTCCATGAGCGCGCGCCTTTTCGCCTTGCCGATCCCCTCTATTTCCGTCAGAACGGAAGAGAGGGCGTTTTTGCTGTGTATGTTGCGGAAGTATGTGATGGCGAAGCGGTGCGCCTCGTCGCGTATCCTCTGCAACATCTGCAAACAGTAATCGCGCTTGCCGAGCAGAACGCTCTCCTTGGAATGCAGGGTAAAAATTTCTTCCTCGCGCTTCGCCAAAGAGATCAGGTCGATATCCGCCACACCCTCCGCGTCGAATATTTCCTTGACCGCGGAAAGCTGCCCCTTACCGCCGTCTATGATGATGAGGTCGGGCTTTTCGAACCGCTCTTCCTCGTCCGTACCGAGCTTGGCGAGCCGCCTTTTGAGCACCTCCTGCAAACTCGCAAAGTCGTTCGCGCCCTCCACCGTCTTTATGCGGAAGCGCCTGTAACTTTGACGATCCGCCTCGCCGTCGATGAACACGACCATCGAGCCGACCTTATCCACGCCGCTGATGTTGGAAATATCGTAGCATTCCATCCTGCGCGGATAGCGCGAAAGCCCCAGAACCTCCTGCAAGCGCTTGCAGGCGTTCACCGTCATATCCTCTTTATGGCGTATTTTGTCCACCGCCTTTTCGAGGTACTCGCGCGCGTTGCTTTCCGCCATCTCCACGAGCTGGCGGCGTATCCCCTGTTTCGGCAGGGTAACGGCAACGCTCTTGGAATACTTGCCGCGGAAATAGTCTTCGAGCAATTTATCTTCCGCAAAATCCTGCGCGACGATCTCGTCCGGGATCTGATGATTGGCATAATACTGGGTGAGGAAGGTGGAAACCGCTTCGCCGTCCGTCGACGCGTTTTCGGCGGGGAAAGTGCTCGCCCCCTGCATGATGCCGCGGCGTATGATGAGAATGTTGACAGCGGCGTACATGTTGTTGCTCACATACGCCACGACGTCCGCATTCATGTCGCGGTTGAGCGAGGTGATGCGCTTCAGCTTTATTTTATCGAGCATGTCGAGCTTGTTTTTGCAGTCGAGGGCGAGTTCGAACTCTTCCGCGTCGGCAAACGCCGTCATCTTCTCTTTGAGAAGTTTTTCCACTTCCCCTTCGTCGCCGTCGAGGAAGCGCATCGCCCTTTTGACCCGTTCGCCGTATTCCTCCGCCGTGCACATATGCGCACAGGGCGCGGGGCATCTGCCGATATGGTATTCCAGGCACGGCTTTTTCGGCTTTTCCGTGACCGACACCGCGCAGGTGCGCACGCCGAACGCCATGTTCACGATCTCCAGCACGTCTTTCACCCGCACGCCGCCCATATAAGGGCCGAAGTACTTGCTTCCCTTTTTCAGTTTGCGCGAAACCGAAAACGCGGGATACTTTTCCGAAACGTTCACGCGGATGTAAGGGTACGTCTTGTCGTCCTTCAGGAGGATATTATATTTCGGCTTATATTTTTTTATGAGATTGTTTTCGAGCGCGAGCGCGTCTATCTCCGACTTTGTGATGACGTAATAAAAGTCCGCGATGTTGGAGACCATCGCCATGACTTTTTCCGTCTTGACGGAGGAATGGAAATACTGCCGCACGCGGTTTTTGAGGTTGCGCGCTTTTCCGACGTAGATGACGTTCTTATCCGCGTCGAGCATGATATATACGCCGGGGTCGTCCGGCAGAAGTTTTAACTTTTCCCGAATTTCGTTCATACAATGATAATGGCAGAAATGTTCCGCCCTTATTTATTATACAATAACCGCGCGGAATTTGCAATAAAAAAGAGCGACCCGATCGCCGCCCTTCTTCTTTTAATATCCCAGGAATTCGACGCCTTTGAGCAGAACGTCGTTCACCGTATCGTTTTTCACTGTAAAAGATGACCTTGCCGAGTCGCGACGCCTTTACGATGCCCACGTTTTTCAGGTATCGGAGCTGATGCGACACCGTCGTCTGATTGATGTCCAGCACGCGCGAGATGTCCGTCACGCACATTTCCGTGATGGCGAGCGCCGACAGAATGCGCACGCGCGTCGCGTCGGCGAAAATTGAAAAGAACCCGACGAGCCCCTCGAGGATCTCGCCTTCGGGCACGTACTCTTCCACAAGCGACTGCGTGCGCCTGTCCAAAAGCAGCGTATCTTCCATTTTGCCCTCCTTTCCGCGCTGACGCGCGAACGTTTTATACTTTCATTTTAAACGAAAAGCGCCTTGCAGTCAATACCTGCGCATGTCTGCATTTGCCGCGCGGAGGGAAGTTATACCGAAAAAAGTCGAAAAGGAGGTATTCATGAACCAAACGGTATTTTTACTTATACTTTTATACCTCGCCAAAAAGTGCGGGTGTATCGACAACGCGCAGTTCTGGTGTCTGCTGGGGTTGCTCGCGCTGGACAGCGGATGCTTCAACAACCTGCTATCCGCCCTTTCGAACAATAACAACGGCTGTTGTTCGAATTCCTGCTGCAACAACTGATCCTCAAGCGAAGCGCGCCCCGCAAAATTGCGGGGCGCGTTTCCTGCTCACGGCAACGGCTTCGGGTCATTTGATCTTTTTGACCTTGTAGCCCGCGTCCTCGACCGCTTTCACCAGCACGTCGTCGGGCACGTCCGTCACGACGGACGCCCTCTTCTTTTTGAGGTCGACGTGCGCTTCGACGCCTTCGATCGCGTTGAGCGCGTTTTCCACGCGCGCGCTGCAATGCGAACAGCTCATGCCTTCGATGAACAATGTCTTTTCCATGTTGTTTTCTCCTTCGCCGTTTACGGCATTTTCTTTTTTGTTTTTGGGTCTGAACCGCATCAGCCGCAGAGCGTTCGCAACCACGAATACCGAACTCAGGCTCATGGCGAGCGCGCCGTACATCGGCGTCAGCATGACCCCCGCGGCATACAGCACCCCCGCGGCGAGCGGGATGCACAGCAGATTATAGAAAAACGCCCAGAACAGATTCTCTTTGATGTTGCGCACGGTCGCTTTGCTCAGATCGACCGCGGAGTTCACCGCGCGCAGATCTCCCCCGACCAAAACGACGTCGGCAGAGTCGATCGCGACGTCCGTGCCGTTGCCCATGGCGATGCCCACGTCCGCCTCTTTGAGCGCGGGAGAATCGTTGATGCCGTCTCCCGCCATAGCGGTGACGGCGCTCTTTTTGCTCTCGACGACGGCGCCGAGTTTATCTTCCGGCAGCACCTCGGCGATGACTTTTTCAATGCCCGCCTGTTTTGCGATCGCACGCGCCGCGCCTTCCGCGTCGCCCGTCAGCATGACGGGCAAAATGCCGCGCGCTTTCAGCCCTTCCACCGCTTCCGCGCTCCCTTCTTTTATGGTATCGGCAACTGCAAACAGCGCCGCGAGTTTGCCGCCTGCCGCAAAATACAGGACTGTTTTCCCTTCCGAGGACAGCCGCTCCGCGTCCGCTTCGGCTTCCTCCGCCCAAACGCCGCCTTCGGCGACGAGCCGCCTGTTGCCGATCAGGCACTCCTCTCCGCGCACCGCCGCCCGCGCGCCCTTTCCGGGCGTATAGGTAAATTCTTCCGCGGCGGAAAAGCGCACGCCCTCTTCCCTCGCCTTTTCCACGATGCACGCCGCCAGCGGGTGATTGGAATTGAGTTCCGCCGCGCCCGCCGCGGCAAGTACTTCCTCACGGGTAAAGCCGTTATACGTCAGGATATCCGTGACGCGCGGCTTTCCTTCGGTAATGGTCGCCGTCTTGTCGAGAAGAACGGTGCGGATGTTCTTCGCCTTTTGCAGCGCCTCCGCATCCTTGAACAGGATGCCCATGGCCGCCCCTCTGCCCGTCGCCGCCATGACCGCGACGGGGGTCGCGAGCCCAAGCGCGCAGGGGCAGGAAATGACGAGCACGCTGATGGACATGCTCAGGATCTCGGGAACGGTAACGCCGACCGCGCCCGTGCCCCGCAAGATCATCCAGACCGCAAAGGTGAGCGCCGCAATGCCGAGCACGGCTGGTACGAAGATCCCCGCGATCTTATCCACCGTCTTTTCGATGGGCGCCTTCGAAGCGCCCGCCTCCCGCACCATTTTGATGATTTTGGAAAGAACGGTGTCCTCCCCGACTTTTTCCGCTCGGACTTTGATGACGTTGCCCCTGTTCACGGAGGCGCTCGTAACGAAGTCGCCCGCGCGCACCTCTACGGGCAGGCTCTCGCCCGTAACGGCGGATTTGTCGACAAACGAGTCGCCCGAAAGGATAACGCCGTCCACGGGGATGCTGTCCCCTTGTTTCACGACGACGGTATCGCCGACGGCGACCTCCGCAAGGCGCACCGTTTTCTGCTCGCCGCCGCGCTCCACCGTTACCGAATCGGGCGCGAGTTTCAAAAGTTTTTCCACTTCTTCGCCCGTCTTGCTCTTGGAACGCGCTTCCAACCATTTGCCGAGGGTCACGAGCGTAAGCACCATCGCCGCCGACTCGAAAAACAGATTGTTCGCGGCAAGTTCGTGCGCGTCGGCAAAGGGCATGACGAACATGACGACGACGCTGTACAGATACGACACCGCCGACCCGAGGCTCACGAGCGTATCCATGTTCGGCACCCTCTTTATGAGCGCCCTGCCACCGCTTTTGAAGAACGCGAAATTGATAAACAGGATCGGCGTGGTCAGCAAAAGCTGCAACAGCGCAAAATTTTCGGGACTTTTATGCATATCCCAAAAAAACGGGAGAGGCGCGCCCGCCATGTGATGCAGCATCGTAAGATACATCAGCGGCACCAAAAAGCCGAGGGAAATAAAAAAGCGCAGTTTGAGCTTTTTCGCCTCTTCCCCGAAAGAATTCGCCTTCTTTTCCCGCGCGGGCGCGGTTTCCGCGGCGGCATCCGCAGCGCCGCCCGCAACGCTCGCGCCGTAGCCGAGTTTCACGACCGCTTCGGCGATCTCTTCCGAAGAGACGGCGCTCTCGTCGAAATCCACCGTCATGCACTCGCCCATCAGGCTCACGTCCGCATGCTTTACGCCTTCCATTTTGTTGACCGTCTTTTGTATGCCCGCCGAACACGCCGCACACGTCATTCCGGTAATTTTGAACTTCTGCTCCATAGACCGCCCTATAATCACTACTTACATGGTTGCAATTATTATAATATAGTTATAAGCGGAATGTCAACGATTCTTTCCATAAAACGGGAACGGTTTTTGTATCGGTTTTCCGCCGTTCACGACAAGCCCTCCCGACAAGCTCTCCCGACAGTCCGCCGCATTTTTTGCAATACGCTTGCCTTTCCGCGCCGCATCGGGTATAATGAAAAGAAAAAAAGGAAAGAGAAATGTACCGCCACCACACCGAATCCATCGAAAAACTCAAAGAATACTTTCTGCCCATGGAAGGAATGATCGCGATCGTCCTGGACGGCTCGATCGTTAAGGGCAATGAGCGGCCCGACTCCGACATCGACGCCCTCATCGTCGTCACCGAAGAAAAATATCAAAAACTCGCTTCCGAAAACAGGCTTGCGGAGGTCATCCCGGGGCATTGCACTTACGAAGGCGGATACTTCGACGTAAAATACAAGACCAAAGCAATTTTGCAGGAGTCAGCCCTGCACGCGAGCGAGCCTACGCGAAACGCGTATGTAAAGGCTCGCGTGCTGTATTCGGCAGATCCCGACATCGCGCCGCTCGTCGAAAAGATAGCGGCGTACCCCGAACACGAACTGGACGCGAAGATCAGGTGTTTCAACGCGAACCTGCAGCTCAACCGCGGCTATTTTCTGCATTGCGTACCCGAAGAAAACGCATATATGCGCGCGCACCTCGCGCAGGAGATCGTATACAGCGTATACCGCCTGATCCTTGCCGAAAACAGGGAACTTTTCCCCTGCAACAGGCGGCTGGAAGAGACGGTGAAAAAGTGCCGAAAGCGCCCCGAAAACATCCTCTCGCTCGGCGCGGCGTTCCTGAAAGACATCAACGAGGAAAACTGCGAAAAATTCGTAAAGGCGTTTTGGGAACAGAGCAAACTGCCCCTGACCGACGACGTAAGCGAAAATTGCTCGCAGTATGTAAAATTTTACGAAGATTGGTGGAACGAAGATCGCCCGCCCTTCCCCAACGAATGGTAAAAGGTTTATGGAAAATTCGCCCATGCTGATCGCCTTC
>JFBN01307892.1_pt1 | contig 19562 bp, 14 predicted proteins | sample 768741 | NCBI WGS metagenome assembly JFBN01 (sample SAMN01983846, study PRJNA193217) | chicken gut metagenome | biome: terrestrial biome; isolation source: ceca of Broiler chicken | host: Gallus gallus | place: United Kingdom: England | collected 2010-09-07
ATCCTGATGGGCGACATGGTTGGCTCATGAAGCCGCGACAATTTGTGTGATAGACTTGCGAATGCCGAAAATTTTCACTATCTTCGAAAAAAAGGAGGGAATATGTCTATATTGATTGCCTTTGGATTTGTGCTTTTGTTCGTGATAATTATGGCTCTTGGAGCACTCACGGCGGTTAGCGTTGTATTCTGGTACATATATTGGATTGTGGTAGCAGCTTTCGTGATAACGGCGATAGTTGCTCTTTGTACCCGTTTCCTTCGTTTTATCAAAAGGAAATATCGTCATTCGTAAGTCGATTATCGAAATAGACTTCTTGTCAGAGCCTCAGGAAATCTCTCCCCGAGGCTTTTTTTGTGTCTTTTATGGTGTCGCCAGGAGTACCCATATTCGTGAAAAATTGAACGAATATGAGCAACTACGAAACATCGGCCTCCATAGTCTTGGAGGTGAATGGTAAGAATGCAGAGGAGCGGTTGAAGGCTCTCCGGCAACGGGCCGAAGATCTTGAAAATGCTTTGGCCCGGGCCCGCAGTAGCGGCGATAAAATCGAGATGAACAAACTCCAAAAGGAGCTGAGAAAGGCAAACAAGGAGATTAAGGAGATGTCGTCGTCGGCCCAGCAGGCCGAGAACGTCATGCGCCGGCTCGATAGGGCCACCCCGAAAGAGCTTTCCAAAACATTGTCCACGCTTCGCCGGCAGCTCGACAATATCGAGCGAGGGTCAGCCGCCTGGAATGCCCAGGTTGAAAAAATAAAACTGGTACAGCGGGAACTGAACTCGGTGAAAAATTCCATGAGAGAACATGAGTCTCTATGGACTCGATTCTCTAAAAAAATGTTTGACTGGGGAAATGCCATTACCATGTCGGTGGCAGCCATCTCCGGCTTGACTATGTCGGGAAGAAAAGCGGTTCAGAGTTATGCCGATATGGAGGGCGAGATGGCAAGCGTTCGTAAATTTACGGGTATGACCATGGACGAGGTTGAGAAGCTGAATGAATCGTTCAAAACGATGGATACCCGCTCTTCTCGCGAACAGCTCAACAAACTGGCCCAGGAGGCCGGTAAATTGGGTATCACATCGCAGGACGCCGTTCTCGAATATGTGCGGGCAGCCGATGTGATAAACGTCGCCCTCGATGAGCTGGGAGAGGGGGCAACCCGGGATATCGGTAAGCTCTCGTCGATTTATGGCGATGCGGACCGAATGGGTATGGGTAAAGCCATGCTGGCCGTGGGTGCTGCCATCAATGAGGTCTCGCAAAATTCTACCGCATCGGCCTCCTATCTGGTCGATTTCGAGAACCGCATGGCCGGTGTAGGCAAGCAGGCCGATATGACAGTCTCCCAAATCATGGGGTACGCTTCGGTACTCGACCAGAATGCCCAGCAGGTTGAGATGTCGGCAACGGCATTACAGGGCGTAATTATGAAAATGTACAAGGAGCCGGAGAAGTTGGCCCGAATCGCTGGTATCAATATCCAGCAGTTCGCTCAGATGGTGAAAAACGATGCGAACGAGGCCCTGCTCTATTTTCTCGACACCCTGGGCCGGGCCGGTGGTATGCAGGCTTTGGCTCCCATGTTCGACGAAATGAAACTCGATGGGGCACGCGCCGCCAGTGTGTTGTCGGTGCTGGCCGGTAATATCGAATCGGTACGGCGAGAACAAAAACTGGCTCAGGAAGCGTTTGATGAAGGCACTTCGGCCATTACAGAGTTCAACGTCCAAAATAATACGGTGCAGGCGCAACTCGACAAAGCGAAGAAGTCATTCACCGAGTTGTCTGTATCCCTGGGGAAAGACCTCCTTCCCGTCATGCGCTATGCGATTACCAGTTCCTCAGCGTTGTTGAGGGCCTTGAAATTTACGGTCGATTTTATGAAAGAGCATCGGACCTTGATAATTTCGCTGGCTGCCGGTTATGCCGGGTACACGGTGGCAGTCAAGGCCGGAACAGTAGCTCAAAAGCTGTGGAATGCCACCCAGAAAGTGGGAAATTCGATTGCGGCAACAGGGAAGAGTATCGTTTTATTGCTCAGGTATTCATATTTTAGATTGGAGGGCCAAGTACGCAAAGCCGATGTCGTGATGAAAGCCTTCAACAGAACCACCAAGATGTCGCCTGTGGGGCTATTGGTTGGCGTTTTGGCTGCCGGAGCAGGGGCTCTTTTGTCGTATCGGGAGCGCATGAAATCGGCCCGGGAAGAAGCCGCCGAAGCTGCCAAGGCAGAGCGAGAGTTTGAGCGCAGTATCTCCGATGTGTCGGAGGCCGCCGCTTCGGCATCGAAGGCGGAGCTGGCTCAACTGAAAGCTCTTTACCAAGCAGCAGTTAACGAGGTTAATTCCAAGGACGAGAGAATCAAGGCTGCGAAGCGATTGCAGGCTATGTATCCCGACTATTTTGCCAAGATGTCCACCGAGCAGATTATGCTGGGAGAGGCAAAATCCAAATACGACGAATTAACCGAATCGATACTCAAAAATGCCAAGGCAAAGGCGGCAGCCGACTTGATTAAAGAAAATTCGGAGCAGATAGTCAAGATTGAATAATCTATGCCGGAGCTGGAGAAAAATGTTGCCGATACAGATGCCGTATATAAGCAGGCTGAACGCCGTCGAAACGAATACATCGACAAGAATACGATTCGCCCCTCGGAGATGGTTGGAGGTCCCGCCCAGGACCAGTCGTCCCTTTTGTCGAATCTTGTGACCATAGGCGTAGCTCCCAGCTCAGACAACGAGAAGGCTGCCGCCGATGCCGCCTGGAAAGCATACGCCGAGGCGAACAATCGGCTTGTTAAGCTCCAGGCAGCCAACAAAAGGCTGGCCGAAGAGTATGGAATATCTTCTACCGCTGTATTTGCCAGTCAGAGGACAGGTGGAGCTATTATCGGAACACCTGGTGGCCCGGCCGGAGGCACGGGCAGTGCAAAGAACAAGTTCCAGGCAGAGGACGACTGGCTGGCTCTCGAGCAGTCGAAGACTCTCGCCAGTTATGCCACGGGTCTCATCGATTACAACCAGTACAATGAGAAGAAGGCAGAACTTGACAAGCAGTACCTTCTCAAAAAGTTGCAGAACACGGAAGCTACGGAGCAGGAGATTGCCGAAATCACCGGTGAATTGAACAAGCTCACCGAGAAGGAGGTGACCCAGCGCAACAAGGAGCAGCTCGACGCGGCCAAGGAGGAGATAGAAGCCGAACGCCGGGAGCGTGAGGTGGCACTCACCGATAGCTACATGCGGGGGCAGATCTCCGAAAAGACCTACCAGCAGATGAAATTCGAGTCGGAGGTGGCATATCTCAATCGACTCAAAGAGCTATATGCAGAGGGAAGCCAGGAGCGTGCCGACATCGAGGCCCAAATCACCGAGAAGTTGCAGGCCGACAAACTGGCAAAATTCAAAGAAACGCAAGACCGTCAGAAGGCACTCTACGAGGAGTATTTCCAAGGGATATCGCTCATGTCGGCCGAAGAGCGCGAACAGCAGTATCGCCTGCAAATCGATGCCCTGGATACCTTGACGAAGAAGATGATCGAGACAGCCGGCTCCGATGAAGCCAAGAAGCAGAAAATCGTCGAGGCATCGGCCATCGCTGAAAAGGCTATGAAAAAGCAGTATCTCGAAGAGACGACGGAAGAGAGTTTCAATGCCATGGAGAAGGCCAACGCCGAACTGGCCGAATGGTTGCAAAGCGATGGCGGAAAGGCTGTGACCGACTCTTTCGGTATGATCATGTCGGGAATGTCGGCCATCTTCTCGCAAATCTCCTCAATCGTCCAGTCGAATTTGGAGATGGAGACGGCTGCCATCGAGAATCGCTATGACAAGGAAATCTCGCTGGCCGAAGGAAACACCTACAAGGTCAAGAAGATCGAGCAAGACAAAGAGAAAGCTATTGCCAAGGCCAAGAACGAAGCCAACCGCAAGATGTTTGCCATGCAGGTAATCCAGGCCATCGCGCAAACGGCACAGAACGCCATCGCGGCCTATGGCTCGGCGGCCGCAATTCCACTCGTCGGGTATATCATGGCACCTATTGCCGCCGGTTTGGCCGTAGCTGCCGGGGCTGTGCAAATTGCCGCCATCAAGAAGCAACAGCAAGCCTCCGAGGCGCAAGGATATGCTGTCGGTGGTTTTACTCGGCCCGGTCCGGTGAACGAGCCGGCCGGTATCGTCCATGCCGGTGAGTGGGTTGCCAGCCAGAAGCTGGTAACGTCGCCGGTAACCCGGCCCATTATCGATGCCCTCGAATATGCACAGCGTACCAATACGATGGGATCTATTCGCCAAGTGTATTCTGCCCCTGTTCCGATTAGCTTACCCGATCCTTCACCTGGTGGCGGAGGGAATTCTCCGGACACAGGCGCATTACTCGCCACATATTTTGCGGTACTCAAGAAACTGGGTGACCGCCTCGACGAGCCATTCGTCACGGTCAACACTGTTACCGGTGATCGTGGTATCAAGAAGGCTCAGGACGAATACGATCGTCTCATACGAAACAAAACACCTAAATCACGTAGGAAATGAAAATATTTGTAGAAGGGAAAGAGGCTGTCTTGAAGAAAGGCTCCTCCTTCGAGTTTATTGCTGAAAACAGGCTTTTCTCTGGTGCCGATGAGTACACTTTGTCTATTACCTTTCCAATAGTCGATTGCCCTCAGAACCGGGCGATATTCGGGCATTTGTATCGGAAAGATGTCAATATCGAAAAAGTAAACTTCGCTTGTGAACTACGGGATACCAATTTCTATAAAATGGGGGTTCTCGCTATCGTCGAGGTGTCGCAGTCTGAAATCAAGGGACAATTCCTCGAAGGTATGAGTGCTCAGAACTTCATCGGTGATTTCGACGAAATATACATCAATGAACTCGACTTGGGCGATTATGACTATGTGAACATGAGTAGTATTCCTCCAGAATGGCTTTGGAGGAGTATTGACCGACTGAAAAAGTATGTAGCTTTGCCTTGGGTTAATAACTATTCGGGGAACATACAAAATGAAGTTGTGTATGAAAATGGTACCTATAAATGGCACCCGGATACAAAAGGGGTGTCGTTTCAACCGTATTTGTTATTCATTACCCAACAAATCTGCGAGGTACTAGGGTATAGCTATGATTTTGGAGAATGGGAGAGGTCGAAATATCGTCATCTCATTGTCTGCAATTCGCTCCCGTATGCCTGGAATATGCCTCAAATAGCAAAAGCTCTTCCTCATTGGACGGTAACGGAGTTTTTTGAACAGTTGGAAAATTTCTTGTCGGCCTTTATCGACATCGACCATAAAAAGAAGAGTATATCTTTCCGATTCCTCAATAAAGACCCGGAGATCAATACTTATATAACGATGAATGACATCGTCGATGATTTCAGCGTAGAAGTGACTTCGGACCCTCAATCGTCGTATAAAAATGATTCTACATTACGGTATGCCGATTGTGATCATGAGTTGTGGAAGTTCTATTCGTGTGATTGGTTGGTAAAGAGCCATGAAGAGATGGTTGTTAGTTACGGGAAATTGGAAGATCTGATTGAAGCAAATAAAAATTTGAAGGAGACAGTCGTCGGGGTTGAGTATCCGAATTCAAATCTGGACAAAATTTTATATGTCGAGAATATGAATACCTATTTCGTATTTAGACCGGTGAAGATTATACCTCAGGGACGTTATGATTCAGTGTCTGATACTTATTACGACTTGTATGTGAATATCCTTCAACCGATAAACCAGTTTGGAGAACGCATCGGTTCAAATGAGGAGAGCAACAGCATTGAGCTAGGAATTGTACCCGCCTGGATAGATGATACAGAAACCAGTAAAGGCCCATGTCTGTTTTTAGATCTCAACTTTGATGATGGAGAAGCAACGTCCGATAACTCAAAGTACTGGCCATTGAGCCTTCTCGACTCGGGAGAGAGTGAGAAAAGTAGTGCATACTTTTCTCAACTTTTTGTCGCTTTTTGGGACGGGACGAATTATTTCAAAGGCTTTCAACCTCGGCCTATTATCGATAAAATCGAGATGAATGAGGATTGGAGTTTCGTCGAGACGGATTACAGCATGCGTCTGAATGATTTTGATAGTTTTGTCCAGTTAGGCATGGATATCGATAGCAGCAAGAAATACAATTTCCAGTTCTTGTCCCATGAAATTCCACCCGTGAGGGCTGTGTTTATAATTCAAGGAATGCCCTATATCTGTGAAAAAATTACAGCTACGTTTACAGAATTCGGTATGTCTCAATTATTGAAAGGAACGTTCTATCGTTTCCGTTAAAGGGCTCCATCTAGGTCGAGAATAGCTTTGTCTGCCTTGGCCCGGTGGCGGGTATATACGTCGGTAATAGCCAGTGAGCTGTGCCTCGCCTGGTCTCTCACCGAGATGTTGCTCAGTTTTTTGTCCAGCATCTCGGTGATTCCTGTATCTTTCAACGAATAGAATGTGTAATCTTTATCGAGGTTCAGTTCCTTTTTTAGTCGAGACCACCTTATGGAAATAAGGCGCCGATCGATCTGTACCTCTCCTGGTAAGATGTCGTTTGAAAATAGGTAGTAGTGGGGTGGATAGTTGAACACACCTAAATCGAGCATGAACATCATTACTTTCCGCGGAATGGTGATTGTTTGCGTCGTCCTATTCTTGCTGTCTTGGGCTGGAATCGTCAGGGTACACTCTTTTACACTGAAATATTGGAGCTTCAATCGGGTTTGCTCGATGGGCCGGATATAGCAGTAGTACAAGAGATAACACGATAAAAGAAAGTGTTTATCGTGTATCTTCAAATATTCGCCAATTTGTTGAATCACGGGCGCAGGAATGACTTTTCTCCTTTTTTGGAATAGCTTTCGGTTAAAGGGTTTGATGCCGCTAGCCGGGTTGTCATTCATAAACCCTTTTTCTACGCAGAAGGAGCAAAAAGACTTGATAAAAGTGAGGCAGTTGTTTCGATACAAAGGGGAGTTTTTGAGTTCCAAGTGTATGTAATCGAGGAAGTCATTGCAGAATCGTTTGTCCAACTGGTACAGGTAGGTGATGGGTGTGCTCCTTTGTTGATTGTAGGCAACCAACTTTTTGACCTTCGATTCGTGGCTGATGTATGTCTCCTTTCGGAAAATCCCATCGGAGTACATCTTCTTGTTATTCTCCACATATCGTTTGATGGCATCATCAAACAAAATCGCAACCTCGAATTCCTTCTCGATCCAGGGATTCCACCCTCGGATTAGTTGCTGATAAAGGCGGTTAATCAAGCCGGCGGCATACTCTCTTCTTTGACTTTTTGTCGCAAGTCGGTTGATCTTTATGCGCTTTCGCCGCATCACTTTTCTCAACGGGTCGAAGGCATAGAATTCGATATACCAGGCTGGTTTGTTCTCTCGAAGTCTGGGGTAAGTGAAACGAATGATTTCGTCGATAGTTGCTTTTTGGGGAGAATCGCTATTGTTAAAATCAATACGCGCGGGAGGTGTGTTTTTTAGCATTTTTTTATTTAGCAAATCCGTGGAGATTCGCCAAACACGAACGCATTTTGTCTCGTTTTTGTCCCGTTTTGGGATAGAAAAAAACTCAAAAGTCTAATGGTTAGGCTTTTGAGTTTTCGTTTCTTGTTGTAGCGATTCCGGGAATCGAACCCGAGTCTCAACCGTGAGAGGGTTGCGTGCTAGGCCACTACACTAAACCGCCAGCTTGTTTCCTTTCGGAAAGGTGATGCAAATATAGCGGGTGTATTTGAATTGGCCAAATTTTGAAGCTAAAAAATTTCAATTATTTTTTCGGCTCAGATCCTCCTGCAATCTCACAACATTAAATGATTTTATCCAACTCGCTGATATTCTTCTCGATTTCGGAATCGGGCAGGCTGTAATTCACAAGGTCGCCTGCCAGGTATTGGTCGTAGGCGGTCATGTCGATGAGTCCGTGTCCCGAAAGGTTGAAAAGGATACAGCGCTTTTTCCCCTCCTCTTTGGCTTTGAGTGCCTCTTGTATTGCGGCTGCGATGGCGTGCGACGATTCGGGGGCGGGTATGATCCCTTCGCTTTGGGCGAAAAGAGTGGCGGCTTTGAAGGTGTCGAGCTGGTCGATGTCGACGGCTTCAAGGTAGCCGTCCTTTTTCAATTGGCTCACGATGGTTCCGGCTCCGTGGTAGCGGAGTCCGCCGGCGTGGATATTGGCCGGTGCGAAGTTATGCCCCAGGGTGTACATGGGGAGCAGGGGGGTGTAGCCGGCTTCGTCGCCAAAGTCGTATTGGAATACACCTTTGGTGAGTTTGGGGCACGAGGCGGGCTCGGCTGCAACCAGTCGTATCTCCTTGCCGTCGCGCAGTTTGTGCCGCAGGAAGGGGAAGGCGATACCCGAGAAGTTGGAGCCGCCTCCGAAGCAGGCGATTACTACGTCGGGGTATTCGCCGGCCATTTCCATCTGTTTTTCGGCTTCGAGGCCGATAACGGTCTGGTGCAGCGACACGTGGTTGAGCACGCTGCCCAAGGTGTATTTGCAGTTGGGTGTGCTCAAGGCGAGCTCGATGGCTTCGGATATGGCGGTACCCAGGCTGCCCTGGTAGTTGGGGTGTTCGGTGAGTATCTTGCGTCCGGCCTTGGTCGACATGCTGGGCGAAGCGATGACTTGTGCGCCGAAGGTTTGCATGATGGAGCGCCGGTAGGGTTTCTGATGATAGCTAACCTTGACCATATAGACGGCCAGTTCGAGCCCAAAGGCTTTGGCGGCCAGCGAGAGGGCTGCTCCCCATTGCCCGGCACCGGTCTCGGTCGTGATGTTGGTCACTCCCTGTTTCTTGCAGTAGTAGGCTTGGGCAATAGCCGAGTTGAGTTTGTGGGATCCTACGGGGCTTACACTCTCGTTTTTGAAATAGATGTGAGCTGGTGTGTCGAGTGCCTTTTCGAGGCCCAGTGCTCTCACCAGTGGGGTAGGGCGCCATATCTTGTACATGTCGCGAACCTCGTCGGGAATTTCTATCCAGGCATCGGTTGCATTGAGCTCCTGTTTGCAGAGTTCTTCGGCAAAGATGGGATAGAGGTCTTCGGCGGTGAGTGGTTTTTTGGTAGCTGGATTGAGCGGGCTCATCGGTTTGTGGGGCATGTCGGCGACAATGTTGTACCAGGCCTGGGGAATCTCTTTTTCAGAGAGAATAAATTTCTTGGTAGCCATAGGCATCTCAAATTGAATTTTGGTTGATACTTGTTTTTGTAAATAAAAATGCAAATTCTGTGACGAATTGATAGACAAATATAGTAAATATTATTATATGTAATAGGGAAAGGAATGAAAATATGTCTATTTGAATCGAATTTTAATATTATTAAAGCAAAAAGAGACGCTGCTCACGCAGCATCTCTTCTTTAGAATTCATCACATTATGCTTATTTTAAAGTGCTAGATAGAGTTACGCTCACGCGCGACTATGCGAATTATAGGTATCTTGCTTCGACAACCGACCAGTCGACGATTTCCCACAGTCGGTGCAGGTGTTCAGCCCGTCGATTTCGGTAGTCGATATAGTAGGCATGTTCCCATACGTCGAAGGTCAACAGGGGGGTGTATCCCTTTTTCAGTGGGGAACCTGCGTTGCCTTCCTGGCTGATTACCAACTTGCCCTCGGGGTCTTTGGATAGCCATACCCACCCCGACCCGAATAGGGTGACACCGGCTTGTTCAAACTCTTTCTGGAAGTTTTCCAGGCTTCCCCACTGTCGGTCTATGGCTTCGGCCAGCTTGCCTTGCGGTTTGCGACGGCCGTCGGGCGCGAAAGTGAAGAAGTAGAATATGTGGTTCCAGGCCTGGGAGGCATTGTTGAACAGGGCCCCTTCGGCTTCTCGTATCACCTCTTCGAGCGGCTTCTCGGCGTAGGGTGTACCGTCGATGAGCCGGTTGAGGTTGTCGAGATAGGTTTGTTCATGCTTGCCATAGTGGTACTCGATGGTCTCCTGGCTGATGACCGGAGCTAAATCGTTGGTCCCGTAGGGCAGAGGCGGCAATTGGTAAATCATAGTTTTTCGAACTTTTGTTTCCTATATAACAATTGTCATTTAGAAAAAGTTTCAAATATAGGAATATTTTTTATTTTTCATACGTTATCCCGCTTTTGTTACGGGTTTGTTATACAGGTACTATCGAATGCCCGAGACTATTTCTCGGGTTTTGCCGTCGGCTTGGCTATCGATTCGCGCATGGCGGTGTCGGCTTCGACGTTTTTCATGCGGTAGTAGTCCATGATTCCCAGGTTCCCCGAGCGGAAGGCTTCGGCCATGGCCTTGGGCACCTCGGCTTCGGCTTCGATAACCTTGGCTCTGGCTTCTTGGGCCTTGGCTTTCATCTCCTGTTCGAGGGCGATGGCCATGGCCCGGCGCTCTTCGGCTTTGGCCTGGGCGATGTTCTTGTCGGCCTGAGCCTGGTCCATCTGCAAGGTGGCACCGATATTTTTGCCTATGTCGATGTCGGCAATATCGATCGAGAGGATTTCAAATGCCGTACCCGAGTCGAGCCCTTTTTTCAACACCAGTTTCGAGATGGAGTCGGGGTTTTCGAGTACCTGTTTATGCGACTCGGACGAGCCGATTGACGACACGATGCCTTCGCCCACACGGGCCAGCACGGTGTCTTCGCCGGCTCCACCCACCAGTTGTCTGATGTTGGCCCGCACCGTAACACGGGCTTTGGCTATCAGCTGGATTCCGTCTTTGGCTACTGCGGTTACCGGCGGGGTGTCGATAACCTTGGGGTTGACCGACATTTGCACGGCCTCGAACACGTCGCGGCCGGCCAGGTCGATGGCGGTGGCCATCTGGAAGCCCAGGTCGATATTGGCTTTCGAGGCCGATACGAGGGCGTGTACCACGCGTTCTACATGACCTCCGGCCAGGTAGTGGGCTTCGAGTTCATCGCGGGTAATGTTTTTGAGCCCCGCTTTGTGAGCTTCGATCATGCCCCGTACGATGATTTGGGGCGGTACTTTCCGGATTCGCATCAGGAACAACTGTATGAGGGAGATTCTCACTCCCGATACTTGGGCCGAGATCCATAAGAGGAACGGCACGAAATAAAAGAACACGGCGAGTATTACGATAATACCGAACGCCAGCAATAGTCCTATTCCAACCATCATATTCATTTGTGTTTTAGGATTGTATTTGTTTTATTCATTCTCTTTACACACGATAACCACATTGGGCTCTACGCGTATGATTCTTACCGGAGTTTCCTCCTCGATCAGTTCGTTCTCGGCCTGGGCTTCGACGGTATGTTGTCTCACGATGACTTTCCCCATCGGGTTGAGCCGGGTGAGTGTCTTGCCCACGTCGCCCACCTTGATGTCGGCCGATACCTGTGAGGGCACAACCGAGTCTATCTCGGTGTGCAGGGCTATCTTGTCGAAACTGCGTGAGCGCATGAACCCGATGATGACGGCTATGGTCACGATGGCTGCCACGAGCAGGGTGATGACTGCCCCGTTGGTCCCGAACAGGACATAGGCATAGTAGATGCCTCCGCCGTAGAATACGAGCGAACAGATGCCGGCAATGGTGATTCCGGGCAGAAAGAATATTTCGAGAACCGCCAGTGCCAAGGCTATGACTATCAGTAGGGTTATGGCCAGTATATCAAACATCTTGACAGGTATTTAGATTAAGACAAGGTTTCTTCTTTTCTTAACGGCGTTTTTGCAGGGCGTCAATTTCGGCCTTGCGAGCCTGGTTTTCATACTTCCCGGGCTGGGGGTAGAGAGTGAGCAGTTGCGCTTCGCGCGAGCCGATTTCGGCGGCTAGCCGTTGCCGGGTCGTGCCTTCCGATTTCGCATATTTGGGTCGTAGCTTGGCTGCTTCGGCTTCCAGTTGGGCAATGTGCTTGCGGGTCTCGTTGGCCTTGACATACAGGTTGCGGGCCTCGGCGCTGGTAAACTGGTCGAGGTGGGTGTAGTGTATGCCGTTGTAGATGGCAAAGACAAAATCGGGACGGGCAACTGTCTGAACCTCCTTGATGTGGTTCAACTTTTCCAGCAGCTCGGTGTAGTCGGCACCCTCGGGCCATGAGTCGCGAATGGAGCGAATGAGAGCCAGCGACTTGATGTCGGTTTGAACCGAGTCGAGGTCGTAGGTGCGTTTGCTCTCGTTGGGAATGAAGAGGTAGACGGTTACCTTGCCGGGAATCAACTCACGGTCGGAGACGAACCAGCCGATGTTCAGCATCTCGTCGACGGCCATCATATAGTCGTTGAATACCGAGTTGAAGGGCATACCCACATTCTCGGGTTTCAGGTAGGTGTTGTTTTCGAGATTCAGCCGGGTGATGAAGATGTCGTATCCGCCAATGGAGCCCTCGCCGTTCGAGGCGAAATAGAGGGTCACACCGTCGTTCAGGAAGAAGGGGTAGGCTTCGTCGCGCGGGGTATTTACCCCCTCGGGTAGCGGACTGATGCGGCTCCACCGGCCGTCAGTGAGCTTGTTCATCGAGCAGAGGTCATATCCGGTTTCGCCATTCGGCATGCCGAAGAATACCTTGTCGCCCCGCTGCGGCATATAGCCAATCGCACTGTCGGGAATGGCTACGCCCAGCATCTCGGCCGTACCGATCCGACCCGATTCGGGGGTCATCTTGTAGTGTTTGAAGAAGGAGTCGGCATCGACAATGAGGCTGTCGATGATGGGCACCTGTTCGACATGGCGTAACATCAACTTGGCTTTGCGGGCCCGGGCCATGGCCTCGGTTATCGAGTCGGGCACCTGCTTGCGGGCCTTCTCCAAGGCGTCGATATAGTCCTGATAGCTCTCGGCCGCCTCGTCGAAGCGATATTGGGCCATATATACATCACCCAGGAAATGAGGCGATTCAAGTACTTTGTGCTTGACACCTATCTTCAAGTATTTCTCGGCTTCGTCATATTTCTTGGCATGGAAGAGGCACACGCCATACCAATGGTTTAGCGAGCCGTCGTTGGGTTTGCGTTTCAACTGCGCCTTGAATACGGGGGCTGCCTCGTCAAACTTGCCCGCCTTGTACAGTTCACGGGCTTCGTCGAGGGTCACGGCTCCCGACGGGAGCAGGGTGGAAACGGCGAGAACAATCGCCAACGAATATTTAAAGACTTGACCGAATATCTTCATGAGTGAAAAATTGTACTCAAATATACAATTATTTTTATTTCCTACGGATAGAAGTGTTTATTTTTTTAATAAAGTATTCTAAATCGTCGGTCGATTCGAACGAATCGCAAGGCAAGATGAAGAAAACATATTTCGATAGGTAGAAGACAATTTCGCGCGGGGTATACAGTACATCGGTCACCCGATTCCAGGCGATGGTTTCGGTGCGTTCGTCGTCGAAGGTGCATACGATGCCGTGGTCGCTCAGCGTTACCTGTTTCGGCAGTATCGAAGCCCGGCAGTCGGGGTGCAGGGCGTAGGCAAACCACAAGTAATAGAGTATCAAGGGGAAAACCAGAAAGACCAGCATGAGCCCCACGTAGATGAACAGCGGGTTATGAACCGACAGCACAACGAGCAAGACCACCATCAGTACCAGCCACGACCAGTTGCGATAGAACCACGTGCGCAGCAGTCGCCCGAAATAGTGCATGGGCGATACCCGGCAGGGGTGTGTTGTGATGGTACGGTCTCTCATGAAAATTCTATTTATTACAAAGATGGGGTATTTTTATCGTTATCTTTTGTGATTAACCTTTTTTATGAATGAGAGTGCTTTTTCATTTTTAATGCCTATCTTTGCACCCGATTTAAAAAAACAGGAAAGTCATGCAAGGATTGTATTCGATAGGATTGCTTATCATATCCAATATTTTTATGACGCTGGCCTGGTATGGCCACTTGAAATTGCAGGAGATGAAGGTCATCAGCAACTGGCCGCTCTATGGGGTCATCTTGCTCAGTTGGGGTATTGCGTTGCTGGAATATTGCTGTCAGGTCCCGGCCAACCGCCTGGGGTTCAGGGAGAACGGGGGGCCGTTCAGCCTCATGCAGTTAAAGGTGATACAAGAGGTAATTACACTGATTATCTTTACCGTCTTTTCGGTTGTCTTCTTCAAGGGTGAATCCCTGCACTGGAATCACATTGCCGCCTTCGGCTGTCTGGTATTGGCCGTTTACTTTGTATTTATGAAATAACAACAAGCCCTGTGCTTCCCGGCCGTGTCGGTGCACAGGGCTTGCTGTATCCGGTCATCTCCTTCCGCTCTTATTGTTGTCGTCGCATCACTTTCCTGAAATCGCGCACGATCTGTTCGCCCATGTTCACGATGGCGCTGTCGACCTTGTGTATCTCGACGGGGGTGACGGCGTCCTTGTACTTGGCCTTGCCCATGCCGAATTTCATCTTGTCGAGGTTGCCCGAGATGTTCAACCCCAGCTTGAAGGGAATGGGTGATTTCAGAATCGAAATGTGGTAGTTGAAGTTCATGTCCAGATCTTGTGTGCCTCCCACCGCAGCACGATAACGGTCCATTTCGATGACAAAGGGGTAGACGGTTACGTTGCCGTCGGCCACGCTGATGTTGACGGCGATGCTGTCGATGAGGTTGCGCTCCTTGTTCTTGAAGAGGAATTTTTTGGAGATCTCGGCAAAGGTCTCACCGTCGAGCAGCACGAGGCTGTCGCCCTCGACATGGATAGCCGACCGTAGGGAGGGTATCTTGATGTTGAGGCACGAATCCAGATCCGACTCGGCCGATACGTTGAACTCGACTGTACCCTGGAACGACCGCAGCATGGGCACGATGGTGTCGAGCGAGGGGATAAAGTCGACCAGCTTGCCGATGTTGATGTTGTGCAGTTTGAAGTCAAACCCGGCATATCCGGCTCGGGGTGTACGGGCCTGGTAGATGAGGGTGGTGTTCATGGTGGCCCCATCAAAGCCCTCCATGCCCAGCTCTTTCAGGTGGATAGCCTGGTTGCGCACGTCGACAGCTCCGTGCACGTTTTTGAATACCATCTTGCCGTAGCGCACCCGCCTGAAATTGGTTTGCAGTTCAAAGTCGATGTTCTTGGGTATGACAAACAGTTTGAGCGGAGCCGAAGTGGTATCGGCCGCAGTCTCGATTTGGACGGTATCCTGGGGGAACGAGAGGGCCCGAAGCAGTTGGTTGCAGTTGAGGTTTTTGGACGTAAGGCTCAGGTTGGCCTTCAACATCTTATGCCGGCGCATGGCTCCATAAAGGTTGTGTACCGAGCCCGAGGCGGTGAGGTCCGAGCGGCCTATGCGCATGGTGGCGTTGTGCAGGGTGATGGTGCGGTTGCCCACCGACACGGCGGTCTTTTGAAGCCGTATGGGGAGTGCCGACATGGGGGTGCGCACAAACATGCGGTTGAACCCTACGATACCTTGCGGAATCCATATTGAGTCTTTCACCTGTCTGGCTTTCAGGTTGATACCCGCTTTGTCCATGCCCACACGGTTCTCGCCCAGGCGGCAGAAGAGTGTGTCGGTCTCCATCGAGAGTCGCACTTGCGGTTTGCTGGGGTTTTTCTCGGACGGTTGCAGGTTGATGGTTGCTGCGGTTTTTCCACAGAAGAAGAATATCGAGTCGGGCATCGAGGCTTTCAGCTTGGTGGCGTTCAGTTTGCACTCGACGGTGGCGATGCGTGTGGTATCCTGCGGATTGGTCGTCTTGATGGCGGCTGTCAGGTTCTCGATATTCGAGTTGACTTGCGGGGCTTGCAGCACGATGTTGTTGATTTTGGCCTGCGCTCCCAGCACGTTGTTGCCGAAGAAGCGGAGCGAGGCGTCGCTCGTGAATTCAAAATTCTTGCTGGTGTCGCGCAGAGCCAGGCGGGTCATGTTGAGTTTGCCCAGAGCCTTGATGCGCCCCAGGTCTTTCTTCTTGATGGACGACAGTCGGCAATGCAGCCGCAAGTCGGCCTCTACATTTCCCTCGATCGATACACCCTCTTGCAGGGGGAAGGTCTTGCTCAGGGCCGTGAGGTCAATGGTCGACTCGGTGTGGAATGTGATGTCGGGGTCGCCCAGCAGGTCGGTCACCTTGGCGTCAGCCAAGATGTCGGTGTGGGCCCCCTTGAAATGGAATATCTTCAAGTCGAGATAAGAGGGCTCCTGTTTCGTCAAATCGACCTGCCCGAAGAAGTCGGCCTTAAACTCGTCGATGCCGTAGGGCAGGCGGGCATATTTGGCCGAGGCTTTGTCGATGGCTACTTTGAGGGTAACCATGGGCATCTTGTCTTTGCCATATTGCCCTTTCACAATGCCGTTCAGGGTCACGTTGCCCTGGGCCGATACATCTTCCTTCTTGACCACGCTCTCGGGAATCATGCGCAGGACAGTCTCCAACGAGGGGGCGTGTAGCCCGTATTGCAGGTCTACGTCCAGCGCTTTGGCTACGGTGTCGCGGCGCAGGGAGCCCTTCACGTCGAGCTCTACCCCGTTGAGGTCTACCAGCGCATCGTGCAGGGCGATGGTGCGGGTAGCCCGATTGAGTTCTATGTCGGTTTTCAGTCGGGAGGCTACGCGGTGAACCAGCAGTTCGCCGTCCTGCCAGAAGAGAACATTCTTGTTATTGAAGTCGAGCGCCAGCATGGAATGCCCCTTTTTCAAGTGCGCTTTCAGTTTCAGATTGGCGTCCCACAGGTTGGCAAACACTCGGGTCTCGCGGTCGTCGTAGGTGACGGTGGCGTGGCGCACGACAATGCGGCGTATGTCAATTTCGCTGGCGATGGGTTGGGTGCGGGTGGCTGTATCGACGGCCGTCGTGTCGGGAGCCATGATATCCCAGTTGGCCACCCCGTCTTTCCCCTTGAAGGCGTATACGTTGATGCTGTCGAGCCGTAATCGGTTGATACTGATTTTCTTTAATCGCAGATAATCGACAATGTTGACCACAACGATTGCCCGTTTGAAGGTGAGCAGCGAATCGGTGCGCTGCCACAGCGAGTCGCGAATCGATTTCGATACCAGAGAGCCGTCGGTGAGTTTTACACCGAATCGGGGGAAGGTCGAGAAGAAGGTCAGCTCCACGCTCTCCATGTCGAGCTTGGCATTCAAATTCTGGTTGGCTGCGTTCAGTACGACCGGGGTCAGCTTTTCGGGCGTGAATACGAAATTGATGGCAACGGCAATGATGGCTGCAATCAGCACAATCAGTGACCCCAGGGTGATACCTGTAATTTTAAGGATTTTTTTAGTCCGGCTTTTCATGTCGATTCCTGTTTCTTTTTACAAAAATAATGAAAAAGTGCATAGAATGTTTGGTTTTTGACGAAAGGATTTGTTTTTGTTGGGGTGTAATGCTTTGTTTCTGTGTACAAATGCCTCGCCAAAGCGGCTACGTGCCCTGCCGAAAATCACTCGTAGAAGGGAATCGGTTACCCGATGATCTTGTCGCGCGGAGCGTTTGAAGTGAAGGTGATGTGGGGCATCGGGGCGGCATTAAATGGAGTAAAAAAAGTGCGGGCACGATGTTTCGGCCCGCACTGCCATGTAAAAATTACAGGTGGTTATTTCAATTCAGGTTTTTCAGTGAGAGTACCACCCTCGTTGTATTGTTGGTTGTTGGGTAAACCTTTTACTCCGGTGCCCTCTTTCATCAGGCTTTTTAACTCGTCTAAGTGGTACCAGTATACCTGCCGTGGCATTGCCTCGTGTTTCTTGCAGATTGAGGCTGCCATACCCACGACTTCGCCCATCATGCCGGTCGTCCGCATTACCCGGACGGTACCGAGGGCCACGTGGGTCACACTGATGTTTCTGCCGGCCATGAACAGATTCTCGATGTTGCGGGAATAGAGGCAGCGGTACGGAATGGGGTATGGGTAGATATTCATTTGGTTGGCAATCGATTTGAACTCCCTGTCCTTGAAATATTTCGAATTTGCCGGGTCGGGGTAATGAAGGTCTATCGACCAGGTAGTGGCGGCCGTAGCATCTTCGTGCATGACGTATTTGCGAATGTCGTCTTCTTTGAGGATATAATCGCCCAGGAGGCGACGCGACTCTCTTTTCCCGGCCAGGTAGGCTACCCAGCCCAGTTTCTTTTTGGCATAGGTATCATTTTGTGTCAATCGGTTTTTCAGGTAACTCCAATTGGCATAGACAACCAGTAGGCCATAGTCCCTTATCTGTTCAAAATCGGTTGTCATATCCTGGTTCATGCCGGTCTCCCAAGTCCATTCGCCCATGGTGACTTTTTCGCAACTCATGTCATTGAAATTGAGGCCGTAGTCGAAAACCGGGAAGTCGCTCTTTTTATCCGTGTCGACAGAATACCATTGGACCGAGGCTCCCATCACCATTTTGTCGGCGGTTTCAGGGGCGGTGCTTTCGCCGAATTCCTCACGGCTCTCCCGTCCCATCTTGTAATCGGCTCCGGCAAGGTATCCCACGCTTCCATCGCCGGTGCAGTCGGAGAACAGCGGAGCCTTGAAACTGAGTCGCTCGCCCGTTTCAATATGTTGGGCTATCACCTCTTCGATTCTGTTGCCGTTCATTTTTACGGCATTCACATGATAGTTGGTAAACAGGCTTATATTTTTCTCTTGGAGAAGCCAGTCCATCTTCTTTTGATCTTCATAGTAATGGGCCGGTTGTGCATTCCCGCCCTTTTCAGGGCCAAACTCCTTGATCAGGTTGCCCAGCTCTTTGTAGGGGCCGCTCTCTATGCGGCCACCCAGGTGTACCCGAATCTCGGAGCTGTTGTTCCCTCCGACAACCGGACGGTCATTGATAAGGGCAACCTTACACCCCAGGCGCGAAGCCGATACCGCCGCACACATACCGGCTACACCGGCTCCGACGACTACGAGGTCAAACTCTCCCGCACAGAGCGGTTCGGAGGGTATATGAAGTTGGTCGCGTCGAAAGTCGGCAAGCGCGTCCTGGTCGGACGGGGGCAATTTGCTTTTGTCTTTTGTAAAGTAGATTGCGTCGCATCGGCCGTTGAATCCGGTGAGGTCTTTTAAACGTAATGTGGTTTTCGGCTGTTTTACCGATACCTTTCCGGCATATTGCCAGTTCCACGTGGTCCCGGTGCACCCCAGCGGGGACAGCAGTTTCTTATTGCCCACATACAGGGCGAATTTTCCGGGGCCGTCATGGTCGCTCCACGGGGAGGTCCAGTTATAGGTGCGCACATAGGCATGATAGGTGCCCGGTTCAGGGAATTCGACATCGGTATATGCGTCGTCGACCGCTTCGCCCATTCCATGAGCCATGAGATAGGGAGATCCCATCATGTCCATGAACTGCTGGTCTACCACCCAACCGCCTTTGTGCTTGAAACTCTCGGCTTCTACGAATAATTCTTGTGAGAATAGGAATAGCGTGTGTGCCGCTATTGCCCATGTACAGATAAATCGTTTCATGGTATTTTGCTGCTCTTTTTCAAAGGTACGAAAAAAGGATAGATAGCCAAGTCTGTTATACATTATTTAATTGATAAGGGGGCGATATCTCCTTTTTTTATAATTGTTTATCATAGATTCCCGAATCAAGGTCTGTCCCGGTTGAAATAAAACTTTATTCCTGCTTGGCTCTGCACTTATTTTGCGTATATTTGTTGTAATCAGGTAGG
>JFBN01307869.1_pt1 | contig 19527 bp, 14 predicted proteins | sample 768741 | NCBI WGS metagenome assembly JFBN01 (sample SAMN01983846, study PRJNA193217) | chicken gut metagenome | biome: terrestrial biome; isolation source: ceca of Broiler chicken | host: Gallus gallus | place: United Kingdom: England | collected 2010-09-07
CACAGCACCCTCGGGGGCGAGGTCGACGAGCCAGTCGCGCTCCGCCACGTTGGTGCGGTCCACGACCTCGCCCGCCTCGATGCCCTCGGTCGCCACCACCAGGCCCACGACCTCCCCGCCATAGCGCTCGAGCGCCTCGGCGCGGGCCTGCTCCGCCTCCTCGCGGACCCCCTGCCCGTACAGCAGGCAGAGCGCCGTCGCCGCGACCGCGCACGCACCCGATGCAACCAACCTGAAGCGCCACCTCATGAGCCGCCCCCTCTCGCCCCGCCTCCCCTCTGGAGGCGCGGGGTGTGGGCATTGTCACGCCACGCGTGGGGCGGTCCCGCGGCTTTTGGGGAAAGTCAGACACGGACCTTCCGGATTTCTTCCACGAACCTGTCGAAAAAACTTCTCGCCGCAGGAAAACAACATCGCTCGACCGAATGCCGAGTATCTAGAAAGAAACCGTCATGCACACACGCCCTTCACAGGGACGTGCGTCGAGATTTGCTTTTTGATGCTTTTCTAGAGGACGATGTCCGGGTCGAGCGACTCGGCGCTCGCGCGCATCTCCGCGGCCAGGGCCAGGTAGCAGTCAAGGCGCTCCTCGGCGATGTCTCCCGCCGCCAGGCCCTCGCGCACCGCGCAGCCCGGCTCGTGGACGTGCGTGCAGTCCCTGAAGCGGCACTCCCGCGCGGCGGCCGCGATCTCGGGGAAGGCCTTCGCGAGGCCCCGCTCGTGACCGACGAGCGGCAGGCTCCTCAGGCCGGGTGCGTCTGCGATCGTGCCGCCCCCGGGCAGCGCCACCATGACGCGAGCCACCGTGGTGTGGCGACCCCGGTCGTCGCGCTCGCGCACCGTGCCCGTTGCCAGCGCCTCGTGGCCGAGAAGTGCGTTGAGCAGCGTCGACTTGCCCGCTCCCGACTCGCCCAGGATCATCGCGCACGTTCCCGCGGGCACGCAGGCGCGGACCTCGTCGAGCCCCTCGCCCTCGGCGGAGGACGTCACGACGATCCTCGTCCCCTCGCCCACGAGGCCGCGCACGCGCCCCAGGTCGTGTGCGAGCTCCGCCTCCGAGCGACGGTCGGCCTTCGTGAGCACGACCACCGGCGTCGTCCCGCAGTCGTTGGCGAGCACGAGGGAGCGCGCCACGCGGTCGAGCAGCACGTCGCCCGCGCCGAGCGCCTGAACGATGAGTATGACGTCCACGTTTGCCGCGAGCACCTGCTTCTCGCCGCGGCTGCGACCGCGCCACCGCTCGAAGCTCGTGCGCCGCGGCAGCACCCGCTCGATGACGCCCATGTCGTGGCCGGGGGCGCGGCGCACCGCGACGCAGTCGCCCACGGCGGGCAGCAGTCCGTCGTCCTTCTCGCCGTCCTGCTTGGCAAAGGCCACGGCGTGCTCCGCGCGAAACGCGTCGCCCTCGGTGACCACGAGCGGAAACCCACGGTCGAGGCGCACCACAAAGCCGAGGCGCATCTCGCCCGCGTTCTCCGAGGCGGCGAGAAACTCCTCGTAGGCCGCGCGCTGCGCGTCGTCCACGCGCAGGTCGGCGAAGGCGGGCAGGTCGCGCAGGGTATCCACGGCCGGCAGCGTGATCTCCCGCGCGCGGACCTCCCTCCGCCGCGACGCCCCGCGCTGCCCCCGTTTTGCCACGCGACCACCCCGTCTCCGGTCATGAAACGACGTGGCCATTATACGGCTTGACGCCCGCGCGGCCCGCGTCCCGCCCCGAGGGTCCGCACGAGCCGCGCGCAAAAAGAGGGGGCCGCCCGAAGGCGGCCCCAGAGGAGACACTGATGCGGTCTGGCAAGCGAGGCTACGCGTCCTTCTCGACCGCGCGCATGATGGCCTTGTAGACCTCCATGATCGGGATGATCAAGAAGGCCAGGCCGATGGCGGTGAGCACGGCCATGGGGTCGAGCGTCATGAAGCCGAAGACCTCGGCCATGAAGTCGACCTCGACGGGCACCACCGTGAGCGCGAGCGCCAGGAGCGCGGCGCCCCACAGCCACTTGTTCTGGCGCTTCATCGAGAAGATCGAGGCGCGGCGGCTGCGCATGTTGAAGGAGTGGAAGATCTCCACCATCGAGAGCGTGATGAAGGACATCGTGACGCCCTCGGGGTCGGGGATGCCGTCGATCAGGTCGGCGAAGTCGATCGCGCCGTTGTGGAAGTACATGCCGGCGAAGAAGCTCGCCAGGACGAGCAGGGTGATGATGACGCCCTGGAAGGCGATGTCGACGCCCATGCCGCCGGCGAAGACGCCGTCGGAGGCCTTGCGCGGCTTGCGCTTCATGATGTCGCCCTCGGCCTCCTCCATGCCGAGCGCGAGCGCGGGCAGGGAGTCGGTGATGAGGTTGATCCAGAGCAGCTGGACCGGCTGGAAGATCGTGAAGCCGATGAGCGTTGCCACGAAGACCGAGAGCACCTCGGCGATGTTGGCGGAGAGCAGGAACTGGATGACCTTGCGGATGTTGTCGTAGATCCTGCGGCCCTCCTCCACCGCGTTGATGATGGTGGCGAAGTTGTCGTCCGCGAGCACCATGTCTGCCACGTTCTTGGTGACGTCGGTGCCGGTGATGCCCATGCCCACGCCGATGTCGGCGCGCTTGATCGAGGGGGCGTCGTTCACGCCGTCGCCGGTCATGGCCACGATGTTGCCGCGGCTCTTCCAGGCGTCGACGATGCGAGCCTTGTGCTCGGGCTGGACGCGCGCGTAGACGCTGATCTGGGTGACGCGCTCCTTGAACTCCTCGTCGGAGATCTTGTCGAGCTGGGCGCCGGTGATGGCCTGGGAGGCGTCCTCGACGATGCCGAGCTCCTTGGCGATGGCGACGGCGGTGTCGATGTGGTCGCCGGTGATCATGACCGGGCGGATGCCGGCCTCGCGGGCCTCGGCGATGGCGGCGGTGACCTCCGGGCGGACCGGGTCAATCATGCCGGACAGGCCGCAGAACGTGAGGTCGTGCTCGAGCGCCTCGGGCGAGCAGTCGTCGGGCAGGGCGTCGTAGGTGCGGCTGGCCAGCGCGAGCACGCGCAGGGCCTCGTCGGCCATGGCCTTGTTGGCGGCCAGGACCTCGCGCTTGCGCTGATCGGTGAACGGCACGACCTTCTCGCCGTCATAGATCTTGGTGCACAGGCCGATGACCACGTCGGGGGCACCCTTGGTGTACTGCTCGAAGGTGCCGTCGGCCTCCTCGACCACCACCGACATCATCTTGCGGCCGGAGTCGAACGGGGCCTCTCCGCGGCGCGGGTGCTCCACGTCCAGGCCCTTCATGCCGGCCTTGGCGGCGTCGTTGACGAGCGCGCACTCGGTGGGCTCGCCCACGGCCTCGCCGGCCTCCTCGTCCCACTTGGCGTCGGAGCACAGCGCCATGCCGGCGAGGAACTTCTCCTGCGGGGCGGCGAGCTCGTGCTTGACGACGGTCATCTTGTTCTGGGTGAGGGTGCCGGTCTTGTCCGAGCAGATGATCTGCGTGCAGCCCAGGGTCTCGACCGCGGTCATCTTGCGGATGATGGCCTGGCGCTTGGACATCTTGGTGACGCCCATGGAGAGCACGATCGTGACCACGGCGACGAGGCCCTCGGGGATGGCGGCGACGGCCAGCGACACGGCCACCATGAACGTGTCGAGGATCATGCCGGGGTTGGAGCCGAGCTCGGAGCCGTGGCGGATGAGGTCCACGGCGAAGATGATCACGCAGATCGCGAGCACCAGCTTGGTGAGGATGCCGGAGAGCTCGTTGAGCTTGATCTGCAGCGGCGTGAGCTCCTTCTTGGCGGTGGTGAGGGCGTCGGCGATCTTGCCCATCTCGGTCTTCATGCCGGTGCCGGCCACGACGGCGCGGCCGCGGCCGTAGACCACGGTGGAGCCCATGTAGCACATGTTCTTGCGGTCGCCCAGGGGCACGTCGTCGGTGCCCTCGGCGAGCGTGATGGCCTCGACGTGCTTCTCCACCGGCACGGACTCGCCGGTGAGGGCGGCCTCCTCGATCTTCATCGACGCGCTCTCGAGGATGCGGCAGTCCGCGGGCACGGAGTCGCCGGCCTCGAGAAGGACGATGTCGCCGGGGACGAGCTCGGAGCTCGGGAGGTGGCTCATCTTGCCGTCGCGGACGACCTTGGACTGGGCGGCGCTCATCTCCTGCAGGGCCTCGAGGGCCTGCTCGCTCTTGGCCTCCTGGACCACGCCGAGCACGGAGTTGAGCACCACGACGAACAGGATGATCGCGGCGTCGGCCCACTCGGGCTCACCCTGCAGGAAGCCGGCCACGACCGAGATGGCGGCGGCCACGAGCAGCATGATGACCATCGGGTCGCCCATCTGCTCGAAGAAGCGCTTCCACAGCGGGGTCTTCTCCTCCTCGTCGAGCTTGTTGGGCCCGTACTGTGCGAGGCGGCTCGCCGCCTCGGCAGAGGTCAGGCCGCTCTCCTCGTTCGAGGAAAGCTCACCCAGCACGTCATCCGCAGACGCCAGGTACTCTTTCAACGTTTTTCTCCTCCTGGGTAGGACGTTCGCCCGACAGACTTGACGCCCGATCGTAATTCCCCAGGAGGGGCAAGGGCTCGTCATGGCTGCCATGCCGGGCAGCTGACAGAACAAGGCACTATGATACCCAAATTCGGCCGGCAGAAACACGTCTCGCGCGCATTTATCGCAAGTCGGGGGCGCAGCGCAAGCTTTTTTCGGTGGACGGAGAGCTTACATGGCCCTTGCGTGCGCTAAACTGGTGAGTTGTATGGTTGTTCGAGCGCACGTGGGTGCGCGCACGGGAAAGGACGCGTCTATGAAGATCCTGTTCTTCGGTACCGCCAGCTATGACAAGGACTCCTTCAGCAAGGAGCTCGTCAACTATCCCGACCTCAAGATCGACTTCACCGAGACCAACCTCACCCCCATGACCGCCGCCCTCGCCCGTGGCTACGACGCCGTGTGCGCGTTCGTCAACGCCGACGCCGGTGCCATGACCCTCGAGATCCTCGCGGGCTTTGGCGTGAAGCTCGTCCTCATGCGCTGCGCCGGCTTCGACGCCGTCAACGTCGCCGTCGCCAAGGACCTCGGCATGAAGGTCACGCGCGTCCCGGCCTACTCCCCCGAGGCCATCGCCGAGCACGCCATGGGCCTCGCACTCGCAGCCAACCGCCGCATCGTCAAGGGCTACATCCGCGTCCGCGAGAACGACTTCTCCCTCGACGGCCTGGTCGGCGAGACGCTCTACGGCAAGACCGCCGGCATCATCGGCACCGGCCGCATCGGTGCCGCCCTCTGCCGCATCTGCAAGGGCTTCGGCATGACGGTCCTGGGCTCCGACCTCTACCCCAACCAGAAGCTCGTGGACGACGGCGTGGTTGACGAGTACGTCGACTACGACGAGCTCTACCGCCGCTCCGACCTCATCTCGCTGCACGCCTTCCTCAACGAGGAGAGCCGCCACATGATCAACGACGAGTCCATCGACAAGATGAAGGACGGCGTGATCTTCGTGAACACCGGGCGCGGCGGCCTCGTCGACACCCAGGCGCTCATCCGCGGCATCCTCTCCGGCAAGATCGGCGCGGCCGGCCTCGACGTCTACGACGAGGAGGGCCCGAACGTCTACCAGAACCGCGCCGGCCAGGTCATCGACTCCGTGACCGCCCGTCTCTGCTCCTTCCCCAACGTCGTCATGACGAGCCACCAGGCGTTCTTCACGCACGAGGCGCTCGGCGAGATCGCCCGCGTCACGCTCGACAACGCCCAGGCCTTCGCCAACGGCACCGACTTCGTCGACCGCAGCGTCGTCTGCTAGGCACCCGCCCGCCGACGTCGCTGACACACCGCCATTGAAAGAAAGGGTTCAGATGGCATTTTCCAAGAAGAAGACCAAGATCGTTTGCACCATGGGTCCGGCCACCGAAGACGAGGAGGTGCTGCGCCAGCTCATCCTGCACGGCATGAACGTCGCGCGCTTCAACTTCTCCCACGGCAGCCACGAGTACCACCGCAAGAACATCGAGCGCGTGCGCGCCCTCTCTGCGGAGCTGTCCATCCCGGTGGCAATCCTGCTCGACACCAAGGGCCCCGAGGTGCGCACCGGCCTTCTCCAGGACGGCAAGAAGGTCACGCTCGAGACGGGCAAGACCTGCGTGATCACCACCGACGACGACGTCATCGGCACCGCCGAGCGCTTCTCGCTCGACTACAAGAACCTCCCGCAGGAGGTCGAGGAGGGCACCGTCATCCTGATCGACGACGGCCTCATCGGCCTTGAGGTCGTGAGCGTCGAGGGCACCGACATCACCTGCACCATCACCAACGGCGGCGAGCTGGGCGAGCACAAGGGCGTCAACTTCCCCAACCTCAACATCAACCTGCCGTCCGTCACCGCGCAGGACCGCGCCGACATCATGTTTGGCTGCGAGCTCGGCATCGACGCCATCGCCGCGTCCTTCATCCGCGACGGCGCGGCCGTCAACGAGATCCGCAAGATCTGCGTCGAGATGGGCGCGCCCAACGTGCTGATCTTCCCCAAGATCGAGAGCGCCCTGGGCGTCAAGAACTTCGACGAGATCCTGCACGAGGCCGACGGCATCATGGTCGCCCGCGGCGACCTCGGCGTCGAGGTGCCCGCCGCCGAGGTGCCCCACATCCAGAAGACCATCATCAAGAAGTGCAACGCGCACTACAAGCCGGTCATCACCGCCACGCAGATGCTCGACTCCATGCAGCGCAACCCGCGCCCCACGCGCGCCGAGATCACCGACGTCGCCAACGCCATCTACGACGGCACCGACTGCGTCATGCTCTCCGGCGAGACCGCTGCCGGCAAGTACCCGATCGACGCCGTGCGCACCATGTCCGAGATCTGCAAGGAGACCGAGAAGTACCTGCCCGAGCGCAAGGAGTACCACGACCGCGGCGGCGTGCGCAACGTCAACGGCGCCACCGGCTTCGCCGCGCTCGAGATGGCCGACCGCGTGAACGCCAAGTGCATCCTGGCCCCCACCCACTCCGGCCGCTCCGCGCGCCTGATCTCCACCTTCCGCCCGAAGATGCCGCTCTTCGCGATGTCCCCGAGCTTGGAGACCATCCGTCGCACCTGCTTCTACTGGGGCGTCTACGCGTACCGCACCACCGAGCAGGGCTCGCTCTCGAGCACGCTCTACAACGCGCTGACCGTCGCGCGTGACAACGACCTCGTCGAGTCTGGCGACATCGTGGTCATCACCGCCGGCGACCCGCAGACCTCGCCGCGCCTTGGCGACTACACCACCTCCACCAACATGGCGATGGTGGCGCAGGTCCAGTAAGGCAACGCATCCCAAAGCACGCCTGGGCCCCCGGGCATTCCTCCGAGAAGTGCGCTACGCGGAACTTCTCTTCGGAATGCCCGGGGGCCGTGCTATAAGAACGTTGCTGCAACGAAAAGAGCTGCGCTACTCGGTGGTCAATTTGGGTTGTCAGTGGTTTTTTCGGGTCCCTCCAAGTAGCAACCAACCCTAACTTCTGAGCAACCGCAGGTCAGAGGCTTACGCGCTCTTCCGCCTACTCGAGGGGTCCAGAAAAAACCACTGACAACCCATCTTCACCCCGTTAGCAGCGTCGTTTCGCCATGCAAAATCACCGCTCGCAGAGCCAGTAGCGCGTCGAGAAGGGCGCGAGCTCAACGGCTATCTCGTTGAATACAATGACTAGAACGGACCTTCAAATTGAGAAGGACAGGCGATGGGGCAGTCCTGCCAGCCGGTCGTATGACGGGGCGGAACGGGAACTGGAGGCACGTGATGAGCGTTCTTGTAGATGGCAGCATCACGATCTATGACGCGCTTTTGAAGATACGGGAGGGCCGCTATGTGATGCCCGCCTTCCAGCGACAGTTCGTCTGGAGCATGGAGCAAATCGAGAAGCTCTGGGACTCAATCCTTCTTGACTACCCCATCTCAACCTTTCTTTTCTGGCACCTAGACAGCGCCAACGTAAATCCCGACACGTATTTCTGCGAATTCCTGCACGAGGCCACCTTCAACAGCAGGAAGCAGTCAGACATGCCCAACTATGAGCTCGGCACCGTAGACATCTCGGTAACCGACACGGCCGTCCTTGATGGACAGCAGCGCCTTACATCCCTGCTTCTCTCGCTCCTCGGAAAGACGTACCTCAGGCAGAAGCACGCACGGAAGAGCGGCTCCGGTGGAACGATCACGAAGCTCGTGATCGAGCTCAACGAGCATAGGCTTATGGTCGATGAGGACGAGTACAACAGCAAGCGATTCGATGTCCGCTTTACGGACAAGGTTGGAAAACTGAGCCCAACTCAATTTGAGATAAGAAAGGTCCTCGACGAAGCGTATCGAGATGTCGGGACTCGGCCTGACGCAATCGAAGCCGCGATTGCCAACGTTCCTCCCAGCAGCAAAGAGTATGCCCGCTCAACGCTTAGCAAGCTCTGCAGCAAAATCTACGAGGAAAAGCTCGTCCGCTTCACCGAGATCAGGGACATGAAGCAGGACGACGCCCTCGAGATGTTCGTGCGGTTCAACAGCGGCGGAAAGCCCCTCAAGAAGCACGAGATCACCATGTCCATCCTCGAGGCTTACTGGCCGCGCGCAAAGGCGGAGTTCGGAAGCGTCCTTACGGGACCATTTGCGGACTTTGGAACAGACTTCATCATCCGTACCGCCCTCATGCTATACGGCGACGTCGTGAAATCGACCATCGACAAGCGCGTCGCCAACGAGCTCAAAAACGACTGGGCCTCCTTCGGGCGAACCCTCGACGAGCTCGCCGAGTTCCTACGCAGCATGAACATCGAGGTAGAAAGGTTCTCAAAGAGCTGGAACGTTCTGCTCCCCATCATCTACCTCATGCACTACAACCCCAACTACGAGACCAACCGTGAAGGTGTCAGGGCATACCTTGTTCGAGCGGTGCTCTTCACCTACTTCCAATCGGGAACAACGTCAAAATTGCAACAGATGAAGAGCAGCATCAACAACTATAACTTCGAGATTACCGCTGACATGCTCGACCAAATTGGGGACCTCAGGGTAACAGACGGCAAAATCGACGACATCATCAACTCGGAAAAGGGCAGCCGTGTTGCCGGGGAGGCGCTCTCGTTTCTTGGCGCTGGCTGGATGAACAAGAACTACCACTACGAACAGGACCACCTTCACCCGCGCGATCGCTTCGACCGCACTGCCCCGTCAGGCGTCTCGAGAGAAGACTGGATTGCGTGGAGGAGCAATCGAGACCGACTCCCCAACCTCCAGCTCCTCGAAGGCCGAAGCAACGGCAGCAAGAGCGACATATCCCTCATCAATTACTACGACGAAATGAACGGCGAGCAACAGAGGAGGTTCCGCGAGGAGGCACTCATCCCCGACGGAGCCTCCCTTGAGATCAGGGACTTCGGCGAATTCTACGAGCGCAGGAAAGCCCTTTTGACTCAAAGGCTTCGCGAGCTCCTCGGATAGCGATCATCTGACAACCCCAGCGCCGCCGTCGCCCGAGCCAAACGCGCAGTTTCCGACCCGAAAGCGCGGCAGTTCCGCCCTTCAATTTGGGTTGTCGGTGGATTTTTCGGGACCCTCCAAGTAGCAACCAACCCTAACTTCTGAACAACCGCAGGTCAGAGGCTTGCGCGCTCTTCCGCCTACTCGAGGGGTCCAGAAGAAACCACTGACAACCCGTCTTCACCCCGTTATCCACGCCACCTCGCCACGCAGAGTCACCGCTCGCAGAGCCAGTAGCGCGTCGAGAAGGGCGCGAGCTCGGAGCCGCCTCCGAAGTCGTGGTCCTCGCCCGTGATGAGGTCCACCGCGCGGCCGCACTGGGCGTCGAAGTGCACGACGGCCGGCTCCGCGCCCGCGTTTATCGCCACGATGACGCGCTGCGCCTCGCCGTGCTCGCCGCCCGCGTAGCGGCGCTGGAACACGAGCTGCTGCGGCTGGCACTGGAGCTGTGCGTAGTCTCCCCAGACGATGGCCGGGCTCTTGGCGCGCGCCTCGGCGAGCGCGGCGATCCAGTCGGTGAGCTCGTTCCACTCGGGCGCGTCGAGCGCGGGACGCAGCTCGTGATCACCGGGGAGCTGCTCGCCCTCGATGCCCCACTCCGAGCCGTAGTAGACGCTCGGGACGCCGCACATGGCAAACAGCAGGCCGTAGAGCGGGCGCAGCTGGCGCGCGTCGTCGAGCTTGGTGGCGATGCGCGGGACGTCGTGGTTGTCAACGAAGTCGAGCAGGTGCCGGCCGGTGTAGAGGTCCCAGGGCTGGCTGCCGCTCTGACGCTCGAGCGCGTAGGCGATCTCGTGCATGTTGGCGGAGTTCATCGAGGACCACAGGCCCTTGTACGCCTCGTAGTTGGTCACCGAGTCGCACATGTCCTCGGCCATCCACTGGTTGTAGTCGCCGAACATGGTCTCGCCCAGCAGCACGAACTTCTCGCCGCGCTCTTGGCCGATGCTGTTGGCGAGGTTTCGCAGGAAGCGGAGGAACCCCTGGTCGAGGCAGTAGGCAACGTCCAGGCGCAGGCCGTCGACGTCGAACTCGCGCACCCAACCGCGGATGACGTCGGCCAGGTAGTCGTTGAGCTCGGCGCTCCAGTGGTTGAGCTTCACGAGGTAGGGCACGCCCTCCCAGCAGGTGTAGGACAGGCCGTCGCCCCACTGGTTGTTCCCGTTCCAGTCGATCTCGAACCAGCCGGCGTACGGGCTCTCGCCGCGCCGCTGGAGCACGTCCTGAAACGCCCAGAATCCGCGGCCCACGTGGTTGAACACGCCGTCGAGAAGAACCTTCATGCCCGCGGCGTGCGCGGCGTCCACCACCGTGCGCAAATCCTCGTTGGTGCCGAGGCGGCAGTCCACCTTTGTGTAGTCGCGCGTGTCGTAGCCGTGGGCGTCCGACTCAAAGACCGGGTTGAGCAGCAGGCACGTTGCGCCGAGCTTGGCCATGTGCTCGATCCAGCCGTTGTCAACGAGCTGCAGGATACGGTGCTCGAGCACGCCGTCGTTCTCGTGCGGGGCTCCGGTCAGTCCCAGCGGGTACACCTGATAGACAAAGGACGGCTCATACCAGCTCATGAGGGGCTCCTCTCGGGGAAGGTCCGCGGACCCCATCATTCTAGCCGCGCGCCGCTCGCCTATTTTCTGGGCCGTAAGCGGTCGGGGCGCGAGCGCGCGGGTCGCGGCTCAGCTGGCTGCCGACTACCCCCGGGCCTCCCCGTCGCGCCCCGCGCACCGCAGCGCGGCGTCCACCGCATGCGCCACCATCTCGTTCACGGCCTCGCGCGTGTAGAACGCGACGTGCTGCGTGAGCACCGTGTTTGGAAACTGCCGCAGGTAGGCCATGTCGCGGTTGGCGATGATGTCGTTCACGCGCGAGGCGTGGTAGATCTCGTCCTCGCCCGCAAAGACATCCATCGCGAGCGCTCCGATCTTTCCCGTCTCCACGCCGCGCACGAGCGTGTCCACGTCCATGAGGCTCGCGCGCGCCGTGTTGACGAGCACCACGCCGTCGCGCATCGTCGCGAGGGTCTCGTCGCGGACCATGCGGTCGTTCTCGGGCGTCGCCGGCACGTGGAAGGTGATGACGTCGGAGCGCCGGTAGAGCTCCTCGAGCGTCACGTACGTCCCCAGGGGAAGAAACGCCTCGCTCTGGTGCGGGTCGAAGCCAATCACCGTGGAGCCAAAGCCCCCAAGCCGCCGGGCCACCGCGCACCCAATGCGCCCCGTACCCACGATGCCCACCGTGAGGGAGCCGAGCGTGCGGCCCATGAGGCCCGGGAGGGAGAAGTCGTTCACGTTCTGGCGGTAGACCATCGGCTTGTACTTGCGCAGCGCCACGAGCATGAGCATGAGGGTGAAGTCGGCCACGCTGTCCGGCGCGTAGCTCATGTTGGAGACGCTGATGCCCAGGCGCTCGGCAGCCGCGAGGTCGACGTGGTCCGTGCCGATCGTTCGGGTGACAAGCACGCGCAGCCCGCGGGAGGCAAGCTCGGCGAGAAGAACCTCGTCGTAGCTGACCATCCCCAGGATGAGCGCGGCGTCAAACCCGCGCACGTCGTCGGCGTTGGACGCGGTGAGCGGCTCCTCGCGGCAGACGAGCTCGTCAACGTCGGCACGCGCCGCCTGGCGCTCGAACTCGTCCCTCTCGTCGGGGCGGACGTCAAAGGCGATGATCCTCATGGGGGCTCCTCCCAGCCGCTTCCGTGCACCAGTAGTATCGCCCCGGACGCGAGGCGACACAAGCCGGCCGGGCCGACGCCCGCCTGTCGGGCCTTGGCGCGGAAAGTGCTTTCGCCGGCGAGAAAAACCTCCATCGGGGCTTTTGTCCCATGCTGCCTATCCGCTGGCGCACAATTCCGGAATTGTGCGGCGGGGGCGACGCACTTGGAGGAAAAACACCAGTTGAGGTTCTTCTCGCGCTTAGAAAAGCCGAGTCGTCCGGGGCGGTTTTCGCACAATTCCGGAATTGTGCGCCAAGCGGGGGGCAAGCCGGCCGGCCCGCGGCCCCCCTACGAGAAGCGGACCCGATCCACGGCCGTCACGCGGTTGGGCGGCACCCGGCCGTCCATGAAGGCGATGATGTTGTCTGCAACGGCCATACCCATCCGGAGGTTGGCCTCGAAGGTCGCCGAGCCGATGTGCGGCGTCGTGAGCACGTTGGGAAGCTCGTACACCTTGCTGAGGACGGGCGGCTCCGGCTCGTAGACGTCAACGGCATACCCACCGAGTCGCCCGCCAAGCAGCGCCTTCTCGAGGGCAGACTCCCTCACGATACCGGCGCGGGCAGTGTTCACGAGCAGCGCGCCCTCCTTCATGTGGCGAAACTCCTTCGCCCCGAGAAGGTTCTTGGTTGCCGAGGTGAGCGGCGCGTGGATGGTCACCACGTCCGAAGACGCAAGCAGGTCGGAGAGGCTTGTGTAGAGCAGGCCATAGCGGGCCGCCTCGTCGCGCTGGACGATGTCGTTGCCGAGGATGTCCATGCCAAAGCCCATTGCGCGCCGCGCGACGGCCATGCCTATCGCGCCCACGCCGATGATGCCGATCGTCTTGCCGTGGAGGCTGCGCCCCGGAATCTTGTTCCAGACGCCCCCCTTGAGCTGCGTCACCGACTGGGTGACCATGCGCGCGAGGTCGAGGATGAGCGCAAAGGTGAGGTCTGCGGTCTCCTCGCTGTTGGCCCCGGGGGTGTTGGTGACCGTAATGCCACGCTCCCCCACCTTGGCAAAGTCAATGGCGTCGACGCCGGCGCCGTGACGCGCGATGAGCCTGAGGTCGGGCAGTCGCTCGATGGTCGCGGCGTCAAGGTGGTCGTTGCCCAGAATGAGTGCGTCCGCCCCGTAGGCGTGCTCGACGATCTCGGAGGACGTGAGCGGCCGGCCGTACGGGTTGAGCCTCACCTCGCAGCCCGCCGCCTCCAGGCGCCTCACCGGCTCCTCGTTGAAGATTCCAAAGGTTGCTGCGCACGACGCGACGACAAACGCATCAGACACGTCGGGCCTCCCTTCGGTTTTCAGCCGGGAAACGACATGCTCGCGCGACGCCCGATGACGCGCGAATCGCTGTCACGTGATTGTTGGCGCCGACCCGACGGCCGGGCCGAGCGTTCCTGACATTATCCCAAATGCGGGGATGGCATGAGCAAAAATGCGCAACTCACCACAAAGCCACGCAACCGGACGGCCCGGCAGCCGGCGCCGGAACGGCGTGCCGCCCGCGCCCGGAGCCATTGTCCGAGACGCGGGCGGCACCCCCTCCCCTCCTTTTTTCTCGCGAGAAGAACCTCGCGGCGCGGGCGCTATCCGATGACGGCGCCCGTCTTTGCGGAGCTCACCTGCCTCGCGTAGCGGGCGAGCAGGTGGCCTCCGTTCTCGTGGACGACGGGCTGCCAGCCCTGCTTGCGGCGGGCGAACTCCTCGTCGGAAACCTCGACCTCGATGAGGTTCTTCGTGAGGTCGATGTTGATCTTGTCGCCATCCTCGACGAGCGCTATGGGTGCGCCGTCAAAGGCCTCGGGGCAGAGATAGCCGACCGAGAGGCCACCGGAGGCGCCGGAGAACCGCCCGTCGGTGATGACGGCGGAGTTGGGGATGCCCTTCATGATCTCCGTGACGCGGTGGAGCTCCTTCATGCCCGGGCCGCCCTTGGGGCCCTCGTAGCGGATGATGACGCCCGTCCCCGGCTTGATGGCATGCGCGTTGTACGCGTCGAAGGCCTCCTCCTCGGAGTTGAACACCATTGCGGTGCCGCTCCAGACGTGCTGGTCGGCGGGCACGGCGCTCGTCTTGACGAGCGCGCCCTCGGGAGCGAGGTTGCCGTAGAGGACCTGGATTCCGTTGGCGACGGAGGCGGGATCGTCCTGGGTGCGGATGACCGAGCGGTCGCAGCGCAGCACCGAGGTCTCGAGGTTCTCCGCCATGGTCTTGCCCGTGACCGTCATGACGGAGGTGTCGAGGTCGCCCTCGATGGTCTTGAGGACGGCCGGGATGCCACCGGCCTTGTACAGGTTCACGCAGGAGATGTCGCCGTTGGGGACCACGTTGCAGATGACGGGCGTCTTGGACGTGATCTCGGCGACCTGGGCCCAAGTGCACTCAAGCCCAAGCTCGTGCGCAAGCGCGGGAAGGTGGATGAGCGCGTTCAGCGAGCCGCCGATGGAGGCGAGCAGCTTGACCGTGTTGTCGAGCGCGGCCTGCGTCATGATGTCGGACGGACGCACGTTGCGACGGACGAGGTCGACCACGGCCGCTCCGGTCTGGCGGGCCGAGAAGCGCCGCTGGCTCGTGGAGCTGGGCCAGAGCGCACCGTTGGGCAGCATCATGCCGAGGCCCTCGGTGAGGCAGCCCATCGTGTTGGCGGTGCCGAGGAAGGGGCAGACGCCGGGCCCGGTGTAGTAGCGAAGCGTGCCTTCGATGACGTCGCGCTCGGTTGCCTCCCCCGCCAGAAAACGCGCACGAAGCGCCTTGGACTCGGAGGGCTTGATCTCGTCGTAGCAGGGACCGCAGGTCACGAGCGCGGCAGGCAGGTCGATACGCGCCGCCGCCATGAGCATCGCAGGGATGATCTTGTCACAGCTGCCAAGGTAGACCACGCCGTCGAAGCAGCCCTCGCCGACGATCATGGCCTCGCAGGAGTCCGCGATGATCTCGCGGTGCGGCAGGCAGTAGCGCATGCCGGCGTGACCCTGCGCGATGCCGTCGCACATGCCGATCGTGTTGAACTCGATCGGCTCTCCGCCCGCCTCGAGGACACCCTTCTTGACCTCTTCGGCGAGCTTCTTGAGCGGCTCGTGACCCGGGCAGACCTCGTTCCAGCTGTTCGCAATCGCGATGAGCGGCTTGTCGGGGTTCTCGAGAGAGTCAACGGCAACGCCGGCGGCGGCGAGGTGGGCCTTGGAGATGGCGCGCTGGAAGGGCTCCAGCTTGTCAATCGCACGTTCCATGGTTGTTCCCCTCAGTTTCTCGATAGCGCGACAGGTGCCGCCCCGTCGGCGGCACCTGCGCGAGACTGCAGGATGGTGCCTACTCCATCTCCTCGTACTCGGCGGCGTAGGCCTCGATCTTGTCCATGCCGATCTTCTTCTCGACGAGGACCCACACGGCCACGAAGATGGCCACGGCGATCGGCACGAAGATGATCGCGTTCTCGGAGATGCAGGTCCAGAAGACGATGGCAGTCTGCGTCAGCGACGGGCCGGCCATGGAGGCGATCTGACCGTCGAACGACAGGCCCGTGGAGGTGGCGAGGTCGGTCAGGTACGGGGCAGCGAAGGTGCCGGCGTACAGGATCGCGGCCATGACCGGGATCGAGATGAGAATCGAGCGGAACACGTTGCCGCGGCAGAGCGCGACGACCAGCGCCACGCGGAAGGTGACGACGGAGAGGTCGGCGAGCGGCATCATGCGGTTGCCCGGCAGGACGAAGGCGAGCAGGATCGTGATCGGGATCATGATGAGCGCCGTGGTGATGACCTCGGGGTTGCCCACGACGACGGCAGCGTCGAGGCCGATGGAGAGCGACTGGCCGCCAAAGTGCTTGGTGGTGAACTTCTGGGCGCCGTCGGAGATGGGCATGAGGCCCTCGACGAACATGGCGGTCATCTTGGGCATGAGCACCATGACGGCGGCGACGTTGACGCCGGTGAGGAAGATCTGGTCGATCGGCATGAGGGCCAGGGCGCCCATCGCACATCCCAGGATCAGGCCGAGCATCATCGGGTCACCGAAGATGCCCAGGTACTTCTGGACGTTCTTGATCGAGATGTTGACCTTGTTGAGGCCGGGGATGCGGTCGATGACCCAGTTGAGCGGCGCCGCGATGATGATCGACGAGGTATAGGAGATCGTCGGGAGCGTGACGTCGGGGATGCCGAAGAAGTGCTCAATGAGCGGTGAGGTCCAGTCGGCGAACTTGAGCGTCATGACGGCGGTGAATGCCGTGGCGACAAGAGCCCAGACGATGTTGTTGGTCACGAAGAAAACGAGGATGCCGGCGATCATCATGTGGTGGTAGTTCCAGATGTCGACGTCCATCGTCCTGGTGAGCTTGAGGACGAGCATGAGGATGTTGATGCCCAGGATCTCAAAGACCAGGAAGGCCACGATCGGGGAGGCCCAGGTGACCGAGGAGATGGCGCCCCAGCCCACGTCGGTGACGTCGAGGTTGAGGCCGAAGTTCTCGACCATGGCGCTCGCGGCCGGGGAGACCGCGGACTTGAGCAGGTTCACGAGCAGGTTGATGCCCACGAATCCGCAGGTGATGGTAATGCCGCTCTTGAACGCCTTGCCGATGCTCATACGGAAGATGAGGCCGATGATCGTGATGATGATCGGCAGCATGACGTAGGCGCCGGCGTCGATGAGCGCCTGGAAGACGGTGCTGACGCCATTGAGGAACGCGTCCATGCCTTTCCTTTCTCACTTTCACTAACAGGTGCGCGGGGCGACGGGACCCGCCTGCCAGCGGACGAGTCCGCAGGTCAACTAGTCCTTCAGGGCGTCGACGATCTTGTCGAGCGTGGCCTGCTCGTTGATGCCGGTGAGCAGGGCGATCGCCATGATGATCGGGGTCTTGACGTCGGCGTCCTTGAACTTGCCGGAGGTCACCACGAGGTCGTAGTCGTTGGCCTTGTCGTGAAGCTCGAGCATCTTGCACTGGGAGACCTGGATGCTCACGCCCTTCTCGGCGCAGTAGTCCTTGATCTTGGAGGCCACGACGGTGGAGGTGGCGACACCGTTTCCACAGGCCACGAGAACGCGCTTTGCTGCCATTTTTCTTTCCTCTCTCTTGAGAACGTCCTCAGGCGCGCCCTCCGGCGCGCCGCTTTCCCGATGTTTTTCTCGCCGGGCGAGCCTACGCGATCAGCGACTCGGCAAGGGCGAAGGCCTCGTCGGCGCTCTTGGCGTCGATGACCTTGGCGACGAGCTCCTGGTCCTGGACGAAGGCGATGACCTTCTGGAGCATCTCAAGGTGAGCGTGGGCCTCGGTGAGAGCCAGCATGCAAACGACCGAGACCTTGCAGGTCTCGTCCGGCTCGTCCATCTTGTGCCAGTCGACGGGGTTGGCGAGGACGCCCATGCACATGGCCGCCTTGTTGACGTTTGCGACGTCGCAGTGCGGGATGGCAACGTTGAGGCCGCTCATGTCGAGCGCCGTGGGGAAGTTGGCCTCGCGGTCGACGATGGCCTGGGCGTAGGTGTCCTTCACGTAGCCCTGCTCCTCGAGAACGGCCGCCAGGCGGCGCTCCACGTCCTCGCAGGTGAGGCCGTTCTCGTCGATGCGGACGACGAGCGAGCTGTCAAAGCTCAGATCTGCCATGCTGTCTCCTTCTTCCTATCCTGTCGCGATGCGCGACGACTACCAGGTGACGCTCTCCTCGAGCCGGGCGACCGCGGCGGCAAGCTTGGCCGAGTCGCACGCCTCGATGTCTGCGGGGTCGAAGATGCCGGAGCCAATGCCCGCGTACGTGGCGCCCTTGTCGAAGTAGGACTGCACGTTCGCCACGTTGACGCCCCCAACGACCATGAGCGGAAGCTTTCCGAGCGGGGCCTGGACGGCCTTGATGTAGTCCGGTCCGAGCTGTCCGGCCGGGAACACCTTGACGATGTCGGCGCCCATGTCGATCATCCGCTGGATCTCCGTGGGGCTGAAGGCCGCGGGAACCGTGATGACGCCGGCGTCGCGAGCGAGGTCGAAGATCTCCTGAGTGAACATGATCGGCGAGAGCATGAACTCCGCGCCCGCATCGATGGCCTGGCGGGCGATCTCCGCGTTCTTGACGGTGCCGGCGCCTACGTGGACCTCGTCGCCGAACTCGTGGCGCGCGGCGGAGATGGACTCCATGGCGTGGGGGGAGTTGCTCGCCACCTCGATGGAGTTGACCCTCGTGCCCACGAGCTGCTCGACGACACTCAGAACCTGCTTCGTCTCGTATCCGCGGAGAATGACCGTCACTTTGGGAAGAACGAGCTCGCTCATGGGACCTCCTCTGTCCTGGTCTTGTTGGCCCGATTTTATGTCTGCATATTTTGTTTTCAAAATGCTGAGCTCGCTACATGTTTTCTACATATTGTTAGGGATTATCTTTGCTTGTTGTCGGCGGCATTTTCACAGTTCGTTCTCATTCCTCTGTTATCGCAGTTTGCAAATTATGGGTCTTATCTGCAGATTATTTGATTTATACGAATTAGCGTTCATAATTTAGACAAAATGATTCAAATGTGCAGACAAATCTGCTAGTTATTTCATCACATTTGTTTATGCATATTATTCGTCGTGATTTGTATTTTATTTTGGAATAGGTCAAAATTCTTCATTATTTCTCCATATTATTGTTCAAGAATGGTCCTGGTCGTTAGCCCTGCACGCTCTTCGACGGGAGTCAGCATGGAGTTTGGAAGCACGGTTGCCCGGCTGCGGGAGGGACGGGGCCTCACGCAGGCCAAGCTTGCCGCGAAGGCGGGGGTCAGCCCCGAGACCGTGGCGGCATGGGAGACGGGGGACGAGTTTCCCTCACAGGAGCAGCTGCTCGCCCTTGCCGTTGCCCTCAAGGTCAAGATAGGGCGCCTCGTCGAGAAGGACGAGGAGCTGATGCTCAGGGTCATAGACGGAACGGAGACCTACGAGACCGCCGTCATGGCCCTCGTCTCGGTCGTCACGGCGACCTGCGCCGTGGCACTCGTCGCAGTCTCGAGCACGGCACCCGAGTCAACGCAGCTCGCAGTGCGCATCACGGAGGCCGTCGTTCTTATCGGCCTTCTCGTCCTGCTGTTCATGCGCCGCAGCCCGACGGCGCGGCGCGCAAAGGCCTTCCGTGACGCGCTCGAGGCAGCCGACGGATCGCAGACCAACTTCGTCCTCAAGCGCCGGGCCGGGAGAAACACCCGCAACGTGGTGCTCCAGTTCGTCCTCGGCGCCGTCATCGCCGTCACCCTCATAGTGCTGCTCGGCGTCATCGTGCCGGAGTCGCGCCTGCCCTGGGTGATGCTCTAGCGGCGACGGGAAAGACGCATTCCTCCTTTTAGCAGGCGGGGCGGGGCCTTGAGCAAGCCCCGCCCCG
>JFBN01307144.1_pt1 | contig 19490 bp, 20 predicted proteins | sample 768741 | NCBI WGS metagenome assembly JFBN01 (sample SAMN01983846, study PRJNA193217) | chicken gut metagenome | biome: terrestrial biome; isolation source: ceca of Broiler chicken | host: Gallus gallus | place: United Kingdom: England | collected 2010-09-07
GTTGGTTAAATCGTTGGTTTTTACGCACAAATGTAACGAGTTTTTATTTATCTGTCAAAAATATTTCTAAAAAAATTATAATTCAACCTTTTAGCGACACCTTTTTTCCTGACCTTTTTCGGATTATACCTTCCTTTTTCCTATATACTTATTTAAGGAACGAATAAACCGTAACGTATCCGTTCGATAAATGGGTGTAATCGTATGTCGATTCATGTCGGTCCATTACCTGCGGGTACCGTGTCGGATTATGAATTGAATACGATATGAAGTTTCGGAATATATACGTATTGTTCCTGATCCTCCTTTGCGGCGGCTCCGTGAAGGCCCGTCCCGTCGCGGATTCGGTGCAGGTCTATTTCCGGCATGGCTATTCCACCCTCGATCTTTCGCTGCATGACAATCGCCGCACGCTCGATGAACTCGTCGAACGGTTGCAGGCGCTCTCGTCCGACACGACTAAGAAGCTGCTGTCCGTTTCGATAGAAGGCAATGCGTCGCCGGACGGACTGCACGGGGCCAATCTCCGGTTGAGCCGCAAGCGTGCGCAAAACGTCCTGACGTACATCCGCACCCGCACGGCGATTCCCGATTCGCTGATTACCGTGCGGGCCGACGGGGTCGACTGGCGCACACTGGCCGCAATGGTCGAGACGGCGCCCTTCGTTCCGGCCCGGGAAGAGGTGCTGGACATTCTGAGAAACATCCCCCTTTGGATCTACGACGGTCAGGGCCGGATCGTCGACGGACGGAAAAAACGACTGATGGATCTGAAGGGCGGCGCGGCCTACCGTTTCCTGAAGGAGCGTTTCTTTCCCCAGTTGCGCAATTCGAGAATCGGAGTGGTCTGCACGGTCGATTCGCTGCCGCAGGAGAAGCTGCCGCCTGTCGTTCCCGCCGTGTCCCCTGCCGTTGCGTTCGCGCGGAAACCGGTTCCGGCGTCCGGTCCCCTCCCCGGCAGTGTGCCGGCCGCCTCGGGGCCGGAGGCCGAGGAGCGGGAACCGCTGCAACGGCTGGCCCTGAAGACCAACCTGCTTTACGACGCGATTTTGATGCCTTCGCTGGAGGTGGAGTACCGCATCGACGACCGCTGGTCGGTCAATCTGGAGGGCGAGGTCGCTTGGTGGTCTGAAAACTCGAAACACAAATATTACCAGATCGCTACGATCAGTCCCGAGGCCCGCTATTGGTTCGGGACGAAAAAGCCGTGGCACGGGCATTACATAGGCGCTTTTGCGGGCGGCAGCTGGTACGATCTGGAAAACGGGGGCCGCGGTTATCAGGGCGAAGCGGTCATGGCGGGCCTGAGCTACGGCTACATGTTCCCCATCGGGCGCCGTCTCTCGCTGGAAGCCGGGATCGGAATCGGTTACCTGCATACGGAATACGAAGAGTACCTGCCCGTCGACGGGCATTATGTCTATCAGCAAACCAGCCGCACGAACTACTTCGGTCCTGTCAAACTCAAATTCGCTCTCGTTTGGCGGCTGTGGAATGTAAATAAGAAAGGAGGTGCGCGATGAGCCGGTATCTATACGAAGGCGGGCTGCTGCTGTGTCTCGGAGCGCTGCTGTGCGGCTGCCGCAAGGATTTGTGCTACGACCACGAACTGCACGGGCTGAACGTGCGTGTCGAGGTGCGGCCCGATTGGGAGTGCGTCTGGGAGCGGGACTACGGCATGGACTGGGACGACAACTGGGCGGAAGAGGTCTTTTGCTGCGCGTACGAAGCGCTCTGTCCCGAGCCGGCCTCCGGCATCGCCGCTTTCGTCTATAACGCGGACGGGACGCGCTCGGAACGCCACCTGCCCGCGGAGGGCGGGCTGCTGCCGATGAGCGAGGGACCGAAGTCGCTGTTGTTCTGCAACGACGACACCCGTTATATCGTCTTCAGCGAGATGGATTCGTGGGCCACGGCTTCGGCCACCACCCGCACGCGCACCCGTTCCTCATATAGCCAGACGCATGGCGGCGAACGGACGGTCAATGCCCCCGACATGCTCTACGGGGAGTGGATCGAAAAGCACGAGGCCGCGCAAACTTCGGCCCCCGTAGCGCTCGCGGCGTATTTGCAACCGCTGGTCTATACTTATTTGGTGCGCTACGAGTTCGATGCGGGACTGGAGCACGTGGCATTGGCGCGGGGAGCGCTCGCCGGCATGGCCGAGGCGGTTTACCTGCGGGACGGCCGGACGGGCGGGGAGGCCGCGACGATCCTCTACGATTGCGAGTTGAAAGAGTTCGGGCCGGAAGCGCGCGTCGCGTCGTTCGGAGTTCCGGATTTCAGCCCCGAAGAGTATCGGGGACGACGTTCGGAGCGCAAGTACGGATTGAATCTGGAGGTGAGGCTCAAGAACGGAAAAGTCAAAATCTTCGAGTTCGACGTAACCGATCAGGTGGCCTCGCAGCCCCGCGGCGGCGTCATCGCGGTCTCGGGACTCGTTATCACGGACGACGAGGCCGAAGGCGGCGGCGGATTCGATGTGGATATCGACGGCTGGGGCGATTGCGAAGATATCGTGTTGCCGTTGGACTGAGACGGGACCGATGAGAAGATTACGGATAAGTACGTTTTTCATACAACAAACCATTATTAAAAGCGAAAAAGATGAGAAGGAATTTTCTTTTGATTGCCGGAGTCGCAGCGATTCTGGCAAGTTGCAGCAAGACCGAGACGGTCGAGAGGCCCGAGACAGCCGGCATCCGTTTCGACGGGGCTTACATCGGATATTCCACCGAGACCCGTGCCTTCACAGAGATCGATGACCTGTCCGAATTTTGGGTGTACGGGCAATACACCAAAGATGATGCATCCACGGTGACGGTATTCACCAACGACAAAGTTACCGAGGGAGGCGGGGAGAATGTTTGGACTTACGAAGGAGGACAGCGCCCGTGGATCGATGGCGCGACGTACACTTTCGCCGCCTATGCCCCGGAGAATGCAGTATCGGCCGAGGGGCTGAACGATAACGGCTACCTTACTTTTACGTACACTTCCGATCAAAACAATCAGGAGGATCTGCTTTATGCGGCCTATACCCAAAATGGACAGGCAGAGAGCAATGAGCCCATTGCTCTTATTTTCAAGCATCTGCTCTCGAATGTTCAGTTTACTTTCAAAAACGGGTTCGATAAGACCTCCGAAGTTAACGTCAGCGACATTCAGGTAACAGGTATCGCAACGCAGGCGACATTTACCGGTAACACTATAACCGGTACAGGAGACGAGAATTTCGGAGGCGACTGGGACACGGCGACAGGAAATGGTACTTTCGCTCTTACAGATCAGTTGCAGATCTCGGCCGCGGGCAGTAGCGACGGAATCGTCGTCATTCCTCAGTCTGTCGGAACGGTCAGCGTTACCTTCGATGTGGAGGTCAAGGATCAAAACGGCCAAATTATTGCCTCCAAGGACAAAATTTCGGTCAATCTTCCAAACGAGACGACCACAGCGTGGGCGAAAGGCTATCGTTATAACTACGTCGCCACGATCACGCCTGAGAGCGTCAATTTGGAATATATCGAGTTCGAAGAGCCGAGTGTCGACAAATGGACGCCGAGTAAGGATGATGTAGAATTAGAAATACCAGTGTCGGAAGAATAAAAACACGACCTTCGGAACCGCCGTAAGACGGGTTCCGGTTATTGACCGGACGGGGTTGAATGTTCGTTTTCGCGCCTCGGCAACCTTCCGGGCAAATCCGGATTGTTTCCGGCTCGCCGGGAACGGTCCCTTTCCGGTCGCATGAAGAGCTGAACCGAACGAAGACTATGTGGAAAAATCGTAATATATCGACGACACGAACGTTGGCGGCAGGTCTGCTGCTATTGTCCGGCTGTTCGAAGAGCGGCGCGGGAACCGTCGCGCAGGACGAGGCCATCGGCTTCTCGACGAACGTCGCACGCTCCGCGGTAACCGAGTTCGCCGAGAAAGACCGCTTTGCCGTATGGGCCCGCGAAACCCCTGCGGGGGGCGTTCCGTCCTTGATTCTGGAACAGGAATCCGTAACCCTTGAGAACGGCGAATGGGGATACACGAACCTGCGATTCTGGAGAAACGGTGCCGCATACGATTTTTACGCCGTCTATCCGTATGAGCTGCAATCGGCGTTGAAAGTTACGGGTGCGGGAGGAAGTCCGTATATGGAAATTACGGATTTCGACGCCACGCAGTCCGCGGATCTGATGGCGGCGGAGGAAACGGACCTCCGATACACTCCGCCCGCACGGCCCGTAACCTTCGTCTTCCGCCATCTGCTTGCGCAGGTACGCATCGAAGGCCGTGTGGATCCCGCGCTGGCGGCTTCGGGGCGCGTGAGTGCCGAAATCGTTTCGGTGAAACTTTTCGGGATGCCCAAAGGGGGCAGCTGCACGGTATGGCCCGGCGAGGACGGAGTGTGGACGCCCGGAGAGCCCACGACTGCCGATGCGCCTTTTGCCGAAAATACCGCCGGACTGAAGCTGACGGCGTCGGGACAGTCCGTATTCACGGACGACCTGCTGCTGTTGCCGCAGAGTGTCGGCGAGGCTTTCACGCTGGAGATCCGATACCGGTATACCGAGGCGGGCAGCACGTCCGACATCCTCACGAAGAGCGTAAACCTTGCCGAAGCGGGCCTCGCCGCGTGGGCGGCCGGCGGAAGTTACCGCTACACCTTCACGATAGGCGGCGAATACATCTTGTTCGAGCGGCCGGAGGTGGTGCCTTGGATTTCCGCTTCGGGCGGCAGCATCACGGTGGAGTGATTGCCGCGCATATTCGGAATTTAACAGCATACATCCTATGAAGATAAAGACGATATTTCTTTTGTCCCTGACGGTTGCGACGCTCTCTTGCGAAAAGTCGGAATACACGGCTCCTGCGGTGCTTTCCGGCGAGTCGATCCTTTTCGGGATTCCGGACGTCTCATCGGGCGGCGGTCTGTCGTCGCGGGCGGCCGGAGGGCCTTTGGACGAGTTCCCGGAAGGCGGCTCGTTCGGGGTGCTGGGCTACTGTCTGGCGCAGAAGGGCGACAACACCGACCTCGACCCCAATACGGGGACGGACTCGTGGGAAGCCAAGGCCCCGCGAAGCACGCCCCATCTGTTCTACAAAACCGAAGTCGAGTACAACGGTTCGGCCTGCTACTATACCGGCATGCAGCAACGCTGGTACGAACCGCGGGATTACCTTTACAGTTTTTTCGCTTACTATCCGTATGAGGGCGGATATTTCGCCGTTACCCCCGAGACTGCGGAGGGAATGGGCGCCCCCACGCTGACGTTCTCCATGCCTTTCGAGGGCGGTGAGGTCGAGACCCCGCGCACGATGGAGGAGATACCGGATGCGATGGTTGCTGCTGCGATGGATGCAACGCGCGGCGACGGACATGTGAACCTGCGGTTCTATCACATGTTGGTCGGCCTGAACTTCAAGGCGAACAATTACAACGAGACGCACGGCGTAGTCATTCACGGGCTGCGGCTGGCAGGCACCTTCCACCGTTCCGTCAAAATCGACATCGACAAGGGGCAATCCTATCCGGAGGAGACGTTCCGCGGGACGTTTGCCTTCCTCGACGGTTCGGACGAAACGGATGACGTCAAGGTGCTGGCCCACCAATCGGCCGATCGCCTCGGAGACAAAGTGCTGATGCTGGTGTCCAATCCTACTGCGAATCCGTATTTGGGCGATATAGAGATATATCTGGACTATACCTTCATGGGCGAGGTACACACGAACCGATATATCGGCAGCGTGGCCGACTTCTTCCCGCAGGCGGGTACGATCTACACCGTGGAACTGAATTTTATCGGAGACGCTTTCGTCCTGAACTTCGTGGTGGACAACAATCAGGTGTGGGAGGATGGCGGCGACAGCGATTTGGATTTCGAATAAAAGAGCGGATATGAACAACAAAACGAGCATACGGAACTATGTCTGCGGGCATTTATGGGCGGCCGCAGTATCGGCGGCATTGTGTCTGGCGGGGTGTTCGAAAGACGAGATCCCCGATCGGAGCGGCTTCGGGCATGACGGGAATTTCCGTCTGACGGCCGTGGCGGAGAGCATGTCGCCCGAAAGCGTCGTTACCCGTGCCTCCGATCCGAAGAATGAGGCCGAGCGCGAAATCAAGACGCTCCACGTCTTTCTTTTCGGGCCGAACGGCAAGTACCTGTCGGCGAAGCAGGACGGAGAGCATCGGTTTCAGGGATACCAGACCGTTGCGGGCACTTCCACGCTGCTTATAGACAACGACGGTTTCGCAGATACCGCCGAGGCATCCGATGCCACCGTGTACGTGGTGGCGAACGTGGAGCCGGGGACATTCGGGGAGATGACGGACGAGGGTTATCCGGAGCTAATACCCGATCTGAAGGCTTTCGAGAATTTCCGCTACCGGCCCGTCGATTATCGAACGCTTGTGGAACTGCCTGAATCGGGCATGCCGATGGTGGGAAAATCGGAAACCGAGGTCGACCTGACGAAAGAGCGAGGCGAGGTCGTCATCGCGATGAAGGCGTTGATGGCACGGTTCGATTTTTCGTTCAAGATCTCCTCCGCGAACGGGGCGGTCGGCGGGTTGCCGTCGCTGAACCTGACGCAATACGAGGTGTGCAACATGGCTACCGCCGTTCCCTTCATCGCTCCGACGGCTACGGACGGAGACGTGCCGCAAAGCGACCTCGATCCGGACGGCGACGGAGAAGCCGACGACGTTACGGACATGAACGGAGTGCTCGATCCTACACAGGACATTATCTACAACCAGAGCGGCGAGGCGACTCTTTCGTTCTACGTGTTCGAGAACCTGCGCGAGCCGGGGTACAAGGAATACCCTGCCGAATATCCCTATCCGGCAGGTACGCTTCCGGAGGCTTATCAGTGCTACAAGCCTTTGCTGGCGAGAAACGAGGATACCGGCGAGGTGATACCCGCTACGCATATAGTAGTCGGGGGCTTTTTTACCGATGCCGACGGTATCGTTTACAACGCCACTTGCACGATTTATCTCGGCGGCGATCCGGTGGATGATTTCAATGTCAAACGGAATCACCAGTACCGCAACCGGGTAACGATCGCCGGCATTACCCGAGCGGGCAACCTGCCCGGCGACGTAACGTTCGATGCCCGTATCGACGTGGAGGCGACCAACCCCTATTACATCTCCATATTGCGGCATAAGAACATGGATGCCCATTTCAATGTTACGCCGTTGGATGTCTATCTGTTCGATGAGAATCAAAACCCGACGATGGATATCGAGGTGAAAGATCCGGAAGCCAAAAACTGGGTGCGTATCGAGAGGGTGCCCAAATCCGTAATGGAGAGCGGAATAACGACCGACGGCGATCTTTACATAGAGCACCCGGGGCAGAAATTTGCTGCCGGTACGGGCAAACGGAAATACTTCACCTCGGATTTGCTGACCGATCCCGGGCAGTTGAAAAACAATACGAAATACGAGGATCTGGGCGATCGAGATCGTATCTATATCTATGTGGACGAAAATATCAGCACGAAGGACCGTTCGGCCGATCTGGTGCTGACCTATAAGGAAAACGGCAAGCAGGTCGGCGAGCCCCATACCATTACGATCGAACAGCACGGACTGCTGAAAGTCAACGTGGAGGATGGCGGCGAACACCAGTATTACATCTATGCGGAAGCCTATGAAGAGTATCTGGACTATTACGACCCGCTCTCTGCATGGCAGAGCGATCAGGTCTACGACGGGCTGCCATGGGGGCCGAAAGATATGGGGTACATACATACGGGTGAGATGCCATGGTATTTTTTGCCCGAAAAAGACGCTGTGGATAACTTTTTCTACGGGCGCGAAGGGACAATGGCAATCCTGATGGAGCGGGGAATCTATTCTCAGAAAGGGGTGTTGGGAGGATATGATCCCGATGAACCCCTTGAAGCCATGGAACTGGATGTACAACCTTCCACGGCAGCGGAGTATTGTTACCGTAAGAACAAGACCGACCGTAACGGCTACATCCGCTATGAAGACATGCGCTGGTATCTGCCCTCCATTCGTGAACTGGAAAATATGCTGACTACCTATTACGCCTCCACTCCTGAGTTTCAGAATTCGTTCTACTGGTCTTGCGCAGCGGGAGAAGCCGAACTGGGACTCGGTACTCCGGAGGCGACGAGTTATGCCCGGGCGACGATGGCCCATCAGGTCGATGGAGTTATCAAGCACAAGGAGAGCGGGGCGTATAAATATTACGATCCGTCGCTCGGACCGGCAAGTCCGTACGGCAAGGCATTGCGCACCACCGTATTCCGTATCCGCGCCGTCTATCGCCCCGCGGACGACGCGGAGATTGAGTGATGACGTGCAATGCCTCGAAATAGACCTTCGGCCATTCAGGATGCGGCCGAAGGTCTTTTCCATTTTCCGTACGGGGGCCGGAGGAGGGGGGGGGATTCGACGGGTCGTATTATGCAGAGGGGATAAGAGGGCGAGCCTGAAAAGGCTGTTTCGGTCCTGTATTTCCACCCTATGCAAACAAAAAATCAGCAACCTCATTTCTGAAACTGCTGATTCCCGGAGCGGAAAACGGGACTCGGACCCGCGACCTCAACCTTGGCAAGGTTGCGCTCTCAAGCCCCCAAAACGCTGCGCGTTTAGGGGTAACCAACTGAGCTATTTCCTTTTACGACGATTTTCTCGAATGTGTTTTACCATGTTTTTCGCATTGGTTAAACGGATGGTTAAACATTTGCGTCTGTCTACTGGTTTGTAAATGATTGTTAATTAAAGAATTGTTTAATGGGCTAAATAAGTTCTGTAACACATTCTTTCTTGTTATTCATTGGCATAGTGAATTTATAGTTTTCAAATAAAAATTCCCGACCGTTAAGCCGAGAATTTGTGTTTGTCTACTGAAAGCAAAGGAAAACGCCGCATTTTTTCGGCCCTCTTTCCCTATTCTTTAAGATACGACGCAATTTAACTCCAAACTAATTGCTATCTATTTTTAATTCTATCTCATTCATCGTTTGAAAAAATCGGACCAACTTTTTCAAAGGGTCTATATTAAGACCCTCTGATAAAGTCAGTCCTAAATTATTTCTTCTGTAAAATCAGAAACCAGCTAATCTTTTCATTCGTCGGGTCAGGTAGTTGTAAAGCAATGCCTACATCCTTTTGATTGATAAGTGCCCGATGCCAGTAAACATCTGCCGAATGTTCGCCCGCATGATATAGCCCCATGACACGATGCCGCCATGCAAACCACGTGCGTCGAACATAGAGTAGTTGCCATTCCAAATCAGCTAACTGTTGCAGAACTGGCAATGATGATTCAGTCGTTAAACGGAAATCTCCGTTATCGTTCGTTTGTAGGGTTAAGCGTTCGCCACGCTGGGGAACATCATGTACCGTAAGAGAATCCGCATGAATAGCCGATTTCGGGCGAATCTGCCAATCGACTAATTCGTATTCTCCATTGAGCAATTCTAACCGCTCCCTTTTCGATATAGAATTGGCCCAAAGATATATGCTACATCCTACAATCAGCAAGGCGAGTATGGGTAGTATGTATTTTTTCATATAATGGAATGGCGGACCAACTTTTTCAAAGGGTCTATATAAAGGCCCCTTGAATAAGTCGGTCCTAAATTAGATAGCTATCAATATGTTAGAATTATATCCTTTTTGTCGGTCGAATAATAATATTTGTACATTGGCGCACTTTCATCTTTCTGTTTTCCGACGAGAATAAAGAATGTTTTAGCGTTATAAGCTATGACATATTTTTCCGAACTTTGGGATGTGTGGCATTGAAATAAAATTTCTTTTGAACTTAAAACCTCTTTCCCCTCTACATAGAACATCTGATTGCCGACACGGATTGTATAATTGGGCTTATCAATGGTGATAGATATGTTTGATTTTGTTTCATTCGTTTTGCTCCCGTTTTGATAAGTGACGACCTTACTTGCTTTGAGGGTACAAGTTTTCCAATCGGCACTTTGTGCCCAAGCGCAAGAATATAGAAACATTAAAACGAGTAAAAATAGAATCTTTTTCATCAGTTATTCTTTTTTGGTAAATTCTTCTATAATGCCCCAAATTATTCCGCCGATTGTGGCAAGTACATAAGGGCCAATAATGATAAGAGCAATGATTCCAAGAATTTTCATCTTACTATGTATAGTTATTTTAATGTTGTTTAATCCTTTGTGCCTATTTACATTCCTGCTGTAAAAACAACAGTCATGGCCCAAGCCATATCCGTATTGGGATGATTGAGAACAGCAGGAATTAGAGTTTGTCGGATGTACTCATCTGACATAGGTACACTTAATCCTTTATTGTAATCCTGCCAAAAGTACATTAAGCATGCTTCTTTATCGGTTTGTGTCAAATTATCCCGATCTGCTAATATCGAGACAACGCCTTTCAGAATAGAAAGCAATTCATCCTCCGACACTTTTTTGAACATGACGGTTTGGCATAAACAGGTGTGCATTACTTTTTTGTAGTATTCATTACTCCGTTTCATCGTGATATTGTATTTTTTATTTATCTTATGCCAGTTCCTTCATTTCTTCAATAGCTTCTCTTAATGTCATGGTCGGAAGATTGCATAATGTACTTATTAAGCTCCAAAGTGCTTGTTCTGTTTTATCAATGTTGCCATCGACTGCCATCAAGCATCCCAAGAATGCGCAGATCAATCGTTTTTGACTATCAGTCATGCGTGAAATAATATCCAATGCTTCTGTGTTTGAAAGTAATTCAGAACGTGCAATATCTGCATTGTCGATGTTGAGTTTCTGAATGACAGTCACACTGAACAATAATTCTTTCGGCTCAACTTTTCCGTCGGCTTGAATCATCATGTTAGAAATCTTGACAATTGCGGATTTCTCCTTGCTTGTAAAAAACATAATCATAAGTTTTTAGCCATTCCAACCCTCAAACAGCGGTTAGTAGTAAAAAGAAAGCGCAGGGTTGTACGCTTATTTATGATGTTAGGCTCTGGTAAGCCCTGCGATAAAATAAGCAACAACCCCACGCTCGTATCCGTATGGATATGGCGGGAGATTAGGTCTGCTTATTCTCATCGCAATTAAATTTACCAGATTCAACATCGAGAATAAACTTACGCTTCCGTAGTTCGTATGTTCCACAAATTTAGGAAACATTTTCGGAAAAACGCATAGCCCTAACTCCTTTTCGGGGTTGTTGCCCTTATTTTTGATTCTATGGTGCTGGCATAGCCTTATTTATTTAGTCATTACATAAAAACAGACCTTGCAGTCGGTTGTCAGTCCGTCTGCAAAGTCTGTCGTTCGTGTCATTCGCTCCAATCGTTGTATTCGTCGGTCGGATAGAAATCGGGAAAGAGGTCGTGGAAATGGAATGCGAAAAACGCCATGTCGGTACACATCGTCTGGCGAAAGCATGTGCCCATTGCAAAATCTTCGTCGTAAACATTGTAGTCTACACATCCGAACGCGATGCTTTGACGACCGATTTGCTTCTCGCCCTCTGTAAAGCCGATGTAATAATAGGATTTTTGTCCTGTCCTGCGGTTGAATCGTCGGTTGAAAAGAATCGAATCCTTTTCAATCGTGTAGGCAAGATGATTACGCTCCAATAGCCGTCGAACGGATTGCATCGACAACTCTGCATTCTTGACTGTCCCCATTTTTTGAATGTTTTGATTTATGATATAGTCGGGACAGGATGGGGGACCCGTTTTGAAGCGTAATAATCTATTCGTGCTACATGGTTTTCTTGCCTTTATTTTGTTGTTTCTGCAAAAGTAAATAATCGGATTCAGATTTGCAAGGGGAATCAGTCGATTCCCCCGCAAATTCTCTGAATTACATAATCCATGTAAATAGCCTGTCCGCTGGATTGCCTGCCCCACCAGTAGCAACCGTATTCCTCGATGATAACCTCTCCCTCACGTTTCAGACGTTCTGCCAGCCAGCTATCAATCAACCACCACTCCATCACATCACCCAGGAACGGATAAATATATTCTTCGGGAAGCAAGTGCTTGTTCAGCATTTCATCCACGACTGCGGTTTGATTCGTCAGTACGCAATTCTCCACTAATCGCTGTGCTGTCATTGGATTCCTTGTTGTGCGGCTATGTTACGGAGCCATTGATTAGCGAATGTAGTGTGTTCTGCCTGCAAGCGAGGATTCAACGCTATTCCATCCTCCGACCATCTGACGCTGTTCTGCTCTATACCGCAATAGTCATTGCGATAATAGTACGGGATGAATTGCTGTGTTTCTTTGTGCAGGGCAAAGAGCATTTCGGGGTCGCGCATCATGTCCCCGTTCTGCTCCCCGTAATGTGCCAGCGAAATGTGGTTGTAGGTTTCCGAGCGGTCGATGATCTCGATATAAACGGGCATATAGGCTTCGTCCGTGTTGTCGATTTTGGATGTTTGCAGGGCTAACAAGGCTCGCAGAATCGCTGACGCCCGTTTGTCTAATGTTTTCATAGCGATTAAGTTTTTGTTTATCGCTTATCAGTAGTAATTCAACTTCATGTAATATCAATAATCTTATGCTGTTATATGGTTTCGGGCATAAATAGGTGGTGGTCTGTTTTATGTGGAATCCTATTAATGGGATAGATAAAAATTCGGTTTCCCATCTGAAAAGGGGGAGGGGTGAAAAATAGGGATTGTCCGCTCGGTCATAAAAAACGGACCGATTTTTTCAAAAGGTCTATATTAAGACCCCTTGACAAAATTGGTCCGAATTCTGCGGAATGGTATTTAGCTTATTCTTTCCAGATTTTTCCGCCTAACCATCCGATGAAATTGATTCCTGCGGCCAAAACGATTGGCCCGATAAACAGCAAAGCCAATGCGGATAAAAGTTTCATATTTATTTGATATTTAATTGGTTTAATTCAGTTTACAGGTCAGGGACTTCGCCCCTTTCCAAATAAAGTCAGAATGGTTTGGAGGGAATGAATATTGCCGCAAGGATTTCAGCTATGATGCTGTAAATGGTCAGCAGGATGCGAAAAATAAGCATAAAAAGTCCGATAACAATGTATTTGCCCGACAACATCAGAAAGACTACAAACAGAAATGCAATAAAGCCTGTCATGGCAGATTATATTTTTGATTATTAAATGATTATTGTTGTTTTTATTTAGGACCAACTTTCGCAAAGGGGTTTATATAAGTCCCCTTTGCAAAGTCGGTCCGATGCCCTTAAAACTCGAACATCTTTTTTCCGAGCAGAAATGCCTTTTGACCGCCGAGGCGTTTTGTGTCGTCCTCGATCTCGAAAAAGAGTTTCACGACCTTACGATCCACCCGCCGCCCCTCGAACGGAATGCCGTTGTTCACGATCAGCCGATACAGGAAATTGTTGATTTCCGAGCAGGCCACCAGATCGCCCGTTTGGTATTGCGCGTAAACGGCCTCCTGCATCTTGGGGGCTGTCAGCAGTACGTTTTCTTCGGTGCGGGTCATGGCCGCTTCGATCTTACTGCGGCTGTACCCCAATTCTTCCATCCGTTTTGCACCGAGAATCGTGAACGCCTGTACGATTGCTGCAAATTCATTCCCCAGTTCTTCTTGCAGAAATGCAGGTTCCATGTCGGAATGGGCCGTTTGGAGTTTGGCAAGCTGTCCGACCACCTCACGCCACAATTCGCGGGTATTCATTTTCGCTTTCTCACGACGCAGACGGTCCGCATCCGTTATCGGGTAATGGGCCGTGCAGACAGTCAGTCGAAACGGAGCCGATTTATAGGCCGTGGTCAGCGTAGAGGGATAGCGATAGTATGCTTTAATTTGTTCATCCGTCCACGCATTGTCCCACATGAAATGGTTGCGGTTTCCGTCACGGGTTACGAACCGTTTGTAGGCCATGCCGTTCAGGGCTTGGAAGCGGGCCTGCGCTTCATCCTCGCCGTCGGGCTGTATCTGGCGGATTTGATTGTAGATGTTTTCTTCGCCCGTCAGTCGGCGTTCGAGGGCTTCGCGGGTCTGACATTGCAGGTTGTCGCTTGTATTGGCGATATGGTATGCTCTCGCTACGCCGTTACGGAACCGCCCGATAGCCTGCACGACCTCTGTCTGCGGGTCTACGGCCGAAAAGGGAGCACGCATAACATCCGTCAGCAGGATTACGTGGGGCTTGTAGTCTAATTTGATGTCCACGGCCGCATAGAAACGGCTGGTCAGAAAATTGACGGGAGCCAATTCATCGAGCGTTTCGCTGGCGTCGGTGAAGTTCATCTGTTTGAGTTTCCGCACGCTCTTTTCACTGCAAAAGACCATGCTTCGGCCTTGCAATCCGAGTGCATAGATAAGGCTCAAAATCGTTTCCGTGGAGTTCAGAAACACGCAGACCGTTTCGTTTTCCAGACGCTTCAACAGTTTCCGCATTACTGCGACCGTGTTGTTGGTCGTGCAAAGCGTCAGTTCGATCCGACTGTCATAGATCGGAACGAGTTTCAGTATCTTAAACCCGTTTTCCTCGAAACGCGGGTCGGACGGAACGATAGGCGTTGCCGAAACCATCGCCTTGTTCTCAAATTTGAAAAAATCCTCGACAGGCAGGTAGATGTCCCCGCGGTAGCCTACATCCTGTATGGCCTTTTCGCACTCGTCGAACAACAGGAAATAGTCCTTATAGACGGGGATTTCCAACTCGTGCATGGCGGGGAGCACCTTTTTGTCAAAGCCTTCGGGCGTCGTGATGATTTTGCGATAGCCGTCATGCTCGCCCGCAAGATAGGCTTTCACATCCTCTTTCGTAATGCCCTCGTACACGGCGAACAGAAACGGGTGCTCCGCTTTCTTGCCGAGAATTACGGGGATGTTCGGCTCGATGATGATGGAATGGCGTGCCGCATTTACGATTTCGCTGTGGGTCGCACCGCATCCCGTGATGGTTTTGTCGAAAATCGTGTTTGCGGGAATCGCAGGCAGAACATCGGTCAGGCATTGGCCCTTGTCAATGGTGAGAATTTCCGTTGTCATCTTGTTATCGTGCATAGGCAGGTGAAACATTCTTGTAAAAGAGATTCAGTACATGGAACATCCGCATTTTTAGCGGGGACATCCCGCGAAATGCGACCAGACTATTGGCGTGCGAAAGATTGAATCGCCCAGTTGCAACGGACAGAATCGTCTGGCAACCCAGCTTCCGCTGTACCGTCGCATAAACCTCGGCGTTCAGGTACATCAGGAACATGACCGTTGCATCTGCTTCGTGCACCCGCACTCGGTAATAATAGTTGCCGTCATATTCGAGCGCAATGCTCATGCGATAGCCGTTTTCGACGGCTTCTTCAAAATAGGCGATATTCGCCTTTTTTTTATAAATATCTAAAATCATAATAAAAAATATTATAAATTCTAATCTTGGTCGGCCGTACGCTCCGACCTCGTTCACGACTGCAAAAGTGGTCGATTTTTTTTGCTTCTCCGAGCCTTTCGAGGTAGAGGTTGCAGGCTATATTCAGACCTGTTCTTTACCTCTGTCTTTTAATTGGTTACATTTTGCGGTTCATCGGTCGCTTTTTTAGTTCAACCTCCACTTTCGGGCTTTCGGTTTCTCCCTGCGGATTCATCGGCCGTACGCTCCGATTTCCTCCGCTTGCAGGATATAAAACACTTGAACACGCCCTTTCGCTAATCGGTTCGGGGTAGAGAATATCGGTTTGTTTTCGGCCTGTTCTTTACCTCTGTTCTTCACTCCGTTGCAAAGAGCCGTTTTCAGTCGTTTTTTCGTTCGGTACATTGTCTTGTCGTTATTGATTACGCTGGCAAATATCGACCATTTTTTCGCGTTCTCCGAGCCTTTCGAGGTAAACAATGTCGGCTGTTTTCAAGCCTATTATTTACCTGTTTGTCAGTTTCATGTCAGGTTCTTTTACTCCGTTACGATAACGCAAAAAACGCTCTTGGGTTTCGGCGGAACAGGTAAAGAAAAAGGGTGCATTTCTGCACCCATTCTCTATCTGAAATATGTCGGTTATTCAGAATAAATCCTTATGAACGATATTGTCCGTTACGATGTGTATTCGCCCGAACGCGACAGACGGGAATTTCGGTATCTTTTCCCCGCCGTATTTCTGTACGTTCTTCTTTATATAGCCGATGTCGGCACGTATGTTTTTGGGGTTGAAAGAACCGTCATAGCCTTTATAGGAGGGATAGCACCCGACGAAGCGGGTGTAATCATAGATCAACCTGCAAAGTTCGTTCGGCGTGTCGGGATTCTCGGACATTGCATTTTCTTCATGGAGCATCCGATAAATCCCGTATGCGACAATCGGATAGCGCGTATTCATTGGTTTGGCTCCTGCCGACGGTTTGCGTCGTTCCAATTCCTGCCGTGCATCTTCGGCGGTCTGAATGTCGGGGAAATAATCGGCGAGTTCCTTTTTAATCAGACGGAACAGCCAGTTATTCGTATTGGGAATCGTCTGCGGCTCCTGCTTGCGGCTGTTGGTGCGCAGGGTCACGGGCATTTCCTGTTCTCCGACACGTTCGTACAGGTTCCGATGCCGTTGTTCGGTTTCTTCCATAAATAGCATCAGTTTCGCCCACTCGCCCTTATAGGTGTTCCAATCTTCCCAATATCCGCGTTCGTATAACTCCTCCTCGTTGAATTTGCGGTCGGTGATGATGTAAGCCACGAATAAGAGGGCTTCCCGCAGTCGGTCGGTCAACAGGGGCGTTTCTCCGAACTGTTCCATATAAGCGTCATAATCGAAACGGTTGGTCGGCAACCGTATTTCGTGCTCTTCTTGGATCGCTTTGGCGGCATGTTTGCCTGTACTCAATTCGATTTCATTTTCAAAGTAACCCAGCGTAATGCCGAAATAGTTTTCCAGCAACGGGGCGATTTCCCGTAAGGAGCGGGTATCGGTAGCCAAACAGCCTTTCGAGCCTGTAAGTTCGTTCATAAGCGGTAATTGTTTCAACGAATTTACAAAATTCCGCTTTCTGTCGCAACCGACGACCGCAGAAAAAAGAAAAGGGACTACCCGATGCAAGCGGATAATCCCTCAAAGAGTAGGACCAACTTTGACCGAGGGGTTATTTTAAGACCCCTCGGAAAAGTCGGTCCGATTTTTTGTCATAGCAAATTCTGCATTGCCGCGTCGATTTGACTATTCTCGAAACTATCCAAGTAAATCTGTGTCGTGGATAAATCGGAATGACCGAGCGATTCGGAAATGATTGCAATATTCACTCCCGACCTTTTCAACACGGTGGCGAACGTATGCCGAGCGACATAGGTAGTCAATTCGATTTTCAGCCCCAATAATCGGCTCCACTCGTGCAGGGCCTTGTTCACGTGTTTCAGCACCTTGCGCACTCGGTCGTAAATCTGTTGCTCGGTCTTGTGTATGCGGCGGTCGAGTATCGGGAAAATATAATCTTCGTCCGCATGGTCGGATTTGGCGTATTTGCCGATAATCGCTTTCGACTGTTCCGAGAGGTGGCAGGTCATCTCCTTGCTGGTTTTGTGGCGGGCATAGTAGATTCTTTCCTCGTCCATATCGCAGTAACGCAGGGTGGCGATGTCCTTGAAATTGATGCCTGCCGAGAGATAGGAAAACAGGAAAATGTCCCGTGCGAAATCCAGATAGGCCGAACCGTCGGCGGGTATCTCCGACTGCATCAGCCGTTGCACATCCTCCTTGCGGATGGCGCGTTTGCGGGTAGCTGTCCACAACCGTCCGATTTTGAATTGCAGGAACGGACTGTGCGGCGTGGTGAAAATCCCCTCGGCAAGAGCCTTGTTATAGACGGCTTTCAGAACGCTGAATTTCGTGGCTATCGAATTGCTCTTGTTACCCTTTTTCATTAGGAACAGTTCGAAATCACGCAGGTAGCCGACCGTAATTTCGTCGAAACGGATATTGGTCGAGCGGAATTGTTGCAGGAGTGAAAACGTGACCTTGTGTTTCGACGCCGAGCCGATTTTACCCACCGATTCCAACTGTGCAATCGTGCGGCGGAAATATTCGGCTATCGTGCAATAGACCCTCCGTCCGTCGGTTTCCAGAACGTTATCCAGCGTTACGGGAACCTCCAACGCTTCGAGCCGTTTGATGCGCTTGTCGTATTTCTCGATTTGCTCGTAAATCCGTAGCTGAACGGCGGGATTCTGCGTTTTAAGCGTTTGGGTGTCGAAATCCCAATCGTCGGCGGGGATATTGATTCCCGTGCTTACATAGCGGCTGCGGCGATTGACGGTAAAACGCAGGTAGATGTTCGTGGTGCGGTTTTGATTGATGCGGTCTTTTCTGCAAATGGCATTGATGCTGACATTCATAATGTTGCGGCATTATGCAGACAAGCGCAAACGGTGTTTTACCGCCGTAAAACATGGTTAAACAAATGGTAAAACATTCTTCGGAAAACGGCGCGAAAAAGGCATTATGGAGAGTTGCATTTCGCACCCGCAAAAAGAAAAACGAGCGATAATTCATTGATTATCACTCGTTTATCGAGAGCGGAAAACGGGACTCGGACCCGCGACCTCAACCTTGGCAAGGTTGCGCTCTACCAACTGAGCTATTTCCGCAGTACGCAATCCCTGTCAGTCGAATTGCGAGTGCAAAGGTAGTGAAAAAATCCGTATATCCAAATCTTTCGAGCGTATTCTGCAAATTTTTTCGTGCGCAAGAGGTTTTCCCCGAATACTTTCATACGTTCGTCGAGAAGCCGGTACCTCATTTCCCGCGTGCCGGGCCTCCGGCATGCAGGGCGGCATCCCCGTGCGTTCGGCTTCCGCCTCTGCGGGCGGTGTCCGCGTTTTGCGTACGGCTTCGTCGATCTGCGGATGGTCGTGCTGGAGCGATGCCCCGAGACCTGTGCTATGAGTATGGTCCGGATCGCCGGTCGGTGCAGGGTCGGGGGCCGGGACCGGACGGGGTGTATACTTAGGTCGGAAATCGTTGTTGGAGATCGTGCTCTTCCGATGGCTCTTCGAAGAAGAGCCTTGTGTCGTATCCCCGTGCGAGGCTGCCGTCGATTTTGGCTTCGGTTGCTGCGCGAGACAAGGCGGGTACGATGCGGCGCTGCGCTTCCCGCACGATCTGCCACAACCGTGCGAGTCGAAGGCCGAAGGCGTGCGTTTCAGGTCAAAGCGGACGGTTGCCTCGGTTCCGTCGTCTGCTGCCGAAGATGCACCGCCGGTCGGGTAATGACTGCGGGCGGTGTCCGGTCGCCTGTCTGAAGTTTCTTTCCGTCATCGTTTCCGAGCCGAGGCGTGAAGAGCGGGATGCACGGCGACGACACGAATGTCGAACCGCCGATTAAACCCGGCCTTGCGGAACAATATTTCCGGCGAAATCGTATCTTTGCGGGGATGAAAAACGCATTGGACCTCTTTACGGAATTGGGACGGCGTCTTGCCCGTTTCGGGCAGGACGAAGCCTCGCGGCGGGCCGCGGAGCTCGCGCAAGCCGCGAACGGCTGGTTTACGTCCGGCGATATTCGGCGGGCCGCAGCAGCCGTCGCGGACG